>Ga0335085_10007434_pt1 | contig 16996 bp, 10 predicted proteins | sample Lox_Sample_45_FD_206712 | JGI IMG/M metagenome (GOLD analysis project Ga0335085, IMG submission 206712) | Soil microbial communities from Loxahatchee National Wildlife Refuge, Florida, United States - Lox_Sample_4.5 | ecosystem: Environmental > Terrestrial > Soil > Wetlands | place: USA...
CCCGCTCGCCTTCGGCGAGACCCAGGTCGAGATCTGGAACAAGGCAGTCGAAGCGCAGCTCAAGATCTGCAAGCAGGTCACGAGCGACTCCACCGCTGCCCTCAGCAGCGTCGGCTTCGACTTCTTGTACCAGGTGGACAACCACAAGCCGGTCACGTTGAGGGACCCGGTCTACCCCGGCACCTGCACGGGCCTGCTCGACATCGGCCAGATCGCGACCGGTACCAGCACCGACACGCACGGCAACACGATCCTGACGCCGGCTGAGATCACCGTGGCCGAGACCGGCCCGACCAACCTCGGCTGCGGCTTCCACGTGAACGCGGTCACGCTCACGGGCGGCTCGCCGATCAGCGGCAGCAACAGCTACAACAAGCCGAACGGTGGCTTCGGTAACCCGGGCAACTTCGGCAACGGCAACCCGGTGAACGGCCTCGACGGGCAGATCACGTACGACGTCGAGTTCAACCCGGGTCCGGGCACCAACGTGGTCACGTTCTGGAACCAGTCCGAGCAGTGTGACACCTAGGCTCGACTGACCGCTCCTCTCGAGGAGCACACGATAGGACGGCGAGGGCCCCGCACAAGCGGGGCCCTCGCTCTTTCCTGGACGAGCGGAGGCGAGGCGAGGCCCCGCCGATCCGTGGGCGCGCTGTGGGATGGGTTTGGGACGGTGGTGGGACGGGGGTCTTGTACACCTCGATGCGGACGGGCGGTGTGTCTGAACTTGGTGTGTTCTCGAGGAGGGGGTTCTCGGGTGTTCTGTTTGCGGACTGGGGGTCAAGGGAGTGCTGCTCTGGGGTCACACCGCCCCCGGCTTGCCCATTTCGCATCCGGTTGCCACGGCAGCCGGGAGACATCCACGGGGGACGCTTTCTGGAGGGCAGAAGGGAGTATGGACGTGCTAAGTGGAACCAATTCTGGGCTGCGGAAGCTCACCGCCTTTGTGGTGGCGGTGTCTTCTGTGGCTCTTGTCTGTGCCCTGTGGGCGGGGGTCGCTTCGGCGGCTCGTGGTGCTGCTGCGCAGGGTCAGGTCGAGATCTGCAAGTCGGCCTTCATGCCGGATGGGAAGACGCCCAGCGGTGCGGCCGGCACGTATTTCGATTTCACGTTGACGCAGACGACCGGCGGCGTTACGTCGACGGTGGGGACGGCGCATGTGCTGGGTGGCACGTGTTCGGATCCGATTGGCGTCACGGCGAAGGCGACGACGATCACCGAGACCGCGAACCCGAACTGGGTGATGGTCGGTGACAGTGTCGTGCCGGATGCGAACTGGATCTCCGACAACTTCCGCACGGGCACCGTGAAGGTGGATGTGCAGTCGGGTGCGGAGACTCAGGTTTCGATCAACAATGCTGCTGCTGCGGCGACGCTCAAGGTCTGCAAGTGGAGCGCGAGTGGCCAGCTGCAGGGCAGCAGCTATACCTTCACGGTCGGCTCGTCGCATCTGAGTGCGGTTGCCGGCGCGTCGGCTGATGCTCCGGGCTGCAGCAATGCGATCCCGGTGCAGATCGGCTCGAAGCTGAAGGTGACCGAGGCGGTTCCGGCCAACGAGGTCGCGAGCGTCGTGGTGGGCGGGATCGTGACGGCCTTCAACGGCTCGACCGCGACCGTCAAGACGACCGCCGGCGCGAATGTCGTCCTGTTCGAGGACGAGCCGGTTGGGCCGCCGCAGAACGGCTACGTCGAGCTGTGCAAGGATGCCTATGACGACTTCGTCAACGGCAGCTATCACTTCGACGTCTACCAGGGCGCGGGCGTCACGACCGGTACGCCGGTCGCGAGCGCCGATGTGCTGGTCGGGCAGTGCACGATCCCGATCCTGGTGCCGGCTGGCCCGGTGACGGTGGTCGAGGCTCAGAACAAGAGCACGCAGCTCTACGGCGTGTGGACGGATCCGAGCGGTGCGCTCGGCGTCGTCAACCTCGACAACCAGACCGCTGTTGTGGTCGTGCCGGTTGCTCCGTCGCCGCTCGACACGAGCCAGGAGGTCCAGGTCCACTTCATCAACAAGACGCTGACCGCGACGTTGAAGGTCTGCAAGCTGCTCCCGGCCGGGAGCGAGGCTCTTGCGGGCTCGACGTTCAAGTTCGACGTCACCGACAGCGCGATCGTGGACGAGTGGGGTAACCCGGAGGACATCTGGGTCTCGGTGACCGCGGCTGCCGGCTCCAGTGGTGCCTGCAAGATCGTCGGCGACACCGACGGGTACGGTCGCTTCTACGCGACGCAGTTCCCGGTCGGCAGCACCGTCAAGGCTGTCGAGTCCGGCACGCCGTTCGTCTCCGGTGACGGTGGCGCTTCGGGTGCGAAGGACACGCAGTCGACCCCGTCGGGTCAGATCGTGGGCGGGATCAACACGATCACGTTCACGAACACGGCCCTCGGCCAGCTCGAGATCTGCAAGGACGTCGTCGACGGGTATGCGCTCGTGCCGTTCACGATCTCCTACAAGCAGGTCGGCGGCTCGGCGAAGGGCTCGGTGACCGTCGACGACGGTACCTGCAGCCTGCCGCAGGTCGTCCCGGCCGGCAACTACACGATCAGCGAGACCCAGCCGACGGTCAAGCTGGCCAACGGCACGGTCGTGCCTGCCTACCAGTTCGTCGCCTCGGATGCCCGCGGGCCTCTGGGTGAGAACCGGTGCGTCCCGGTGCAGAACACGCCGGCGAACGCGACCGGGCACGGTGCGAGCACGCAGTACAACCTGAACCAGCTCGCTGGCGCGCCGATCACCAACTGCGGTATGCCGTTCACGGTGTCGGTGCCGTACTTCAACAACAGCGACCCGCTCGCCTTCGGCGAGACCCAGGTCGAGATCTGGAACAAGGCAGTCGAAGCGCAGCTCAAGATCTGCAAGCAGGTCACGAGCGACTCCACCGCTGCGCTCAGCAGCGTCTACTTCGACTTCTCGTACTCGGTGAACGGCCATACGCACACGCTCAAGGACGGCATCCTGCCCGGCACGTGCTCTGGTCTGATCGACATCGGCCAGATCGCGACCGATACCGACACCGACATGCACGGCAACACGATCCTGACGCCGGCTGACGTCACCGTGACCGAGACCGGCCCGACCACCCTCGGCTGCGGCTTCCACGTCTACGCGGCCACGCTGACGGGCGGCTCGCCGTACGACACGCCGAACGGCAACGGAAACGGCGGCTTCGGCAACCCGCTTCCGCATTCGTTCAACAACACGATCCCGTACAAGGTCGAGTTCAACCCGGGTCCAGGCACCAACGTCGTCACGTTCTGGAACCAGTCCGACCAGTGTGACACTGGTGGCTGAGCTCGACTGATCGACGCTCCTCTCGAGGAGCACCAGGAACGACAGCGAGGGCCCCGCGCAAGCGGGGCCCTCGCCTTTCCTGGCCAGGGGCCGAGCACGGCCCCGCCGATGGTCCCGATCGGGGTCTAGGTCCGCGCACGGGCGTCCCAGGTGGGACGCCCGTGGGACGTTCGTGGGACGCCCCCCTCCGATAACGAGACGCGGACGGGCGGTGTGCACTGAACGCTGGTTGTCCTCGAGGAAGGGATCTGGGGAGCTTCGAAAAACGGCGGGCTGGGGTCTTCGGAAGTGCTGCTCACGGGGTCACACCGTCCCCGGCCATTTCCAGCCCGCGCTGTGGCGAATCACGGTCGCCGCAGGTCGACAGCTCCTCGCGCCTCGACGGGCAGAAGGGAGAAACGAAACGTGCTAGGGAAGAATCGGGGGCCGAGGTCGATTGCCGCGCTGGTTAGCGCCGCGGTCGCCTGCGTGCTCCTCGCCGCGCTGTGGGCGGGCGTCGCATCCGCCTCGCGGAACCTCACTGCGCCGGGACAGATCGAGATCTGCAAGGCGCCCGACAACGGCGCTGCCGGATCGCAGTTCAGCTTCACGGTCTCGAACAGCAAGGGCAGCCAGACGGTGCCGGTGACCGGGGGCACGTGCTCCTCGGCCATGGACGAGACGCCGGGCAGCTACTCGATCACCGAGGACCTGTCGAGCGGCCTCTGGACCGTCGCGTCAGTCGCGGTCCAGCCGGCTGCGGCCTGGCTCTCCGAGACGGACAAGCGCGGCCTCGTGAAGGTGACCGTCACCTCGGGCGCCGAGACGCAGGTCACGTTCACGGACACGGGTGCCGCGGCCACGATGAAGGTCTGCAAGTGGACCTCGAGCCCGACCCTCGTCGGCAACCAGTACAGCTTCACGATCGGCAGCACGACGGTGACCGCCGTCGCCGGCAAGAGCCTTGCCGCCGCGAACTGCAGCGCCGCCGTCTCCACGCAACCGGGGACGCGGCTGACGATCACCGAGAACACCCCCGCGGGCCAGCAGGTCGTGCGCGCGGATCCGGGCGGTAGCGCGACCATCACCAGCCAGAAGGGCAGCGTCATCAAGGCGACGGCTGGTGCCGGTGCGAACATCGTCTACGTCGAGAACGAGCCGATCGGGCCTCCGCAGACCGGCTTCGTCGAGATCTGCAAGGACGCCTACGACCAGTTCGTGAGCGGCATGTTCCACTTCGATCTCGCGACCACGAGCGGCGTGAACCTCGACGGCAACGGCGAGGACATCCTGGTCGGCCAGTGCTCCGGCCCGATCCAGGTGCCGATCGGCAACGTCGTCATCACCGAGGCGCCGACCGCGAACACCCAGGTGCAGTCGATCTGGGCGGTCGACCCGGCGACGCTCGGGATAACGAACCTGGTGAACGGCACCGCCACGGCGGTCGTTCCCGTCAGCGCGGATCCGTCGAACGAGGTGCAGGTGCACTTCGTGAACAAGACGCCGACCTCGACGCTGAAGATCTGCAAGTACCTTCCGGCGGGCAGTGAGGCCCTGGCCGGGCAGACCTTCAACTTCACGGTCAGCGACGACGCGTTCGGGACCACCACGTATCCGATCTCGATCGTCGCCAGCGCCGGCCCGAACGGGGCCTGCAAGATCGTGACGGTGACGGACCGGTATCACAACGTCACACCGGTGCAGTTCCCGCTCGGGAGCACCGCGACCGCGGTCGAGACGAACAACGATCAGTTCGTCAACGCCGACGGCAACGGGCCGGCCACCGACGACTCGCAGTCGACCGTGATCGGTTCGGGCACCACGAACACGATCCCGTTCACGAACGTCGCTCTCGGCCAGCTCGAGATCTGCAAGAACATGATCGTCAACCGCTACAGCGTCTCTGCGCTCGCCCTCGGGCAGCCGGAGTCGAGCCTCGGCCAGACGTTCACGTTCAACTACGTGAACAAGGCCAACAGCAAGATCAAGGGCACGGTCAAGGTCGCCGCCGGCGCCTGCAGCCTGCCGCAGGTCGTTCCGGCCGGTACCTACCAGGTGTCGGAGGACCTGTCGAAGCTGACGGTGATGATCAACGGCCAGGCGGTTCCGGCCTTCCAGGCCGTGGCCTCCGACGCACGCGGCCCGTTCGGCGACAACCGCTGCGTCCCGCAGCAGAGCACCCCGCCGAACACCGACCTGCCGGTCGTCGGCACCACGATCAACACCAACTGCGGCGTGCCGACGATGACCGCGGTCGTCCCGTACTTCAACGCGAACGATCCGGTGAACTTCGGCGAGACCCAGGTGACGTTCTGGAACAAGCTCGTCCGCGCGTCGGTGAAGATCTGCAAGCAGGTCACGTCCGACTCGATGGCGAGCCTGGGCAACCAGACCTTCACCTTCTCGTGGAGCGCGTCCACCGACGGTGGTGACACCGGCGTCACGCTGAAGCCGGGCACCTGCACCGGCAACCTCGGGAACTTCCCGATCGCGGGCACTGGCCTCACCTCCGCGGTCGTGACGGTCACCGAGACGGCCGGCCCCGGCAGCCACGTCGACCAGGTCACGCTCACCGGCGGCGCGCCGGTGATCGTTGCTCCGGCGACGAAGTCGGGCTTCGGCGGTCCTGGCCTCAACGGAACGATCCCGTACAAGGTCACGTTCAACCCCGGCCCGGGCACGAACGTGGTCACGTACTACGACCAGGCGAACCCGGCAGCAGGGTAGCCCCGGGTTCGAGGGCAAGGAGACGGGGCCCCGCGCAAGCGGGGCCCCCGTCATTTACCTGCCGAGGAGCCACTCGACGGGGTTGGCGAGCAGCTCGCGGAGCAGGAACGAGAGCACCGTCCCGGCGACGCCGCTGCCGGCGGTGTCGTGGGCGGCGCGGTCGAGCCCGGCACGCAGCGCCTGGTCGATCGTGGCGTGGTTCCAGCGCACCTTTGTCTTCAGCGACGGCGCGAAGGAGAGGACGAGCTCCTCGCGGCTCGTGTGGAGGCTGCACGCGGCGCCGTTCAGGCCGGAGAGGGCGAACCGCTGGACGGCGCCGTCGATGCCGCCGCCGGCGAAGGCGGGCTTCGACGTACAGGGATCGGCGAGCCTCGTGCCGCCGAAGGACAGCGCGCCGAGAGCGAGCTCGGCGACGAGGAACGCCGCCGCGGCGCCGGCAATCACGGCGAGGACGATGCGGCCGCGGCGGGTCGTCACGGTGCGGCCAGCCTTCGCGTGACGACGATGGGGACGAGGGCGGCCAGCGCGAAGAGCGCCGACAGTGCGAACGAGAGCCGGAAGCTCCGCGTCAGCACGCTCTGGAGGGCGCCGATCAGGTCGTCGCGCACCTTGCGGAGGTTCGCGTCGTGCGTGGCGCCACGGCTGTCGAAGGGCTGCCTGAGGTCCGGCACGACGCCCTTCGGCGCGTTCTCGAGCGCGCTCCGGAGGTCGAGGGCGATGGGCACCTTCTGGCGCAGGGGGGCGTTGCCGTCGAGGATCACGCGCGTCCCCACGAGGACGGCGTCGTTGCCGCCGTGCTCGAGGTCGTGCGAGAGGAGCGGCGCGACGAGCGCGAGCGCGACGACGAGGCCGGCGTGGCGCGCGCCGATCGTCGTCGTCCCCGCCCGCACGACGCCGGCTGTGGGCGACACCGCGGCGTGGCTCAGCACCGGCACGGCGAGGCCGAGCCCGAGCCCGCAGAAGGCGAGCGCGACGGCGACCAGGCCGTTGCTCACGCGCGGCAGGAGCGCGAGCGCCACGAGCCCCGCTGCGAGGAGCGCGGCGCCCGCGCCGGCCGCGAGGCGCGGTGAGAGCTCGCGCTCGAGCGCCCGGGCGGCGAGCGTGCCGAGCGGGAGCGCGCTCACGACGAGGGCGCCGGTGACCGGGGAGAGGCCCCAGACGGTGATCACGAGCAGCACGCCGAGGAAGAGCGCCCCGACGAGCGCCCCGAACAGGAACGCGAGCGCGAGGTTCGCAAGGCCGCTGCTGCCGCGCCGCTCGACGGGCACGTGCGGGTGGAGGTGCGACTCGAACGCGGCAACGAGCGCGACGAGCGCGACGGGCGCCTGGAAGACGAAGATCGCCCGCCAGCTGAAGAGGTCGGTGAGGACGCCGCCGAGTGCGGGGCCGAGCGCGGCGCCGAAGGTCCCGGCTGCCGTCCAGACGGCGACGCCGCGGACGGCCGAGCCGGTGAGCGCAGAGAGGAGCGCGAGCGCGCCGGCCAGCAGCAGCGCAGCGCCGACGCCCTGGACGCAGCGGAACGCGATCAGCGCGGCGAGGCTCCAGGAGGCGGCCGAGCCGGTGGAGCCGGCGAAGAAGAGCGCGAGCCCGGCGCGGCTCACGCGGCCGGTGTCGAGGCGCGAGACGAGCGGCACGAGCGCGAACGCGGTCACGGCTACGACGAGGTTGTAGGCGGTGATCACCCACGAGACGCCGACGATGCTCGTGTCGAACGCGCCGTAGACGTCCGGCAGCGCGAGCACGACGATCGACGAGTCGGCGAACGCCACCGCCACGGCGGCCGCGACGGCGGCGGTGAGGACGCGACGGCGCATGCTGCTCTATTAGACGCGATCGTCTTTGCTCCGGTGGGTATCTGCTGGGCGTGGGGTACTTCGGGCACTGGGTCGTGGCGCGCGGGGCGGGGCGGCTGGCACTCCGGCGGCTCGGGCTGCAGCCGGTTCGTGAGGAGGCGGCGCCGGGCTGGCGCTACGGTTTCGGCGACGGGCTGCCGGACGACCTCGACCTCGACCGGCTCGTTCGCCGCGCGGCGGGCGCAGGTGACGGAGCCGCGATCGGCGCGTGGGTGTTCGACAGCGACTACGGCCAGGTGGTCGGCATCGACGGTGCGCACCGGGGGTGCGGTCGCCGTCGGCCTCGACGCGGCCCCCGAGCCGCTCGAGCACGATGCGCTCGGCTTCGCGGCGTGGACGGCGTGCGCGCCGACGAGGCTCGCGGCGCGGGAGGTCGAGGCGATCGCGGCCCGTCGCGAACGACGAGGCAGCGGCGTACCTCTTCCGGCCGGGCGACGGGCCGCGGTTCGTCTACTCGCTCGAGAGCCTCGAGTCGTGCGCAGCGCCTACGTCTGGTCGAACTCGTCCTTCTGGCGCGTGATGCGAGAGTTGTCGAAGATCGCGAGCGGGGTAGGGTTGCCGAGCAGGACGTTCCGGTCGAGGTAGGCGAAAGCGTAGTAGTTCTCCTCGATCGCGACGCCGGCGGCCGACGGATCGTCGGGTGCGCCGCGGCGGGTGCCGCTCACGATGTTGCGCGCGATCTCGCACTGTGAGTGGTCGCCGCAGTAGACGCCGACGCCGCGCGCGCCGTCGATCGTGTTCTGCGCCACCTGCCCCATCGACATCTCCGTCATCGTGATCGCGCGCAGGGATGTTCCGTGAACCCTGTTGCCGCCGACCATGACCATCGAGTCGTGGGTCACGATCCCCTCGCTGCCACCGGAGACGTCACAGCCCTCGACCGCGCTCATCCCGTAGGTCATCGAGTACGAGATGTCGATCCCCTGCGTGAAGGGGCCGCCCGAGACGACGGAGCAGCCCGTGATCATCACCTGCGAGAAGCGGACGTGGATCCCGTCGAGCTGGGCTCCCGCGACGCGCACGTTCTCGAGCCGCACGCGCTTCGCGCTCTCGATCGTGATGCCGTTCGTGCCGCCGACCACTGCGAGGTTCTTGACGACGACGCCGCTCGCGCGCACGACGATGCCGCCGTGGACGACCGCGCCCGGCTTTCCCTGCAGGACCTCCTGGTGCGTGATCACGATCGGGCCCTCGTGCACTCCGGCAGCAAGCGTCACGACCGGTGGGCGCGTCGCGAAGCCGACCGCGCCCGCAGCGACGAAGAGCAGCGCCACCGCCGTCGCCGCCGATTTCCCCGTGCGACCGAGCTCGCCGCCGTCGTCGCCGTAGGAGAGCCGCAGCCACGGGTAGGCGACGTGGCCGAGGAGCTGCGCGACGAGCCACGCCGCCCAGAAGTACGCGACGGCCGGCCCGAGCGGCGCCTGCACGTGGACGGCGTGAGTCAACGCGACCACGACTCCGAGCTCCAGCGCGCCGAGGGGCAGCGCCACCCAGCCCGGCTGGTAGTCGAGGACGCGGTCGTAAACGAGCAGGTCGAGCACGATGCCCGCGCCGACCATCAGCGCCGCCACCTCGACCGGCCACCAGCGGTGAATTGCGAGCGCGAGAATCGCCGCCACGACCGCGGGCCCGAGCGCCGACACCAGGCGCGAGTCGATCCGGCCCCTCAGCGTGTACGACATGCTTCGATCCTTCTCAGGAAGCCGCGCGCCGCGTACTTCGCACCGACGAGCGTGTCCGCGGCCGGGTACGCCCACTGAGCCGCGACGCCCGCGAGCGCGAGCGTCCGCTCCGCGCTCGTCAGTGCCGGCACGGTGCAGTCGGGCGCGACCGCGATCCACTGCCCGTGGGTCTCCAGGCCGTGGTCGTCGGCGAGGCGCGCGAGGAGCTCGTTCTCGCGGAACCCGCGCCGGAACCCCGTCGCGCAGATCACCTGCGCGGCGCCGTTCACCTCCGCCGCGACGCGGAACCGCTCGCCGGCGCGTGCGAGCGGCTCGTCCCACGCGCGGCCGACCGGGTACGACGGCTGCAGCAGCGACGTGAGGATCGCCGCGCGCTCCGCCGGCGCCGTCGAGTGGAAGCCGGCGAGCCCTCGCCGCGTGAAGAACGCCCGCGGGACGTTGAGCGGCCGCCGCACCGGCTCGCGCCGGCGCACGGACGTGACCCGCGCGCCCGCCGCGAGCGCGTTCAGCCACTCCGTCGCCGCCGCCATCCCGGCGCCGACGACGACGACGACGTCCGCGTACTCGTGGGGCTCGTACGCATGCACGACGCGCGCGTCGCCCGCGAGCTCCTCGGGCAGCGCGAGCGCCGGATGCCCGCACGCGAGCAGCACGTGGCGGAAAGTGCCGGCGCCGTCGACGTCGAAGCCCCCCTCGACCGCACGGACGCGCTCGACGCGTCGCTCCACGACCGCCCCGTCCCACCCCGACCGCTCGCGCACTTCTGCAATGTGCTCCACGAACTCGGCGACGCTGGCGTGGTAGCCCCCGCAGAGGCTCTGCACGAGCGGCCACGGGCTGCGCCGCCGCGCCGCAGCGCGCACCGCGAGGCCGGGGAACGACGTCGGCGAGATGTGTCCCTCGCTCTCCGACCGCATCCGCCGCTGCCGGATCGACTCCGCCCGCCGCCGCCAGGCCGCCGCCGGGTCGCGCCCGCCCCCGGAGAAGACCGTGACGTCGTCGATGCCGCCGTGGCGCAGCGTCGCGTACGCGACGAGGCCCGCGAGCCCGCCGCCGACGATCGCCACCTCGCCCACGAGCGGTCCTCCTACTTCACCGACCCCGCGAGGAGCCCCTGGACGAAGTAGCGCTGGAACGCGAAGAACACCGCGAGCGGCACGATCAGCGAGATGAACGACGCCGGGGCGATCAGGTCGATGTTGGCCCCGAACTGGCGCAGGTTGGAGAAGATCGCGACCGTGATCGGCTGCACGTTCTGGCCGAACGTCAGCGCCACGATCAGGTCGTTCCACGTCCAGAGGAACTGGAAGATCGCGAGCGACGCGATCGCGGGCAGGCCGAGCGGCAGGATCAGGCGGAGGAAGATCCAGCCCTCGGAGGCGCCGTCGATGCGGGCCGACTCCATGATGTCCTTCGGGATCCCGACGAAGAAGTTGCGCAGCAGAAAGATCGCGAACGGGAGCCCGAAGGCGACGTGGAAGAGGATGATCCCGAGGACCGTGTCGTACAGGCTGAGCGCGTTGTAGATCCGGAACACGGGGATCAGCGCCATCTGAAGCGGTACGACGAGCAGCCCGATGACGAGGAGGAAGATCCAGTCGCGACCCGGGAAGTCGAGCCACGCGAACGCGTAGCCGGCGAGGGCGCCGATCAGCACGACGAGCAGGGTGTTGCCGACCGCGATCTCCGCGGTCACGACGAGCGAGTGCATGATCGAGTGGTTGTGGAACACATGGCTGTAGTTCGACCACGTCGCGAGGCTCGGCTTGGAGAAGATCTGCCACCAGCCCTTCACCGTGAAGGCCTGCGCGGGCAGGATCGAGGTGAGGAAGAGCCCGAGCGTCGGGATCAGCCAGAGCAGCCCGAGCACGATCAGCACGATGTTGACCGGCGCCTTCATCGTGAAGCGGATCAGCTTCGCCGGCACCGTGTCGCGCTCGGACAGCTTCCGCTTCGGAACCGTCAGCTGCGGGAGGGCGGCTCCCTCGGGTACGACGACTTCGCTCATCCTTCTCTCTGGAAGCGGCGGACGTTCAGCAGCAGCACCGGGACGACGAGCAGGAACAGGAACACCGCGATCGCCGAGCCCACGCCGAAGTCGTTGATGCCTCCGAACGACGTACGCCACATCGCGAGTGCGATCACGTTCGCGGCGTTCTGCGACGACCCGGGCGCGAGCGTGATCACGAGGTCGAAGACCTTGAGCACGTTGATGATCATCGTGATGAACACGACGGAGAGGACCGGTGCGAGCAGCGGCACCGTCACCCGCCGGAAGACCTGCCACTCGGTGGCGCCGTCGGTGCGCGCCGCCTCGAGCACCTCCCGCGACATCGCCGAGAGCCCGGCCGCGATCACCACCATCGCAAAGCCGGCCCAGATCCAGATGTACGCAATGATCAGCGACGGGGTGATCAGCTTCGTTCCGAGCCACGCGAACCCGCCCCACGGCTTCGCGAAGGTCTGCGACGAGATGCCGGCGTGGTAGACGCCGGGTGAGATCACCCCGAAGTCGAACGTGCCGTCGTCGGCGGCCGAGGCCGTCTTCACCACCTTGTTGTCCGAGTTCCGCAGCTGCACGGTGACCCCTGGCAGCCCGACCTCCTGCGTCTCGACCTTCCCCGCCACGCCCCCGCCGGGCTTGAAGTCGCGCCAGACGACGCCCGCGATGTGGCCGGGCGCGGCCTTGGGCACCACTGCCTGCTTCGCGGCCGCCGGCACCTGCTCCGGAGGGATCGCCGTCAGTCCGAGGAGGGCGACGCTGCCGGGCCGGAGAGGCGTCTTCAGCACCATCCCCGTCTGCGCCGTGCCGGTCAAGGTCGCGGTGGACGGGAGGGCGTCGGAGAGCGAGCCGGGCGCGCTGAAGGCGTCGTGTACCACCCGTCCGAGCGCGTTCACTGCGCCGAGGTTCGGGTCCTGGACGTACATGATCCGCCACGTCACTCCGGTTGCGAACGCCGAGATCGCCATGGGCAGGAACACGATGGTCTTGAAGGCGACCGACCAGCGCACCCGCTCGGTCAGCACCGCGAAGAGGAGGCCGATCGCGGTCACGAATGCCGGCACGACCGCGACCCAGATCAGGTTGTTCTTGATCGCGGTCGTCAGGGTCGACGTCGTGAAGAGCGTCTTGTAGTTGTCGATCCCGACCCAGTGGTGCAAGCCGGCCGACGGGCCGGCGGCGAAGAAGCTCCGGAGAATCGTGAAGATCGTCGGGTAGACGATCCACACGCCGAGCACGATGAACGCAGGCAGCAGGAAGAGCGTGCCGGCGAGGTACCGGCCGAGGCCCGGCCCGCTCGGCGCCGGCTGAGCCGCCTCGATCGGCGACTCAGCCGTGATGCTGCCTGCGCTCATCGTTCGCCCTGGTCGCCCTACTCGCCTACTTGCCCTTCTTGTAGGCCGCCGCCGCTGCCGCCTCGAGCTTCGCCTGGATGCTCGAGACGGCGCTCGGGTTCCGCAGGAAGTCCTGGAAGAGACCCCACTCACCCTGGCCGACGGTGGCCCCGAACGAGCCGGGCTGCTGGTCGGACATGTCGAAGACGACGCTCTTCGCCTGTGCCACGACCGCCGCCGTCTTCTTCGTGATCGCGTCCGGATAGACGGACGGGCTCATGTGCTTGTTGCCCGTGGCGAAGCCGCCGTACTTGGCCCACGCCGCAGCCGCCTGGGGCGTGCCGAGGAACTTGACGAACGCCTCGATCGCCGGGCTGTCCTTGAACGCGACGATCGTGTCGCCGCCGATCTCGACCGCGGGCCCGGAGCCGCCGACCGACGGGAAGGCGAACTCGCCGTAATCCGTACCCGGCTTCGCCTTCACGGTCGCCACGCCCGGGACGAAGTCGCCCTCGAAGGTCATGGCCGCCTTCGGCGGGTTCTCGAACACGTTGTTCACGGACGTCGGGAAGTCGGTCTGCAGGGCGCCCGACGTGCCGCCGTAGACGTTCGCCGTGTCGCCGAGCACCTGGCCCATCGTCTTCAGGGCCGCGCCGACGGACGGGTCGGTCCACTTGATCTTGTGCTGCGAGAGCAGGTTGTACTTCGTGATCCCCGCCTGGCGCAGGTAGATGTTCTCGAAGAGGTCCGTGAGCGTCCACCCGTCCGCGCCGTCGATCGAGTACGCGGGGGTGCCGGACGCCTTCAGCGTCGAGGCGACCTTCAGGAGCTGCGGCCACGTGGACGGCGGCGAGACGCCGGCGGTCTTGAACGCGTGGACGTTGTACCAGGCCGTCGACTTGTTGCTCGCCTTGAAGACGAGCCCGTACAGCTTGCCGTCGAACGTCGCCAGGCTGAGCCAGGCCGGCGAGAAGTTCGCCGCGTAGACGCCCTTCGCGTACGTGATCGGCTGCAGCTTGCCCTGGTCGGCGAACTGCTTCACGAGCCCCGGCTGCGCGATGTCCGCCATGTCGGGCGGGTTGCCGCCGGCGACGGCCGTGGCGAGCACCGTCGGCAGGTTGTCGCCGACCGGTTTGTAGTTGACCTTCACGCCCGGGTAGGTCTTGTTGAACGCCGCGATGACCGCCCCGAAGTGACTCGCCTCGGCGCCGGTCCAGACGCCGTCGAAGGTGATGCTTCCCGATACCGCCTGCGCCTTCTTGGTCGCCCCCGTGCCCGTCCCGGTCGCGACGAGCACGGCCAGCGGGATCACGGCCGCCAGGACGGCGGCCTTGTACGCCCAACCACGTCTCACGTTGCTCCTCCTCCTTGTTGTTGCGCCTGGTCGTAGATACCCAGCCCTGTCTCCGGGTCGAAGAAGTGCAGCGCCGAGGTGTCGACGGCGACGTCCACGTTCTCGCCCTCCTCGACTTGCGCCCGCGCGCCGAAGCGCCCGACCACGAGCGCGCCGGAGGTCTCGAGCCCGCCCTCGACCGTCGACTCGCGCGCGAGCTCCTTCGTCTCCTCCGTCTGCGCCATCCTCCCCTCGGGCAGGACGAAGTGCACCATCAGCTCCGAGCCGAGCGCCTCCCGCAGCTCGACCCGGCCGTGGAGGCGGCGGCCCTCCGGCGGGTTGCCGGCGACGCTGACCTCCTCGAGCGACTCAGGCCTGATCCCGAGGATCACCGGGCGGCCGTCGTAGCCCGCCAGCGCGGGCCTCGCGGCGAGGGCGGCGGGGTCGAGCTCGAGGCTCTGGCTGCCGCCGAGCGCGAGGCTCACCGTGCCGTTCGAGCGCGTGACCGTCGCCTCGAGCATGTTCATCGCCGGCGAGCCGATGAACCCGCCGACGAAGAGGTTGACCGGCCGGTCGTAGAGCACCTGGGGCGGCGCGACCTGCTGCAGCTCCCCTTTCCGCATCACGGCGACGCGGTCGCCCATCGTCATCGCCTCGACCTGGTCGTGCGTGACGTACAGCGTCGTCGTCGCGAGGTCGCGCTGCAGGCGCGAGATCTCGGCCCGCATCTGCACGCGCAGCTTCGCGTCGAGGTTCGAGAGCGGCTCGTCCATCAGGAACGCCGACGGCTCGCGCACGATCGCGCGTCCCATCGCCACCCGCTGGCGCTGCCCGCCGGAGAGGTTCCGCGGCTTTCGCTTGAGCAGTTCCTCGAGGCCGAGGATCTGCGCCGCCTTCTGCACGCGGTCGTCGATCTCCCTCTTCGGCAGCTTCTTCAGCCGTAGCCCGAAGGCGATGTTCTCGTAGACCGAGAGGTGGGGGTAGAGGGCGTAGCTCTGGAACACCATCGCAATGTCGCGGTCGCGGGCCGGCACGTGGTTCACGACGCGGTCGCCGATGCGCATGACCCCCTCGGAGATCTCCTCGAGGCCGGCGAGCATGCGCAGGGCGGTCGTCTTGCCGCAGCCGGACGGCCCGACGAGGACCATGAACTCGCCGTCCTGAATCCCGAGCGTGAGCCCGTTCACGGCCCGGGTGCCGTCGGCATAGACCTTCGCGATGTGATCGAAACCGACTGAAGCCATGATCCGACCCCCAAAACTCGCTGTTTGCTCGCGGGATGCTACTCCTCGACGCAAGCCCTCACTACCCGTTCGTTGCGGAGTCGTGCCGAACTTACCCCCAGGGGGTATAATCGAGGGGTGCCGCTGACGCTCGATCTCGAAGGCATGAGCTGCGCGTCGTGCGCGGCGGCGATCGAGCGGCGCCTGAACGAGGTCGACGGGGTGGAGGCCACGGTGAATCTCGCCACCAACCGCGCAACCGTCAGCTGCCCGCCGGAGGTCGGCGTCCCGGAGCTCGTGGCCGCGGTCGAGTCGATCGGCTACGGCGCCCGCGAGGCCGAGCCCGACCGGCACACGCACGACGACATCCCCGGGCGGCCCCTCGTCCTCGCCGCCGTGCTGACGGTGCCGGTGGTCCTGCTCGCGATGGTGCCGGCGCTGCAGCTCTCCGGCTGGGAGTGGGTGGCGCTCGGGCTCGCCACGCCGGTCGTCTTCGTTGCCGGCGCCGGCTTCCACCGCCACGCCCTGCGGAGCGCCCGCCATCGCGCCGCCACGATGGACACGCTGATCTCGCTCGGCACCCTCGCCGCGTGGACCTGGTCGGCGGCGGTGCTCTTCTTCGGCCTCGACACCGGCACGTACTTCGAGGTCGCCTCGGCCGTCACGACGCTCGTGCTGCTCGGGCGCTATCTCGAGGGCCGAGCCCGGGGCCGTGCCGCCGCTGCGATCCGCTCGCTGCTCGAGCTCGGCGCGCCCGATGCCGCGGTGCTGCGCGGCGAGGAAGAGGTGCGGGTGCCGGTGGCGGAGCTCGAGGTCGGCGACGAGTTCGTGGTGCGGCCGGGAGAGAAGATCGCGACCGACGGGGTGGTCGTCGCCGGCGAGTCGGCGGTCGACGCCTCGATGCTGACGGGCGAGCCGCTCCCCGTGCCGGTCGCCGCCGGGAGCGAGGTGGCCGGCGCGACGATGAACATCGACGGCCGCCTCGTCGTCCGCGCCACGCGCGTCGGCGCCGACACCGCGCTGGCGCGGATCGCGCGGCTCGTCGAGGAGGCGCAGTCGGGCAAGGCGCCGGTGCAGCGGCTCGCCGACCGCGTCTCCGCCGTCTTCGTGCCCGTGGTGATCGTGGTGTCGCTGCTCACGCTCGCCGGCTGGCTGGCGTTCGGCGGCTCGGCCGGCGAGGCGTTCACCGCCGCCGTCGCCGTCCTGATCATCGCCTGCCCGTGCGCGCTCGGGCTCGCGACGCCGATCGCGCTCATGGTCGGCACCGGCCGCGGCGCGCAGCTCGGCGTGCTCATCCGCGGCCCGCAGGTGCTCGAGAGCACGCAACGGGTCGACACGATCGTCCTCGACAAGACGGGGACGGTGACGGAAGGACGCCCCGAGCTCGCCGCGCTCGAGCTCCTGAACGGCGCCTCGCGCGCCGAGGTGCTGCGGCTGGCGGGGGCGGTCGAAGCGGCCTCGGAGCATCCGGTCGCGCAGGCGGTCGCCGCCGCGGCGCGTGCCGAGCTGGGGCAGGTGCCGCCGGTGAGCGCGTTCCGCAACCGGGCCGGGAGCGGCGTCGACGGCTT
>Ga0335085_10007436_pt1 | contig 16993 bp, 19 predicted proteins | sample Lox_Sample_45_FD_206712 | JGI IMG/M metagenome (GOLD analysis project Ga0335085, IMG submission 206712) | Soil microbial communities from Loxahatchee National Wildlife Refuge, Florida, United States - Lox_Sample_4.5 | ecosystem: Environmental > Terrestrial > Soil > Wetlands | place: USA...
AGCCTCCTCCAAGTTCTGCTTCTTCTGTTCGATACTGACCACTGCGACGGGCCCATCGATTACGTCGGTTGCAGCAATCGCCCCCGCTGGCACAGCCCCTTGGTTCGTTGCGCCTCGAAAGACATCGTCGAGCCCAACACCGACACGCCGACATAGGGCTGCCAAATACCATAGCGTGTCGCCGAACTCCTCCTCTAACGCCGACTGGTAGCTCGTGTACGCTTCACTTTCCCTATAGTGCTTTTTTGCGACCGTCATGATGCTCCCGACCTCTCCGAACAAACCGTACAGGATCGGATGTAGGTCGTGTTTCGGGAGTCGATCCGTGCCCTCTATGGATCGCACATAATCTGTCAGCAGAATAGTCCCCCCGTTGTTTCGCTTCGTAAACACCTAGAACTCTCCACTACGAGTGAGACCAATCCAATGGTGCGCCCACGCATCCCCATTCCTGAAACTTTCGCAACCACGCGACAACCTTTGCTATGTACGCAGCATCAAAGTCACTTCGATGCCCGGGTCCGCGCTTTCGTAGTCCCGCGCTACAACATAGGAGTAGAGGCTCAAACTCTTACTTGCAGCTATAACGGACAATCGTGCGCTCGGCTCGCAGGTCACCGGCCGAAGTGCGCCACTCACGCTTAAGCCCTGTAATAGCGTCGATGATGCTATCGCTATTCCAACCTACTACGGCGTCCGCGTAGTTGTCTAACGCCTCCGGCAAGTCAGCATCACTCGCTCCGTGCGCCCACACGCCGACGATTCGCTTCCCCACCTTTTGAGCGTATTCAATCTCCCAGTTCACCCAAGGACTTTCCTGCGTTTCTGGAGTGATATAGACGACAAGCGTGCTCGCCCACTTGATTCGCGGCGCTAGAATCTCGCGCTTGATGTACTCGTGGTCTACCGCCGCGTTCGGTTTGTCGGACGTTATTGACGCGTCCCGAATATTGAGCCCATTCTTTGCGAGCAAATCCTTCAAGGCACCGAGACCTTCATCATCTTCGTGAAGGTGGCTTATAAATACGTTCGTTGTATCTTGGGCCATGCGAAGACGTCCTCGTTAGCACCTCACGACAGTCTGACACTTTCAGCTATCACCCGCGAATTGGACACTAGGATAAAGGAGAGATCGAATGGTCCGTCGGGGCGGCGTTGCAGTCGGAGCGACGGCTACCCGAAACGACGCGACCTCTGCGCCTGTGGGTAGGCAATCCGAAACGTTCCGTCCACACCTCGCAACGCGACCGCTTGTAGAGCGATTCGCTGCTGGTTTAGGAGCCGCACGCACTGCGGTCGACAAGCGAAGCTTTCGCTCCTAGCACCCGCATAGCACCGAGCCGCTTTGACGAAGGCACCAACGGAGGCAACTGATTGATTACTATGGCGCCCCAGACACGAATCGAACGTGCGACCTGCCCCTTAGGAGGGGGCTGCTCTATCCACTGAGCTACCGGGGCGCGAGGCCGGATTCTACCTCTTGAGGATTGCCTGCACTTCCGAGGGACGCGCGCGATGAGCCGCGGCGCCGGGCCGAAGCGGCTGCTGTCGGCGCGCGACGGCGTGTTTCTCGTCGTCGGCATGGTGATCGGCGCCGGCATCTTCAAGGCGCCGTCGATCGTCGCCGCGAACGCGCAGGACCCGCTCGGCTTCATGCTGCTGTGGATCGCGGGGGGCGCGGTATCGCTGTGCGGCGCGCTGGTGTACGCCGAGCTCTCCGGCAGCTTCCCCGAGGCGGGCGGCGAGTACCGCTTCCTCGGCCGCGCCTACGGGCAGGGCGCCGCGTTCGTGTTCGCCTGGTCGCGCATGACGGTGATCCAGACCGGGGCGATCGCCGCCGTGGCGTTCGTCTTCGGCGACTACGCGGGGCAGCTGCTGCCGCTCGGCGCGCAGGGCGGCGCGATCTATGCGGGCCTCGGCGTCGCGGCGCTGACGGCGCTCAATCTCGCCGGCACGCCGCAGAGCGCCGCGGTGCAGAAGCTGATGGGCGCGCTCTTGCTCGCCTCGCTCGCGGCCATCGCCGCGGCCGGGCTGATCGGCGCCGCGCCGCGCGCGGAAGCGCCGGCGGCGGGCGGCGACATCGGCCTGGCGATGGTCTTCGTGCTGCTCACCTACGGCGGCTGGAACGAGGCCGCCTACATCGCCCGGGGGCGCGCACCACATGGGCGCTCGGGCGCGACTTCCCTGCGCTCGCCGGGCTCGGCGCATGGCGCGAGGCGGGCAGCACGCCGGCCAACGCGCTGCTGCTGCAGGGTGCCATCGCGCTCGCGCTGGTCGCCGCCGGCTCGCTTACGCCGGACGGCTTCTCCTCGATGGTGGCGTACACCGCGCCGGTGTTCTGGAGCTTCTTCCTGCTTTGCGGCGTCGCGCTGTTCGTCCTCCGCGCGCGCCGCGGGCGGCCCGAAGGCTTCCGCGTGCCCTTGTATCCCGCGGTGCCGGCTGCGTTCTGCATCGCCTGCGCCTGCATGCTCTATTCGAGCGTCAACTACGTCCGCTTCGCCGTCGCGTTTGGCGGCGCGGTGCTCGCCGGGCTGGCCGTGATGGCGCTCGGCGTGCCGCTGTATTTTCTCGCCGGGAAACGCCGATGAGGGCGGCGCTCGCCGTGCTGCTGCTCGCCGCGCTGCCGGCGCTCGCGCAGGACTACGAGCGCGAGAGGCGCTGGGAGGCGGAAGTGGTCCCGAACGTCGTGGTGGGCGAGGCGGTGCACCTCGAGCTGCCTTCCGGCCGGAAGTTCCTTGGCCTGTACACGCCGGTTGCGAACGCGAAGACCGCGATCCTGCTCGTTCACGGCATCGGCGTGCACCCCGACCACGGCGTGATCGGCATCCTGCGCAGCGACCTCGCCGACATGGGCTACGCCACGCTCTCGATCCAGATGCCGGTGCTGAAGCCCGACGCGACCGCCGAGGACTACTACCCCGCGCTCTTCCCGGAGGCTGCGGCCCGTATCGCCGCCGGGGCCGCCTGGCTGGCGGCGAAGGGCTACGCCCATCCGGTGCTGCTGTCGCACAGCATGGGCTCGTGGATGTCGGAGGACTATCTCGCGCGCGCGCCGGAAGCGCCGTTCTCGGCGTGGGTCTGCCTCGGCCGCGGCGGGCGCTTCGGCGACCTGCGCCATGTGAAGCTGCCGGTGCTGGACGTCTACGGCGAGGATGACCGGCCCGCCGTCATCGCGGCGGCGGCAGCTCGGCTCGCCGCGCTGCGGCGAGTCCCGGGCTCGCGCCAGGTGCGCATCGCCGGCGCGGATCACTTCTACACCGGCAGGGAAAAGCAGCTCGAGGCGGCGATCGTCGGATTCCTCGGAGCGCTAAGATAGGCGCCCATGATGACGCTGCGCACCGCCCGCACTCTCACGCGCTACAGCCGGTGGGCGAACCGACTGACCTACGATTGCGTCGCGACGCTGCCACCGGAGGAGGTGGTGCGGCCGCGCCAGGGGCTGTTCCGGAACATGCTGCACATGCTGAACCACACCTACGTCATCGACCGCGTCTTCCAGTGCCACCTCGAGGGCCGGCCGCACGGCTATGCGGCGCGCAACACGCCCGACTCGCCGCCGCTGGCGGCGCTGCGCAGGGCGCAGGAAGAGGTCGACGCCTGGTACGTGGCGTGGAGCGATCGCCTGACACCGCAGGCGATGGACGAGAAGGTCGCCTTCGAGTACATCGGCGGCGGCGACGGCGTCATGACGCGGGGCGAGATCCTGGTGCACGTCGTCAACCACACCACCTACCACCGCGGCTTCGTCGCCGAAATGATCTACCGCGCCGGCGTCACGCCGCAGGCGACCGACTTCACGGTCTTCGTGCGCGACGTGCCGCTGCGCCTGGATTGAGCCTCGCGCCCTCGCCCTGGGTGGCGCGCTGGGCGCACCTCGTCGCGCGCGGCACGCTGCTCGACCTCGCCTGCGGGCCGGGACGCCACGCCCGGTTATTTTTGAATCGAGGCATAAAAGTCGTCGCGGTCGACCGCGAGCCGCAGGACATTCCGGGCGCCCGCTTCGTACGCGCCGACCTCGAAGGCGGGAACCCGTGGCCGCTGCCGGGCGAGCGCTTCGAGGGCATCGTGGTGACCAACTACCTGCACCGGCCCCTGTTCCGGGCGATCGAGGCGGCGCTCGCGCCGGGCGGCGTGCTGATCTACGAGACGTTCATGCTCGGGAACGAACGCTTCGGGCGGCCGTCCAATCCGCAGTTCCTGCTGCGCCCGGGCGAGCTGCGCGAAGCCTTCGCCGGGCTTGCGGCGCTGGCGTTCGAGGAAGGCGAAGTGGCCGAGCCGAAGCGCGCCGTGGTGCAAAGACTTTGCGCCATCGCCGCACAGAAGGGATAAAATTGAAAGTTAGGGAAATTTCGACGGGACGAAGGCAATGATTACCGGCAGCCTGGTGGCGATCGTCACCCCGATGCACGAGGACGGGTCGCTCGACGTAGCGGGCTTCAGGAAGCTGATCGACTGGCACATCGCGGAGGGCACCGACGGGGTCGTCGTCGTCGGCACCACCGGCGAGTCGCCGACGGTCGATTTCGACGAGCACAAGGAGCTGATCCGCGTCGCCGTGGCGCACGCCAAGGGGCGCATCCCGATCATCGCCGGCACCGGCGGCAACTCGACCGCCGAGGCGATCGAGCTCACCGAATCGGCGAAGAAGGCGGGCGCGACGGCATGCCTGTCGGTGGTGCCGTACTACAACAAGCCGACGCAGGAGGGCCTCTACCGCCACTTCCGCAAGATCGCGGAGACGGTGGACCTGCCGATGATCCTGTACAACGTCCCGGTCCGCACGGTGACCGACCTGCAGAACGACACGGTGCTGCGCCTGGCGCAGGTGCCGGGCATCATCGGCATCAAGGACGCGACCGCCAACATGGAGCGCGGCTCCGACCTGATCCGCCGCGCGCCGCGCAATTTCGCCATCTACTCGGGCGAGGACGCGGGCGCGCTGGCGCTGATCCTGCTCGGCGGCCACGGCGTCATCTCGGTGACGGCGAACGTCGCGCCGCGCCTGATGCACGAGATGTGCGCCGCCGCCCTGGTCGGCGACGTGAAGAAGGCGCGCGAGATCAACCTGCGGCTGCTGCCGCTGCACCAGCGGCTGTTCGTGGAGACGAACCCGGCGCCGGTGAAATGGGCGATGGCCCAGATGGGCTTGATCGAGGGCGGCCTGCGGCTGCCGCTGGCGCCGCTCTCGGACCGCTGCCACGACACCGTGCGCGAGGCGCTGGCGGAAGCCGGCGTCGTGCTGCCGCTGCGGGTCGTGGAGAAGAGGGCATGAAGGCTTCGCGGGCGGCGCTCGCCGCCGCGCTGGCCGCCGCGCTCGGCGCCTGCAGCACGGCGAACGAGCTGCTCGAGGGCAAGAAGATCGACTACAAGTCGGCCGGGCAGATCCCGTCGCTCGAGATCCCGCCCGACCTCACCACGCCCGCGCGCGACGACCGGTTCATCGTTCCCGAGACCGGCAAGGGCTCGGCGACCCTGTCCGGCTATCAGGCCGAGCGGGCGCACGAGGCGAAGACCGGCTTCCTGCAGTCGGGCGTGCTGCCGAAAGTGCCGGAGATGCACGTCGAGCGCGCCGGCACCGAGCGCTGGCTGGTGGTGGAGGAGCCGCCGGAGAAGCTCTGGCCGATCGTGCGCGACTTCTGGCAGGAGAACGGCTTCCTGATCTCGGTCAACCTGCCCGAGGCGGGCGTGATGGAGACCGACTGGGCGGAGAACCGCGCCAAGATTCCGCAGGACTGGCTGCGCAAGACGCTCGGCTCGCTGATCGACCAGGTGTACTCGACCGCCGAGCGGGACAAGTTCCGCACCCGCTTCGAGCGGCGCGCCGACGGCGGCACCGAGATCTACATCAGCCACCGCGGCATGGTCGAGGTCTACAAGGACTCGGGCCAGACGCAGACCATCTGGCAGCCGCGCGCGCCCGACCCGGGGCTGGAGGCCGAGTTCCTGCGCCGCCTGATGGTGCGCCTCGGCACGCAGGAGGAGAAGGCCAAGCAGATGGTGGCGAGCGCGGCGCCGGAGCCGGCCAAGGCCGCGATCCAGAAGGGCATCGGCGGCTTCGAGATGCTGGAGGTGTTCGAGCCCTTCGACCGCGCTTGGCGCCGGGTGGGCCTCGCGCTCGACCGCGTCGGCTTCACGGTCGAGGACCGCGACCGCCAGAAGGGCCAGTACTTCGTGCGCTACGCCGACGCCGACGCCGAGATGGCGAAGAAGCAGAGCGAGGGACTGCTGTCGAAGCTCGCGTTCTGGCGCCCGAGCGAGCCCAAAGTGAAGGCCGAGCAGTACCGCGTCCATATCCGCCAGTTCGCCGACAAGTGCGTGGTGCAGGTCCTGAACAAGGAAGGCGCCGCGGAGAACTCCCAGACCACGCGGCGCATCGTCGCACTGCTGTACGACCAGCTGAAGTGAGCGGCGCGGGCGCTCCGGCCGCGTGATCCGCTTCGCCTCGCTCGGCAGCGGCTCCAAGGGCAACTGCCTGGTCGCCGAGTGCGACGGCACCCGGCTGCTGCTCGACTGCGGCCTCGCGCCGCGCGAGACCGAGCGGCGCCTCGAGCGCCTGGGGCTGGCGCCGGCGGACCTCGCCGGCATCATCATCACCCACGAGCACGACGACCACGCGGGCGAGGTGTACGCCTTCGCGGAGCTGCACGGCCTGCCGGTGTGGATGACCTGGGGAACGCAGGCCGCGCTCGCGGCGGAGGGCAAGGTTGCCGGCGAGGTCGAGACGCGCACCATCGAGGGCCGCAACGCGTTCGCGGTCGGCGCAATCGAGGTGAGGCCGTTCACCGTGCCGCACGACGCGCGCGAGCCGGTGCAGTTCGTGCTCTCCGACGGCGCCTTCCGGCTCGGCGTGCTGACCGACATCGGCACGCCGACGGCGCACGTAGAGGCGGTGCTGTCGGGCTGCGACGCGCTGGTGCTCGAATGCAACTACGACGCGGACATGCTCTGGGCGGGGGAGTATCCGAAATGGCTGAAGGAGCGCATCGCCGGACCGTTCGGGCACCTGGCGAACGCCGCGGCCGCGCAGCTGCTCGGCGCCATCGATCGCAGCCGCCTGCAGCACGTGGTCGGGGCGCACCTCTCGCAGCAGAACAATCGCCCGGAGCTGGCGCGCGCGGCGCTCGCCGGGGCGCTCGGCTGCCAGGCCGAGTGGGTCGGGCTGGCGACGCAGGAGGACGGCTTCGCCTGGCGCGAGCTGCGCTGAGGGCGCGCCGCGCAAAACAAAACGGCGGCCCCTCGCGGGTACCGCCGCGTTTTTCTCCCTGAGCGCGCTTACTACTTCTTGGCTTCTTCCTTCTTCTCGTCCTTCTTCTCTTCCGCGGCGGGCGCGGCGGCGGCCGGCGCGGCGTCCTTCTTCTCGTCGGCAGCCGGAGCGGCGGGCGCGGCCGCCGGCGCGGGGGTGGCCGAGGCCTCCTTCTTGTCTTCGGCCGGAGCGGCGGGAGCCGCCGGCGCAGGCGCGGCGGTAGGCGTGGGGGCAGGGGCTTGCGCTTCTTCCTTACCGCAGCCGGCAACGGCGAACGCGAGCACGGCGGCGAGCAACAACGAGCGTTTCATGGGGGCGTAGTTTCCTTAAGTATATGACGTAAAAAGGTAAATAGGTCTTGGTGCGACCGTGGCGCAGATTATAGCAGGGAATAAGGGAAACCCGTAGGGGCTTCACATATCCCTTCTTACAAGCCGAGCGTCGTGCTGGCGATCCCTGGGAAAGACGCGCTCCAGATCTCCTGGAAGCGCGAGCGCATCGCGAGCGCCTCGTTCTCGTCGTTCAGGCCGATGGCGCCCCGATACTGCGCCGCGACCGGCCGCCGCACGTAGTGCAGCGCATCGAGCACCAAAAAGGAATCCTGGATCGACCGGATCTCCTCGTGCGTGCGGTTGACCTGGATGGCATGGGCGTAGCGCGCGAGCAGCGAAACCATGCGCGGACAGCGGCGCGTCAGCAGGTCGGGCTCGTGGGTGGCGAAGAAGATGCGCCGCGTGCGGCTGGCCTGCAGGAACCGCTCCAGCCGCTCCACGCGCCCGGCGTCGTTCAGCGAAAGCGGCGCCAGGTCCGGGTCGAACACGCGCAGCTCGCGCCCTTCCTGCTCGAGCAGGGTATCGATCGCCTGCTGCCATTCGGCGACCGTATCGAACCGCGCATACTCGGGTTTGGGCTTGTCCTCGCTCATCGCCTGCGCTCGAGGTGCGCGTAGCCGTCGCGCACCCAGTCCAAGACTATTCGCTGGAGCCCGGCGCGCGCAAGGGCGCCCGCCGCGGCGCGGCGCCGGTCGGCGAGCACGGCGAGCGCCGCGCGCTGCGCGGGCGGCGGCCGCAGCGCCTCGCCGTTGATGAAGAAGCTTGCGCCGCGGTAGAGGGCGCGGGTGCGCGGGTCGAGCACCACGTCGCCGGCGCGCGGCAGGCGGCGCGGCCGCCGGCGCCCGCGGAACACCACGCCGAGGCGCGGCGTGCTCAGCTCGCGGCCGAGAAATTCGGCCACGTCCGCGCGCCGCCACCGGATCCCCGCCAGCCGCGCGGCGGCGAAGCCGAGCAGCGCGGCGTCGATCCGTGCCGGGCGGGCCGAGGGCCGCCGCCCGCGGTCGCCGTACTCCGCGTCCCGGAAGCCGCGCTCGTGCAGGTAGTCGAGGAACGCCGCGGAAAGCTCGGCGGCGCGCGGCGCGCGGAACCCGATCGATGCGGTGAGGCAGGGATCGAGCGCGACGCCGTCGTGTCCCCACCCCGGGGGCAGGTAGAGCAGGTCGCCCGGCTCGAGCAGGTATTCCTCGTCCGGGACGAAGTCCCGGATCAGGCGAAGCGGGGCTTGCGGCTCGCATTCGAAGGCTTTCTTGCTTGAAAGGCGCCAGATTCTGCTTCCGGCTCCCTGGATGAGAAACACGTCGTAGCTGTCGAAATGCGGCCCGACGCCGCCGCCGGGGGCGGCGTAGCTCACCATGACGTCGTCGAGACGCGCCTCCGACAGGAACGCGAAGCGGCGCAGCAGGTGCTCGGCGGCGGCGGCGTGATGGTCGACGCCGTTGACGAGCAGCGTCCAGCCGCGCGCGCCGGCGCGCGCCAGGCGCGCGGCAGTGATCGGTCCGGGCGTCACGCGCCAGCGGCCGCGCCGCCCTTCGATCAGCCGCGACTCGACGTCGTCGCGGGCGGCGAGCGCGAAGAGCGCCCGCGTCGCGATCACGCCGCGGTGCGCGGGGAGCGCGCCGCGCACCAGCAGCGGGCGCCGCTGCCAGTAGTCGCGTAAAAAAGCCTGCGGCGACAAGCCCCCTAGCGGCGGTTCCTGCATCGAAGGATTATATCGGCGCGCGAAATCGCGACAGCGTGTCGCGCGTTGTAGCGGCACCGAGACATATCGCACGCGCGGGCCTTGTCAAACCCGACCTCGAAGCTAGAATCGGTCGCAGCGACGACCATGCTGCAGCCAGGCCAACCTGCGCCGGAGTTCGCGCTGCCCGATGCCGACATGCAGACGGTGGAGCTGGCGTCGTTCCTCGGCAAGAAGCGCATCGTGCTGTACTTCTACCCGCGCGACAACACGCCGGGCTGCACGCTGCAAGCGGCGGAGTTCTCGGACCACGAGGGCGAGTTCGGGCGCTGCAACTGCGTCATCCTCGGCATCTCCCGCGACGACTGCCTCACCCACGCCGAGTTCCGCGACAGGCACGGCCTGTCGATCAGCCTGCTGTCCGACCCGGAGGGCGACGTCTGCCGGCGCTACGGCGTGCTGCAGGAGAAGGAGACCGATGGCGTGCGGCGCGAGTGCCTGGTGCGCTCGACCTTCGTCATCGACAAGAAGGGCGTCATCCGCCACGCCGCCTACGGCGTCAACCCGCGGCACCACGCCGCCGAGATCTTCGACATCGTCCGCAAGCTGAAGTCCTGACGGGGGCTTTTTCGCCTATCATTGCGTCCGGGGGGAAGGCCGATGGACGTGATGGGTATCCTTTCGTACGGGCTGGGCACGCTGCTCGGATTCGCGCTGCTCGTCGCCCTCGCGTTCGTCTTCATCAGCGACATCACGCAGAAGAAACACGGGGTGCTGCGCAACTACCCCGTGGTCGGGCACCTGCGCTACTTCTTCGAGCAGCTCGGCGAGTACTTCCGCCAGTACTTCTTCTCCGGCGATCGCGACGAGATGCCGTTCAACCGGGCCACCCGCGGCTGGGTGTACCGGCTGGCGAAGAACGAGGGCGGCGTGATCGGCTTCGGCTCGACCTACGACCTGCACCAGCCCGGCGCGGTGGTATTCGTCAACCACCCGTTCCCGGTGCTGGAGGAGGAGCGCCTGCCGACGCCGTCGCTGCTGCTCGGCGAGGGCTACGCCAAGACGCCGTTCGAGGCGCGCTCGATCGTCAACATCAGCGGCATGAGCTTCGGCGCCATCTCGGCACCGGCGGTGCGCTCGCTGTCGCGCGGCGCCGCGGTGGCCGGGTGCTGGATGGACACCGGAGAGGGCGGGCTTTCGCCGTACCACCTCGAGGGCGGCTGCGACGTCATCATGCAGATCGGCACCGCCAAGTACGGCGTGCGCGACGCGCAAGGCGGCCTCAACCCCGACCGCCTGCTCGAGCTCGCCAAGGTGGTGAAGGCGTTCGAGATCAAGCTCTCGCAGGGCGCCAAGCCGGGCAAGGGCGGCGTGCTGCCGGCGAAGAAGGTGACCGCCGAGATCGCGCGCATCCGCGGCATCCCGGAGGGGCGCGATTCGATCAGCCCCAACCGGCACCGCGACATCTCGACCATGAACGAGCTGCTCGACAAGATCGCCTACATCCGCGACCTCACCGGGCGGCCGGTCGGCGTTAAGACCGCGGTCGGCGGCTGGCGCTTCATGAACGAGTTGGCCGACGCGGCGCACCGGCGCGGCCTGGAGTTCGCGCCGGACTTCCTGGTGATCGACGGCGGCGAGGGCGGCTCGGGCGCGGCGCCGCAGGCGCTCGCCGACCACATGGCGCTGTCGATCGACGAGGCGCTGCCGCGCGTGGTGGACGCGCTGATCGAGTCGGGCCTGCGCCAGCGCATCCGCGTCGTGGCCTCCGGCAAGCTCGTCACCTCGGCGCGCGCCGCGTGGGCGCTCGCCACCGGCGCCGACTTCATCAACACCGCGCGCGGCTTCATGTTCTCGCTCGGCTGCATCCAGGCGCTGCGCTGCCACCAGAACACCTGCCCGACCGGCGTCACCACGCACAACAAGCGCCTGCAGCGCGCCCTGGTGGTCGAGGAGAAATACCTGCGGGTGGCCAACTACTGCAACGGCATGAACCGCGAGATCGACATGATCGCGCACTCCTGCGGCGTGCGGCACGCGCGCGAGCTGCGGCGCGAGCACGTGCGCATCGTGCAGGCGAACCACCAGTCGATCGCGCTCAACATGCTGTATCCCTACCCGGAGCCGAAGGCCAGGGTTCGGGCCGCGTGAGGTGGCGATCCGCGCTGCAGCGGCGGCCGACCGCGCGGCGATCCTCGGCGTGGTCAACGACGCGGCGCAGGCCTATCGCGGCGTCATTCCGGCCGACCGCTGGCACGAGCCCTACATGTCCGAGGCGGAACTGGTCGCGGAAATCGCCGCCGGCGTCGCTTTCCATCTTGCAGAGGAAGCGGGCCGCCTGCTCGGCGTCATGGGCATCCAGGACAAGGGCGACGTGGCGCTCGTCAGGCACGCCTACGTGATTCCGGCGTCGCAGCGCAAGGGCGTGGGAGCGCGGCTGCTGCGCCACGTCGAGAGCCTCGCGCGCAAGCCGATGCTGATCGGCACCTGGGCGGCGGCGCAGTGGGCGATCGACTTCTACCGGCGCAACGGCTACGACGTGGTGAGCGATGCCGAGAAGGACCGCCTGCTGCGGACCTACTGGTCGATTCCCGAGCGCCAGGTCGAGACCTCGGTGGTGCTCGCCGACCGGCGCTGGCAGGAGGCGCAACGCGGCGCCGCGGGCCGCTGAGCAGCCTCAGGAGGCGGCGAGCCAGGAATTCCAGATCCGCCGCGCGGGATCCGCGAGCTCGCCGGCGACGAGGCCGACGGGTCCTGCGCCCTGGCGCACGCACTCGTCCGCGGCGCAGCCGTGCAGGTGCACCGCGAGCACCAGGGCGGCCTCGCCGCTGAATTTCTGCGCCAGCAGCGCGCCGGCGAGGCCGGTCAGCACATCGCCCATGCCCGCCGAGGCCATGCCCGGGTTGCCGCTGGCGTTGACGAACCAGTGGCCGTCGCGCGCCACCACGACGCTGCCGTTGCCTTTCAGCACGACGTGCGCGTTTAGGTTCTGCTGCAGGGCGCGCGCCGCCTTCAGCCGGTCGGCCTGCACGTGCGCGGTGGTCTCGGCGAGCAGGCGGCCGGCCTCGGCGGGATGCGGCGTCAGCAGCGTGTCGTGCCGCCGCCGGGCGCAGGCCTTGCGCAGGTCCTGGTTCTCCGAGATCAGGTTGAGCGCGTCGGCGTCGAGCACGCAGGGAATCTCGCTCGCCAGCACCGCGCCGAGCAGCGTCTCGGCGCGCTCGCCGCGCCCGAGCCCGGGGCCGATCGCGATCGCGTCCAGGTCGAGGCCGAGCACGTCGTCGGGATGGCGCAGCATCAGCTCCGGCGTGCCGGAATCCACGGGCAGCTCGTGCAGCAGGCCGCAGTAGACGCGGCCCGCGCCGAGCTTGAGCGCGGCGCGCCCGGCGAGCAGCGCGGCGCCGGTCATCCCGGCCGCGCCCCCCAGGATCGCCAGCGACCCGGCGTCCCCCTTGTGGAAGCTGCGCGGGCGGGCCTTGAGCACGTCGGAGAAAAGCGCCGGCTCGGCGACCCAGCCGCCGGCCACGTCGTCCGGCAGGCCGTGGACTCCGAGGTCCGCCACCGCGATCTCGCCGCAGCGGTCGGGGCCGTCGAGCGTCAAGAGGCCCGGCTTGAGCCCGATGAAAGTGATCGTGTGCGTGGCGCGTACCGCGGCGCCGAGCACCCGGCCGGAGTCGGCGTCGAGCCCGCTGGGAACGTCCAGCGCGAGCACCGGGCAGCGCTGGGCGCCGGCGTACTCCACCAGCTTCGCGAACTCGCCCTCGAGCGGCCGCGTCAGGCCGATGCCGAACAGGCCGTCGACGACCAGGCCCCACGATTTTCCCGAAGGGATGTCGGAGGCCTTCTCGGCGAGCCAGACCCGGAAGAATTTTTCCCGCAGGATGCGCGCCACGACCTTGGCATCGCCGCCGTTGTTGCCCGGGCCGGCGAGGATGAGGACGTCCTTCGCGGCGTCCGCGCAGAGCTTCGCCGCCAGCTCGGCGGCGGCGGCGCCGGCGCGCTCCATCAGCGGCGGGGAGGCGTCCGCGGCGGCGCGCTCGATGCGGCGGATGCCGGCGCTGAGATAGACGGGCTGGGCCATGTCAGCGCAGCAGCTCGAAGGCGCCGCCCTGCTCGAGCGCGCGCTGGTAGGCCGGGCGCGCATGGATGCGCTGCACGAAGCCCCACAGCTTCGGCCGGCTTTCGTTGAGGCCGCCTCGCGCCACTGCCGCCTCCAGCGGGAAGCTCATCTGCACGTCGGCGGCGGTGAGCTCGGCGCCGGCGAACCAGGCGCTCTTGCCGAGCTCGCCCTCCAGGTAGTCGAGGTGGCTGCGCAGATTCGGATCGATCAGCCTGTCGCGCACGCGCGCGGCGATCGCGCGCGCCACCGGACGGATGAAGAACGGCATCGGATCGCGCGCGATGCGGTCGAACACCAGCTTCAGCAGGAGCGGCGGCATGAGCGAGCCCTCCGCGTAGTGCATCCAGTACGTGTAGCGCAGCCGCTCGGGCGTGCCCGGCGGTGGCACGAAGCGCCCGCCGCCGTGCTTCTCCACGAGATATTCGAGGATCGCGCCGGACTCGGCCAGCGTCAGCTCGCCGTCGGAGATCACCGGCGACTTGCCGAGCGGATGGACGGCGCGCAGCCCGGGCGGCGCCAGCATCGTCTTCGCGTCGCGCTGGTAGCGCCGCACCTCGTAGGCGAGGCCCAGCTCCTCCAGCATCCAGAGCACGCGCTGCGAGCGCGAGTTGTTGAGGTGGTGGACGACGATCACGCGGCTGGGCTCCCGGTCGGCATTCTACTCACCGCAGCTTGAACATCTTGCCCGGGAGGTAGGTCACGATCTCGGGAAACATCCAGATCAGCGCCACCGCCACGATCATCAGGAAGAAGAACGGCAGCGCCGCGCGCGCCACGTAGAACATGTTCTTCCCGGTGAGCCCCTGCAGCACGAACAGGTTGAAGCCCACCGGCGGCGTGATCTGCGCCATCTCCACCACGATGACCACGAAGATGCCGAACCACAGCAGGTCGATGCCCGCCGCCTTGACCGAGGGCAGCACCACCGAGGAGGTGAGCACCACCATCGAGATGCCGTCGATGAAGCAGCCCAGCACGATGAACAGCAGCGTCAGCACCGCGATCAGGTGCGTCGCGGTGAAGCCCTGCCGGGCGATCCACTCCGCGATGATGCGCGGCACGCCGGTGAAGCCCATCGCCACGGTGAGGAACGCGGCGCCGGAGAGGATGAAGGCGATCATGCAGGAGGTCTTGGTGGCGCCCATGACGCTGTCGCTGAAGGTCTTCCAGCCGAGCGACCCGGTCACCGCGGCGAGCAGCAGCGCGCCCGCGACGCCGATCATCGCCGCCTCGGTGGGGGTAGCGACGCCGGTGTAGATCGAGCCGATCACTGCGGCGATCAGCAGCACCGCCGGGATCAGGTGCCGCGCCGCGTACAGCTTCTCGCCCAGCGTCGTGACTGATTCGCGCGGCGGCGTCTTGCCGGGGCTGAGCAGCGCCCAGGCGATGATGTAGCCGGAAAACAGCAGCATCAGCATGACGCCGGGGAGCACGCCGGCGACGAACAGCCGCGCGATCGAGACATCCGCGGCGACGCCGTAGACGATCATGATGATCGACGGCGGGATCAGCAGGCCGAGGGTGCCGGCGCCGGCGAGCGAGCCGATCGCCATGCGCTCGTCGTAGCCGCGGCGCGCGAGCTCCGGGATCGTGATGCGGCCGATCGTCGCCGCGGTCGCGGCCGAGGAGCCCGAGATCGCGGCGAAGATGCCGCAGCCGAACACGTTGCAGTGCACCAGCCGCCCGGGGAGCGGCGCCATCCATGGCGCCAGGCCGCGGAACATGTCCTCCGAGATGCGCGTGCGGAACAGGATCTCGCCCATCCAGATGAACAGCGGCAGCGCGGTGAGCGCCCAGCTGTTGCTCGCGCCCCAGACGGTGGTCGCCATCAGGCTGCCCGCGGGCGAGCTGGTGAAGCACACCATCGCCAGCCAGCCGACGCCGAGGAGCGTGAGCGCGATCCACAGGCCGGAGGCGAGCAGCGCCCCGAGCGCGGCGAGCAGCAGCAGGGCGACGAGCCAGATGTCCACGGCTCAGCGCTCGAACCCGGGCCCGGCGCCGCGCGCCGCCGCCGCGGCGTCGTACGAGGCGGTGCGGCCGCGCAGCACCGCGACGAGGTCGTCGACGATCGCGACGAACAGCACCGCCAGGCCGAGCGCCATGCCCGACTGCGGTATCCAGAGCGGCACCGCCACCAGGCCCTGCGAGACGTCGTGCAGGCGGAAGGACGTCAGCGTCATGGCGATCGTGTGCCATGCGAACACGCCGACCAGGAAGGTCGCCGCCGCGAGGCAGACCAGCTCGAGCGCGCGCCGCCACGCGCCGCGCGCGTGGTGCAGCACCAGCGTCATGCGGATGTGCTCGTTGCAGCGGAAGGTCCACGCCAGGCCGAGGAACGAGGTTGCCGCGAGGCAGAATCCCGCGAAGTCGTCGAACGAGTAGGCGCCGAAGCCGAGCTCCCGCCCGAGCACCTGCACCAGCGTCAGCACCGCGATCGCCACCAAAAAAAATCCGGCCAGGAGGCCGGATCCGCGGTACAGAAACTCGAGCGCCCGCCGCACGGTGACAGGCCGCGGCGCGCTACTTGCCGTAGGCCTTGAGGATTTCCTCGCCCTCGGCGCCGGCTTTCTTCGCCCACTCGTCGGCCATCTGCTTGCCGACGGCGGCGAACTCGGATTCGAGCTTGGCGCTCGGCTTCATGATCTTGATGCCGTGCGAGGCCATGGTCTTGACGTAGCCCTCGTTCTCGGACTCGCTCGTCTTCCAGCCGCGCGCCTCGGCCTCCTGCGCCGCCGCGTGCACCGCCTTCTGCGTTGCCGCATCGAGCTTTTCGAAGGCGGCCTTGTTCGCGAAAACCATGTTCTGCGGCAGGAACGCCTGGGTGTCGTAGTAGTAGGACAGGTAGTCCCAGGCCTGGCTGTCGACGCCGGTGGCGCCGGACGTGATCATCGCCTCGACCAGGCCGGTCTTGAACGCCTGCGGGATGTCCGGGACCTGCACCGTGGTCGGCACGGCGCCGATCAGCTCGGCGAAGCGCGAGGTGATCGGGCTGTAGGCGCGGAACTTCGCCCCCTTCAGGTCGGCGAGCGAGTGGATCTCCTTCTTGGTGTAGATGCCCTGCGGCGGCCACGGCACCGAGAACAGCAGCAGCAGGCCCTGCGAATCGAGCTTCTTCTCCAGGAAGGGCCGGGCGATGCCCCAGAGCCTGCGCTCCTTGGCGTAGCTGTTGGCGAGGAACGGGTTGGAGTCGAAGGCGAAGATCGGGCTTTCGTTGGCGAGCGACGAGATCAGCACCTCGCCGATCGGCACCTGCCCGGTCTGCACCGCGCGCTTGATCTCCGGGTGCTTGATCAGGCTGCCGTTGGAGTGCACCTGGAGCTGCAGCTTGCCGCCGCTCATCTTGGCCACGTCCTCGGCGAACTGGCGCACGTTCTTGGTGTGGAAGTTGCCGTCGGGATAGGGCGTCGGCATGTCCCACTTCGTCTGCGCCTGCGCCGCTCCCGTCAGCGCCAGCGCGGCGATCGCCGCCAGCAGGCTGTTCCGCTTCATCGTTTTCCCCCTTGAGAATTAGGACGTGAGAATTTGCGCCACATGATCGGCCAACGCGAGCGACGCTGTCAATCCGGGGGATTCGATGCCGAACAGGTTCACCAGGCCCGGCACGCCGTGCTCGCGCGGCCCCT
>Ga0335085_10007437_pt1 | contig 16990 bp, 15 predicted proteins | sample Lox_Sample_45_FD_206712 | JGI IMG/M metagenome (GOLD analysis project Ga0335085, IMG submission 206712) | Soil microbial communities from Loxahatchee National Wildlife Refuge, Florida, United States - Lox_Sample_4.5 | ecosystem: Environmental > Terrestrial > Soil > Wetlands | place: USA...
GTGGAGCTCATGGGCGGCACGGTGAACGTCGTCAGCAAGCAGGGCACGGGCTCTACGTTCTCGTTCACGCTCCCCTGTCCGCTCGTGCAGGGAGCCTTCAGCCCTGCTGCCACAGGCTCGTTCAATCCGCAGGGGCGACGCGTGCTCGTCGTAGACGACAATCGGACCAACCAGCGGGTGCTCTGCGGCCAGCTGCGCCCGGCAGGCTACAGCGTCGAGACCGCCGGCAGCACCGAGCGGGCGCTCCAGGAGCTTGCGGAGGCGGTGCGTGCAGGACGCGCGTTCGATGTGGTGATCGCCGACGATCAGATGCCCGACGGTGATGGCGCGACGCTTGCGACGCGCGTCCGAGCGATCCCTGAGCTCGCCGACACTCAGCTCATCATGCTGACCTCGCTCGATCGGCACGGCAACGTGCAGCGGCTCACCGAACTCGGCTTCGCGGGCTATCTCACCAAGCCCGTCCGCGGCCGCGATCTGCGTGCCTGCATCGAGCGCGTGCTCGAATTCGATGCGAGCGGGGCGGTCGCCTCGTACCCGCGGCTGGTCACGCGCGGCTCCCTCGCGAGCGACAAGGGCCAGGTGCGCTATCACGGGCGCGTGCTCGTGGTGGAGGACAACACCGTCAACCAGCAGGTCACGCGGCGCTTTCTCGAGCGACTGGGCTGTGAGGTGCAGGTCGCGGAGAACGGGCAACGCGCGGTAGAGTTCTGTACCAACACGCTCTATGACCTGATCCTCATGGATGTGCAGATGCCTGTCATGGACGGCTTGACCGCAACCCGTGAGATCCGCCGGCACGAGCAGCCGGGCCGGCGCGCCCCCATCATCGCCCTCACCGCGAGTGCCATGACGGATGAGCTCGAGCGCTGTGTGGCCGCGGGTATGGATGGCCTGCTCACGAAGCCGCTCGAGCCGACGCGCCTGTCCGAGATCCTGGCGCGGCACGGCCTTGGTGAAGGCGATGCTCGCGTGGGGATGATGGCCATGCCGCTCCTGCGGCCACCTCTGCAGGCGATCGACCTCACGCGCCTGCGACTCATCGTCGGCGACGACGATCAGTTCGTGCAGGAGCTGTGTCAGACATTCCTCGCGAGCAGCGACAAGATCATCGAGGAGCTGCGCCGCGCGCTGACCGCGGACGATCGGGCGCTGATCGCCGCGCTCGCCCATAAGCTCAAGGGAGGCAGCGGCAGCGTCTGTGCCCAGCGGGTGGGAGATCTCGCAGCAGCGCTCGAGCGTAATTGCACCACGCGGCCTTTGCCCGAGCTGCGCGAGTCGATCGAGCAGATCAGCGGCGCGGTCAAGGAATGCGCGGGTTTCATCGAGGCGCAGGTCGCGTGAACGAGCTCGCGCCCTTGCAGCTGCTGCTCGTCGAGGACGAGCCCACACAACTGCTGCTCATGCAGCGCCTGCTGCGTCGCGCCGGCTATGCGGTCGACACCGCGAGCAACGGCGAGGAGGCGCTCGAGAAGATCGGCAGAGGCAGCTTCCAGCTGCTCGTGACCGACTGGGATATGCCCGGGATGGACGGCGCGACGCTCTGCCGGCGCGTGCGCGAGGCGCATCTGCCCGGCTACATGTACATGCTGCTGCTCACCGGCCATAGCTCCACCGAGAGTCTCGTGGCCGGATTGGAGGCGGGCGCCGACGACTACATCCGCAAGCCCGCGAACGAGGCGGAGCTGCTCGCGCGATTGAACGCCGGACAGCGCATCGTGCGCCTGGAGCAGTCGTTGCGCGAGGCGAACGCCAAGATTCAGCAGCTCTCGATCACCGATCCGCTCGTGGGCATCTACAATCGCCGCTATCTCAATGATCAGCTGATGCACGAGGTCGAGCGGGCACGCCGCTACGGCTATCCGCTCGCCGCCGTGATGGCCGATCTCGATCTTTTCAAGCAGATCAACGACCAGCATGGCCACCAGGTCGGCGACGAGGTACTGCGCGGCTTCGTCGAGGTTGCCAAGGCCGCCATCCGCGCCAGCGATTGGCTCGCCCGCTACGGAGGCGAGGAGTTCGTCGTGGTGCTGCCAGAGACCGATCTGGGCGGTGCGGGCAAGACCGCCGACAAGATACGCACCGCGTGTGCCTCGACGCCCATCGCGACTGCTGCGGGGCCCGTGACGATCACGGCGAGCTTCGGAGTGGCCGCGCTCGACTTCGGCAACGGTCCCGTCGCCACGGCCGCTGAGAGTCTGCTACGCCAGGCCGATGAGGCGCTCTATCGCAGCAAGCACGATGGACGCAATCGCGTCACCGTCTCCGTCGGGTTGCGATCCGAGGGACGCCCGGCGCGCTGAAACGCTGACCTCAGGAGGCCGGGCGCAGGCGCGCGCGCAGCGCGGCCACGGCGACCGGCACTAGCGAGGCGACGATGATGAGCAGCGTAACGATCCCGAAGTGCGCTTTGACGAGCGGCACGTTGCCAAAGAGAAAGCCACCCCAGATGAACAGAGCGGTCCAGGCGCTGCCCCCCAAGATGTTGTACATCTGAAAGCGCGCGTACGGCATGCGCCCGACGCCGGCCACGAAGGGGGCAAGCGTGCGTATGATGGGCATGAAGCGCGAGAGAAAAATCGTCATGGCCCCGTAGCGGCGAAAGAACGCTTCGGTGCGCCGCAGGTGCTCGATCCGAAGCAGCGGATGCCGTATATCGAAGGCACGTGGTCCGATCGCGCGACCCACCGCGTAATTGACACTGTTGCCGGCGATCGCCGCGATGGCAAGGAGCAGCCAGAGAAGCGGCGCTCTCAGGGTGCCGCCGGTGTCGATCGCAGCGAGCGCGCCCGTCGCAAAGAGCAGGGAGTCCCCCGGCAGGAACGGCGTGACGACCAGTCCGGTCTCGGCGAAGATGACACAGAACAGGATCGCGTAGATGAACGCGTGATACTGCGCCGTGAGCTCGGCGACGTGGCGATCCAGATGCAGCACCACATCGACGAGCCAGTGGATCACGGCGCGAGAGCTGTGGTCTGTGCGATGGTTGCGGTGCCGTGTGCGAGGCGCGCCTGGGATTTGAGCTCATCGAGCCCCAGATGCACTTCGGCGTCACGCTCGGCGAGTGGCCGGCGCTCGTCGGCATCGAGCTCGGCCGGCTGCTGCTCGCGTCCGTCCACCACCAGATCTGGCAGGATGCCGCGCTCGTGGATGGAGGCACCCGAGGGGGTGAAGTAGCGCGAGGTGGTGAGCTTCAGCGCGCCTCGCGAGAGCGGCATGACGGTCTGCACCGAGCCCTTGCCGTAAGTGCGATGACCGATGAGTTCCGCGCGGCTGTGGTCCTTGAGCGCCCCGGCCACGATCTCCGCTGCCGAAGCCGAGCCGCCGTTCACCAGGACCACGAGCGGCGCACCATTGAGCACGTCACCCGGTGTCGCATCCATCCGGAAGCGCGCATCGGAGGCGCGGCCATCGGCCGTGACGATGACGCCGTGATCGAGAAACGCATCGGCGACCGCGACGCCCGCTTCGAGCACTCCGCCGGGGTTGTTGCGCAGGTCGAGCACCAGCCCCTTGAGGCTGCCGGAATTTTGCCGTTTGAGCTCGGCCACGGCGCGATTGAGATCGGGGGCGGTGGTCTCGCTGAAGCTCGTGATGCGCACGTAGCCATAGCCCGGCTCGAGTGCCGTGTAGGCGACGCTGTGCACTTCGACCTGGGCACGCTGCAGCGTAAAGTCGAGCAGCTCGCCGGTGCTCGGGCGGCGCACCGTCAACTGCACGGTGGTACCCGCCTCACCGCGCATGCGCGTGATGGCGCCCGCGACATCCGCACCCACGTCGACGCCGTCGATCTTTGCGATCAGGTCGCCGGCCTTGAGACCCGCGCGATCGGCCGGCGAGCCCGCGATGGGACGCAGAATCTTCACCGCGGTGCCCTGCGGTGCCACCTCGATGCCCACGCCCGGGTAGGAGCCCATGGTGCTCAAGCGAATCTCTTCGAATTCCTCGCTGTCGAGGAATGCCGAATGCGAATCGAGTCCGGCGACCATGCCGCGCACCGCATCGTCGAGGAGCTTACGGTCGTCGATGTCGTCGACGTAGTTGCGCTTGACGCGCTCGAATACCTCGGCGAGCAGATGCGCTTCCTCCCAGGGAAGCGCGCTGACCGAGTGCGCGGCGCCGACGATCTCATCCTGACGGCCGGCGAACACGTTGGTCGCCAGTGCCGCCGCAAAGCCCAGCACGGCACCCGCGGAGAGCGCGAGCAGCGTGCGCGAACGCATCCACATGTTGATTCCGACCCCCGCGATGATTTGCAAACTCGATACTACAGGCGCAGGCCGCCGGTCAACGGAAATCGGTCGCCGGCGGCGGCTGCGCCGAGGAACGGCCGGGGCGCCACTTCCGGATTTCTAGGCGCGCGACTCCAGCGCCTCGACTTGCGTCCTCACGAGCTCGTCGGAGATCTCATACGCCGGTGCGGCGGCAGCCATCATCGGCAGCCGCGCCAGAACGTCCGCGAATGGCTCCGGCCGGCCGATCGCGAAGCCTTGACCATAGTCGACGCCGAGCGTGGCGACGCGCGCCTGGATCTCCTCGGTCTCGACATACTCTGCAACAGTTCGCAGGTCCATGCTGTGCGCGAGCTGCGCGATGGCCCGCACCATGAACTCCGCGCGTGAATCCTTGAGAATGTCGCGCACGAAGCTGCCATCGATCTTAAGCAGCGTCACCGGCAGCTGCCGCAGGTAGGAAAGCGATGAGAGTCCCGTACCGAAGTCATCGAGCGCCACGCCGCAGCCGAGCCGGCGCAGGCGCCGCATCAGCACCTCGGCGCGCGTCACATTGAGAATGGTGGCGCTCTCGGTGAGCTCGAAGCACAGTGCCGCCGGATCGAGTCCGCTCGCTTCGATGGTGCCGAGCAGAAAGTCGGGAAATGCATCGTCGCTCAACGATTGTCCCGAGAAGTTGATGGCAAACACCGCCGGGAACTCGGCGAGCAGCGCCGCATGGGGCGCGAGCAACGCGAGCGTGCGCTCGACGACCCAGCGATCGATGCTCGGCATGAGTTGATAGCGATTGGCGGCCGAGAGAAAGTTGTCCGGCCCGATCGTCGAGCCGTCCTCGCCGATCATGCGCAGCAGCAGCTCGAAGTGCGGCGCCCTGCGCGCCTGTGAGTCGAATGGCAAGATGAGCTGCGCATCGAGTCGTAAGCGTGCGTTCGAGATGGCCTCACGCAGGCGCGTCGCGACATTGATGTCCGCAAAGCGGCGCACGATGCTGGTGTCGTTCGCCTCGTAAACCGCCACGCGGTTGCGCCCGCGATCCTTCGCAGCCTTGCAGGCTGTCTCCGCGGCTGCCAGTACGTGCGTGAGGTCCGAGGCGCCGTCCTCGAGCGCCGCCACTCCCACACTGATCGAGACGTGTACGCGCGCGCCGGTGTGCACCGCGCCGAGCACCTCGGCGCCGGCTCGCAAGGACTCGGCGAGCGCCGCGGCCGCCTCGACATCGCTCGGCACCAGCGCCGCGAAGCGGTCGCCAGAGATGCGGGCGGCGAGCGCCCCTGGGGGCAAGCGGCGACGGATGAGCTCGCCGAGCTGGCCGATGACGGTGTCACCAACATGCATGCCGAAATTGTCGTTGACGACGTGCAGCTGATCCGCGTCGATATAGAGTGCGCTCCAGGTGTGGCCGCGCTCGTGATTGACGAGACCGCGCATGCGTTGCTCGAGCGCCGCACGGGTATGCAGTCCGCTCAGGGCATCGTACTGACTGTCGATGAGTGCGGCGGCACGACGCGCGATCACTTCCGCGAAGCGCGCATCGCGGGCGACGAACTCGTGGCTATCGCTGTCGCGAAACAGCGCGAACACCCCTATCGTGCGGCCGCTCGTGCGCCGCACCGGGCACGACAGAATCCGATAGGGAATGACTCCCAGGTTCGGATTCGGCGATACGCGATTGATGATGAGGGGATCGGGCCGCATCTGCGACATGGACACGAGCTGCCGATGGGTACGTGCCAGCAGATGGCCGTCCGGTTTACTGCCTTGGGCAGCACGCAGCAGGGCGATGCCCTTCTCCGGCACGATCAGGGCCGCCATCGAGCACTTCAGGTGCCCGACCGCGCCTTGCACCAGGCTCTTGAGCTCGTCTGCTCCGCCATCCGTCGTGGTGCCGCGTGCCGCATCGGCGAGCAGCATCTCCAGGTCCCTGTCCCGCTCCGTCACGGTGTCGTGCAGGCAGGCGATGGAGGCGCGCGCGAGCAGATCGCGCCGCAGGCACTCGAGCGCGGGGCGCAACAGCGAATGGATGAAGGAAAAGGCGCGCGGCTCGCCCGTCGCGCTGCCATCTCCGGCGCCTCGGCGGCATACGATGGCGACCACGGCGAGCAGGGCGTTGTCGTCGTCGCGCAACCAGCACAAGTAGACCGGCAGGTTCCCCTCAAGGACACGCACCTGACCGGGGGTCTGCAACTCGGTACGCGCGCTGTAGAGCGTGTCGTCGACCAGCTGGATCAAGTCGGGGCCGGTCGTGGCATCACTGCTCCAGCGCAGCCGACCGTCAGGGTCGAAGACCGAAACGCTCGATGCTCGAGGCAGCAGCGAGCGCACGAGCTGCGCGTAGGGCTCAAGGGAGGCCCAGGGGTTGTGTTCGTTCTCGTTCTGTCCGAGCGCCGTCATTGGCATTTTGAGCTTCGCTCACGAGGCATTCCGAGGCGTCAGACGATTGCAGAGGCGCTTCCCGTGAGTCGTTGCGCCAGTTGGCGATTTTGGCCTGCAGTGCCGGAAAAACAGGTGGCGCGCCGCGCCCGTACAATGCACCGTCCCGCGCTTGCGAGTAGCGCGCATCTGCCGCGTCTAATTAGACATAATACGGAGGGTGCCATGGTGGTGAGCTGGGCTCGGCCCGCTCACGGCGCGGCAGCCTTGAACCAGGGGCGCGGATCCACCGGATGGCCCGCCCGCCGGATCTCGAAGTACAGCTCGGGTCGCGTACTGCCACCGCTATCGCCGGCTGCCGCGATCGCCTCGCCCGCCGCGACGTGCTCGCCGACTGCTTTGTAGAGCCGCTCGTTGTGGCCGTACAGGCTCAAGTAGCCATCGCCATGGTCGATGATCGCGAGCAGCCCGAGGCCCGGTAGCCAGTCGGCGAAGATTACCCGTCCCTGGTAGATCGCATGCACCTGCGCGCCGCGCTCCGTGTCGATGAGCATCCCGTCCCATTTCACGGCCCCGGCCCGCGTCTGGCCGAAGCTCGCCTCGATGTGGCCCGTCACCGGCCAGGCAAGCTGCCCCTTGAGCCTCGAGAACGCATCGTTGCTGTCGATCGGGAACTTCGCGATGGCGCGGCGCAGCTCGCGCAGCAGGCTCTCGAGCCCGGTCCGCTCGCGCTGCAGCCGCTGCAGCGACTGGGCGCGGGTGCGCGATTGCGCCTTGAGGCTCGCGAGCGCTGCACTTCGCTGCGTACGCGCCTGCTCGAGCTGCTCGAGCCGCGCCTGCTGCTCGGATTCCAGGCCGCTCAGATGCTGCTCCTCGCCCTGCAGCTGTGTGTCGAGCGCCGCGAGCTGCTGCACATCGGACTCGATGTGATCGAGCTCCGCGGCGCGCGCGCGGCCAAAGTAGCTGTAGTAGACGAACATGCGTCCCGCGCGTCCCGGATCCTGCTGGTTGAGCAGCAGCTTGAGAGGTTCCTCGCGTCCGATGAGATAGGCTGCGCGCAGCTCGCCGGCGAGGGCGGCCCGCTCGGCCGCGATCTGCACCTCGCGCGCGCGCTTCTGCGCGGCAAGCTCCGCGCGCCGATCCGAGCGCTGCGCACGCTCGCGTCGCAGATCATCCAAAGACTCGCGGGCAGTGCCGACCGCGAGATCGGCGCTGCGCAGCTCGCGCATCATCTTGTCGGTCTCGATCTGATCGCGGCTCACCTTGGCGCGAATGCGCGCGATCTCGGCTTGCACCGACTTCAGTTGCGCCTCGGTCATGGCGCGCTTGCCACTTTGGTCCTCCGTGGCAGCAGCCGCGGGCAGCGCCACGGCCAGCAGCATCAGCAGCCCCAAGCGGCAGCGGTTGCGCATGCTCGCTATACTACGCCCCCCTTTTTTGGAGGTACTTGCGCGGTACCCGCCCTATGGATCGGCTGCTCGAGTTCATTGGCCATCATCCACTCATCGTCTCGGCGGCCGCGCTGGCCGCAATCCTCGTCGCCGCCTATGAGGCGCGTCTGCGCATGCAAGGCGCGGCCGCGGTCTCGCCCCAGGAGCTGATCCGCCTCATGAATCAGGGTGCGCTCGTGCTCGATCTGCGTCCTCAGGAACTGTACGCCGCCGGGCACATCAACGGCGCGCGGCCGATGCCCTCCGACCAGATCCTCAAGGCTGGCGATTCGCTCAAGAGGTACAAAGAGAAGCTCGTCATAGTGTACTGTGACGGCGGGTCGCTGGCGGCTGCGGCCGTGCGGCAGCTCGCGGCGCAGGGCTTCACCAAGACCTTCAGCCTGAGGGGCGGACTGAGCGCCTGGCGCGCCGAGAATCTGCCCCTCGCGAAGGCCTGACTCCCGGGGAGCGCGCGGCACGCATGACGAGGCCCAAAGTGCTCATGTATGCCTCGGGCTGGTGCCCGTATTGCTCTCGCGCGCGGCAACTGCTCAGCACCAAGTCCGTCGAGCTCGAGGAGATCGATGTCGATGCGCGAGCCGGGGCGCGCACCGAGATGATCGAGCGCAGCGGTGGCCGGCACACCGTCCCGCAGATCTTCATCGGTGAGCAGCACATCGGCGGCTGCGACGATCTGCTGGCACTCGATGCCGCGGGCGACCTCGATAGGCTGCTGCGCGGTGAATCGCGGAGCGCTTGATTCCAGGAGGCTTGATCCATGTCGATGAATCCGAATCCCGGCGGTGCGGGCCCGAGCCTCGGCGGCGAGGATCAAAGTGGCCCGCAGCTGGCGCTGCAGGCGGTGTATCTGAAGGACTGCTCGTACGAGGCGCCGAACGGACCCCGCATCGATGGGGTCTGGAATCCGCAGATCAGCCTCGACCTGCACACCGGTGTCAGTCAGTTGACACCGGAGCTGCGCGAGATCGTGCTGACCGTGACCGTGTCCGCGAAGCAAAACGAGGCCACGCTGTTCCTGGTGGAAGTGAAGCAGGCCGGCGCCTTCGTCATGCGCAATCTGGCGGAAGAAGACATGCGCCGTGCGGTCGGTACCGTCTGTCCAAGCGTGCTGTTTCCGTATGCGCGCGCGGCGGTTTCGCAGCTCGTGATGCAGGGTGGCTTTCCGCAGTTTCTGCTGCCGCCCGTGAACTTCGAGGCGCTCTACGCGCGCTCGCTCGCGGAAGCGCAGCAGCCACCCGCCTCGACCACCAAGAACTGAAGCGGCGGCACGCCGCTGCCCGGGGACGGCCGAGAGTCGATGCCTGCCGCGAACACGCGCCCGAGAGCACGGGGTGAGACGCAGAGCGCCCCGCCGATCGTGGTGCTGGGTGCGGGCTCCTGGGGCACCGCTCTCGCCATCCAGTTCGCGCGCAGCGGTCGTCCGACGCGGCTGTGGGGCAGGGATCCCGCACAGATCGCGGCGATGCTCCGTGAAGGTGTCAACGCACGCTATCTGCCCGGCTGCCGTTTTCCGGCCGCGCTCAGTGTCAGCGCCAATCTCGCCACGAGCGTGCGCGGCGCAACCGATGTGCTGCTGGTCGTTCCGAGCGCGGGCTTTCGCTCGTTGCTCGGCGAGCTCGCACCGTTGTTGACGCCGCAGATGCGCCTGGGGTGGGCTACCAAAGGGCTCGAACCGGAAAGCGGAAAGCTGCCGCACCAGGTGGCGCGCGAAGTGCTGGGCTCCGCGCGTTCGATCGCCGTGCTCTCCGGCCCCACGTTCGCGCGCGAGGTCGGCGCGGGCCTGCCCACCGCCCTGACGGTAGCATCAGCGGACGCAACGCTCGCGGCGACACTCGCGGCCGACCTGTCATCGGATAATTTTCGCGCCTACACCTCGGGCGACATCGTCGGGGTGGAAGTCGGCGGTGCGGTGAAGAACGTCCTCGCGGTCGGCGCCGGATTGTCGGATGGTCTGGGGTTCGGCGCCAATACACGTGTGGCACTGATCACGCGGGGACTCGTGGAGATGACGCGGCTCGGCGTTGCGCTCGGTGCGCAGCGTCCTACTTTCATGGGTCTCGCGGGCCTCGGTGATCTGGTTCTGACTTGTACCGACGATCAGTCCCGCAATCGCCGCTTCGGCCTGCTGCTCGCAGCGGGCAAGAGCCCCGCGGAGGCGCTCCGCGAGATCGGCCAGGTGGTCGAAGGCTATCAGGCCGCGAAGGCGGTGCACGCTTTGGCCGCACGCGAGCGCGTGGACATGCCCCTGTGCGCCGGGGTCTTTCGCGTGCTCTACGAGAACATGCCGGCACGTGACTGTGTGCGCCTGCTCATGACTCGCCCCATCAAGGCGGAGACTGAGTGAGCGTGGCGAAGCCGTTCTGGCGCCACGCCTCGTAGACCACGAGTGCGACGGCGTTGGAGAGATTGAGGCTGCGATTACCGGGCTGCATGGGAATCGCGAGCCGCTGCTCCGGTGCGACACTCTGCAGCACGGCAGCCGGCAGACCGCGCGTCTCGGAGCCGAACAGCAGCGCATCTCCCGGCAAAAAGCGCGCCTCCGCATAGGCGCGCGCCCCGTCGGTCTCGACCGCGAAGAGCCGTGCGCCCGCGAGCTCCTGCAGACACTGCACCCAGCTTGCATGCACGCGCAGCGCCGCGAGCTCGCCGTAGTCCAGGCCGGCGCGGCGCACTTGTCTGCGCTCGAGCGCAAATCCGAGTGGCTTCACCAGATGCAACGTGCAGCCGGTATTGGCGCACAGGCGAATGACATTCCCGGTGTTGGGCGGGATCTCCGGCCGGAAGAGAATCACCTGAAACATGACCGCTCGATGGGCGCGGCCGCAGGACGCCTCCAGTGGCAGGCCGAGCGAGCGCCGGCCCGACTCAACTCGGCGCGGAAGCCCCTGGCAGCACGACGCCACTCGTGGGCTCCGCCCGCTCGTCGGCACCCACGGCCTGCTCGGGCCTGAACTTCAACAGCGACAGAGCACACGCGGCAACCAGCGATCCCAGCGCCATGGTCGTGGCGACCGACGGCAAGGCGAAGCCGCGGTCGAACAGAAATCCCGCAATGATCGGCGCGAGCACCGAGCCGCCGCGGCCGATGCCGATCGCGAGTCCCGTGCCTGATGCGCGCACGTGAGTCGGAAAGGCCTGGGCAAAGATCGCGTACATGCCGACGATTGCGCCGTTGGTGAAAAAGCCGGCGCCGGCGCAAACGAGCGCGAGCAGCTGCAGATTCGCTCGACTGTGCCCGAACAGCACGACCATGACGGTCGACAGCACCATCGAGGCGATGGTCAGGGGCTTGAGGTTGAGACGCTGCGCGAGCAGGCCCACGAAGGTTCCACCGAGTGCGCCGCCCACATTCGCCCAGACGAGCACGGTCGCTGCGGAGGTGACTTTGAATCCCATGTTGACGACGAGCTTCGGTACCCATTTCTGCATGAAGTAGAAGGTCGTCACATGGAAGAAATACGCCGTGGTGACCAGCACGGTCACCGCGATCAACGCGGGTGCGAACAGGTCCGCAACCGATCTCCTGCGTATCGCGCTCGCAATCTGCGGCAGGGCCGTGATCGGCCCATGGCCCATGCGCGCCAGCGTGCGATTGATGCGCTCCAGCGCGCCCGAGGGTTGCTTGCGCGTCAGCCAGTGCACCGACTCCGGTATCCACAGCGCCACGAGCGGAATGAAGGCGGCCGTGATCGCGGCGCCGAAATAGAACACCGATCTCCAGTTGTGGCTCGCGAGCAGGCGCGCGACGATCAATCCGCCGATCACCGCCCCGACCGGATAGCCGATCGACATGAGTCCGACGCTGATGTTGCGGCGTTTGGCATTGGAGAATTCCGCGGCGATGGCGTTGATGGAGGCGAGCATGCCGCCGATGCCAAGTCCGGTGAGCGCCCGCCACACGCGCAGCTGCGGAATGTCGCTCGCGGTCGTGGCCATGAACATGCCGATGGTCATGAGCACCAGACAGCCGAGCATCGTGGGCCGGCGTCCGAGCTTGTCGGCGACGCCCCCGAGAATGATCGAGCCGATCGCCATTCCGAGCAGGTCCATCGATAGCACGACGCCGAGTGCCGTGCTCGTGATGTGCCACTCGGCGGCGATACCCGGCGAAGCGAAGCTCGAGGACAGCACATCGAAGCCATCCAGAGCGTTGAGGCCGATGGTGATCGCCACGGCGAGTACCTGCAGCCGACTCATCGGGGACTGCGCGAGCGACGCGCGCGGATCGATGTTCACGCTTTGCAGGCCCCCTCACCCGGTCGGCTTCGGCAACGGCCGAAGGCGGAAAGCCTATCACTCCACCCGTGAGACCGCCGCCCGAGTTACGCCAGCCACCTCCGGGCGCCGGCTCTCCGGCCGCGTGGGCATCGGCTGCAGGACCGGCGTCGCGAACTGAATGCCGCGCTGGCGGAAGAGCTCGAGAATGGCGAGGTTCACGGCCTGCTGCGTGTCGGCGAACACGCGGAAGTCCGAGGTGAGCACGAAATAGACGATCTCGAACTGCAACGCTACCGGCGCGCAATTGAGCAGGTGACAGCGGTCGAAGCGCACGTTGCGCTGGGCTTGGACGATCTCGCGAATCTGTTCGGGGATCGCGCGCAGGATGTCGGGCGAGGTGTCATAGGTGACGTTCAACATGAAGGCGGAGCGGCGCTCCATCATGCGGCCATAGTTGCGCACGCGACTCTTCAGCAGCTCGGCATTGGACATGATGATCTGCTCGCCCGAGATGCTGCGCAGCCGGGTGCTCTTCACGCCGATGTGCTCGACCGTGCCTTCGAAGGTCTCGATGACGAGGAAATCGCCGAGGATGAACGGCTTGTCGAACGCGATCGACATGGAGGCGAACAGATCACCGAGCACGTTCTGCACGGCAAGCGCGACCGCGATGCCGCCGATCCCGAGTCCCGCGAGCAGCGGCTGAATGGCGATGCCGAGGTTCTCGAGCGCCAGGAGCAGCGCGAGCGTCCACACGATGAGACCCGAGACGAACACGATGATGTTCAGCGAGCCCGCGAAGGTCGGATCGAATGAGGTCGGACCGCGGCGGTGGCTGCGCTTATCGAGGGCGAAGCCGACCGCGGCCATCGCCCAGGTTCCCACCTGGAACCAAAAGATGAGCACCACGATGACTGAGCCGGCACGCTCGATCCGGTGGGGCAGCGTCAGCTGCTCCAGGCCGAGATACAGCGCGAGCGCCCACAGAAAAACGCGGCTGGTGCGCTCGATGAGGAGACCGGCAAGCTGAATCGCGACCGGCGCCTCGGTCTGCGTCTCCAGCCGTCGCCGGCGGCGCGCCGCGACAAAGGTGCGCACCACCGGCAGCACCGTCAACGTGACCACTACGGCAATGAGCGCAACCGCCCACTCATCGATCGTGTTGCCCAGGAGGCGTAGTGCGAGGAGATCGTGCCAGCTCAACCGTCAGCTCCCTGCTTTGCTCAAGCGACACGATAGCCTGAGGGACGGGTTCCTCACCAGTGAGACCTTGGGGCAGCGGCAGGCAGCGCTCGCTGCGGGCCGCGGGCTGCCGCCGTGGCCCTAATCGACCCCGTTCATGCCCAATTCTTTGAGCTTGCGCGTGAGCGTATTGCGGCCCCAGCCGAGGAGCTTGGCAGCATCCTGGCGATGACCCTGCGTGCGCTTGAGTGCAGCCCGGATCAGCACGCGCTCGAACTCCGGCTGCGCATCGCTCAGCAGCGGACGCTTGCCGAGAAGCACCTGACGCTCGGCCCACGCGGCGAGCGCCTTCGCCCAGTCGACCTCGGGCGTCGTCCCCGGCGGGGCGCTGAACTCGGCGGGCAGGTCCTCGCTGCCGATCTCAGTGCCCGGCGCGAGCACGCTCAAGCGGCGGCAGAGATTCACGAGCTCGCGAATATTGCCCGGCCACCCGTAGCTCACGAGCTTCTCCTGAGCAGCGGGTGCAAGCACCTTCGACTCGACGCCGAGCTCCACAGCAGCGCTCTGCAGGTAATGATTGAGCAGCTCCGGAATATCCTCTGCGCGGGCGCGCAGTGGCGGCAGCTCGATGCGAATGACATTGAGACGATGGTACAAGTCCTCGCGGAACAGGCTGCGCTGCACGCGCTCCTGAAGGTTCTGATGCGTGGCCGCGATCACCCGTACGTCGACGCGGATCGGAGTCTGCCCACCGACGCGATAGAACTCGCCTTCGGCCAGCACACGCAGCAGCCGCGTCTGCAGCGGCGTCGACATGTCACCGATCTCATCGAGGAACAGAGTGCCGCCGTCGGCCTGCTCGAAGCGACCGCGGCGCAGCGCATCGGCGCCCGTGAATGCGCCTTTCTCGTGGCCGAAGAGCTCCGACTCCAGCAACTCGCTCGGGATCGCGGAAGTGTTGAGAGCGATGAAGGGCTTCGAGGCTCGGGGACTGTGCTCGTGCAGAGCTCGAGCGACGAGCTCCTTGCCGGTGCCCGATTCTCCGGTGATCAGCACCGTCACACTCGAGCGCGACAGGCGTCCGATGGCGCGAAAGACCTGCTGCATCGCTGCGGCGCGACCGAGCAGCTCCGGAATGCGCGGGGGCGAAGCCGCCTCAGCGCTCGGGGCGGCGGCGGTACGCGCCGCGCGGCGCACCAAGTCCACGGCCTGATCGATGTCGAAGGGCTTGGGCAGGTACTCGAAAGCCCCGCTTTCGTAGGCGGAAACCGCATTGCCCAGATCGGCGTAGGCCGTCATGACGATGACGGGCAACGTGGGCCGCGTCTCGCGAATGCGCTTGAGCAGATCGAGTCCGGACTGCCCTTGCATGCGGATATCGGTGACGAGCACATCGGGGGAGTCGCTGCGCAGCGCCGACAGAGCGGGCTCCGCGGCATCGAAGGTGCGCGGCATCATGCCGCCGTTGCGCAGCGCGCGCTCGAGCACCCAACGGATGGAGGCGTCGTCGTCGACCAGCCAGACACGCAGATGCAAACTATTCATGACTCGCCTTCCAAGGGTAAGAGCAGCGTGAACACCGTACGGCCCGGCTCGCTCGTGAATTCGATGAAGCCGCCTTGGCGCGTGATCAGATCCTGCGCCACCGCAAGCCCGAGCCCGGTGCCGCTCGCGCGCCCGGTCACCAGTGGATAGAAGATGCTGGCGCGCAACTCCGGCGGCACGCCAGGACCGTCGTCCTCCACCTGCATGCTCGCCACGAGCCGGTGGCGGCGCCCGGCGACGTTCGCATTTGAGAGCGCGCGCGTCCGCAGCGTAATCCGCCCGCGCGCGCCCACGGCCTGCAGCGCGTTGCGCGCGACATTGAGCAGTGCCTGCACGAGCTGATTGCGGTCGAGCATCGCATCGGGCAGGCTCGGGTCGTAGTCGCGCTCGACCGCCACCTCGGGCGGCGCCTCCACGCGCAACAGCTGATAAACGTGCTCACAGACCTCGTGGATGTTGAGCTCGCTCTTGTGCAGCGGGCGATGCGGAGCGGTCATCGAGTCCACGAGCGTGCTGAGCCGATCCGCCTCGCTGATGATGACGCGCGTGTACTCGCGCAGCGGCTGGTTGAGCTCCCGATCGAGCAGCTGCGCCGCCCCGCGCAGGCCCCCGAGCGGGTTTTTGATCTCGTGCGCGAGCTGACGCAGCATCAAGCGACTGCTGTCGAGGCGGGTGCGGGCCTCGGTCTCACGCACGATGCGTTGCCGCGCCGTCGCGTCGGCGAGCTCGAGTAACAGATGCGTGCCGGTGACCTCTCCCTCGAGAGGCGTGACGGTTACGTCGACCGTGCGCGACTCGCGCGGGGCGGCCCGGGTACTGAGCACGAGCTCGCGGTCGGCGAAGCCCGCGCCACTCTCGAGCGCGCGCCGCAGGATCGCGATCAGGCCGTTCGACTCGCACAGACAATCGCCGAAGGGCCGCCCGCGTGCTTGATTGAGACTGAAAGCGAGCAGGTCCTGAGCCGCCACGTTGGCGTAGATCGGGCACAGGTGCGCATCGAGCACGATGATGCCGGTGGACAGCGCATCGAGCAGATTCCCGGAGTCGAAGTGCGAGAGCGGCGAGGGCAGCGGGTGTTCAGCCAGCACCAGGCGGCCCTCGGTGAATGCTTGGCGCGTGGCGGCGCTGCGCGCCACGGACGCGCTGCGGCGCGTACGCGCTCAGAAGCGCGGGCGATTGGCGGGATTCGGAGCCTGAGTCGAGGGCTGGTGGACGTGGAAGGTGATGCTCGAGGACTGGCAGAGCACCTGACCGCCGCGCGAGACGACTTGCAGCGCGAGCGTGTGCGTGCCGCGATCGACTTCCGGAATCGTGAAGGCGCCGCGCGAATCCACCACGCCGCTGAGTGCCTTGCCATCGAGGAACAGCAGGATCTGGTCGGCGGCGCCCGGCGTCGGATCGAAGCGTGCGTGGCCTGTGACGCTGTGCTCGTTCATGAGCATCTCGTCGTCGTTCGGGCTCTCGATCGCGCACACCGCGGGCGTCTGCGCCGGCTCCGCGCCGTTGTGCGCGGAGGATGCGTAGCTCGGCGGCGCGCTCTGCGCCGTGTAAGTCTGCGCGCCCTCGACGTGCAGCTTCATCGCGCCGGTATGCGGTTGATCGCTGTAGTGAGTCACGCCATTCTCGTCCACCCACTTGTAGACCGTGGCGGCGGACACGGCGGTGCTCGCCAGCAGCATTAAGGTAAACGAGAGTCTGTTCATAGAGTCCGAGCATAGCCCCGGGTGGCAGCTGGGACCAAACGACATCGAGCGATTCTGTGCAGCAAACACGCGCGCGGCCGCCCTCCCTCCCGTTCAGGAAGAGAGTGCGGCCGTGAGCAGCTGTACGCACATCCGGGCAGACTGCGCCGCGCATGATCAGCAGCTGTAGTACATCTCCACTTCGATCGGATGAGTGGCCATGCGCAGCCGGGTGACCTCCTGCATCTTCAAACCGATGTAGGCATCGAGCAGGTCATTGGTGAAGACACCGCCGCGGGTGAGAAACTCC
>Ga0335085_10007439_pt1 | contig 16985 bp, 15 predicted proteins | sample Lox_Sample_45_FD_206712 | JGI IMG/M metagenome (GOLD analysis project Ga0335085, IMG submission 206712) | Soil microbial communities from Loxahatchee National Wildlife Refuge, Florida, United States - Lox_Sample_4.5 | ecosystem: Environmental > Terrestrial > Soil > Wetlands | place: USA...
GCTCCTCACCGGGAAGAAGCCCGACGCGGCCGCGCTGGCCGAGGCGGGCAAGGCCGTGGCCCAGGCCTGTTCGCCCACCGAGGACCGGCGCGGCAAGCAGGACTACAAGCGCGAGATGGCACGGGTGCTCGCGCAGCGGGCGTTGAAGAAAGCGGTCCAGCGGGCGGGAGGGAACTGACCATGGCCATGCACAGCATCAAGGTGATGGTGAACGGGACGGAGCACCAGGCCACCGTGGAGTCGCGCCTGCTGCTCGTCCACTTCCTGCGCGAAGATCTGCGCCTCACCGGGACGCACATCGGCTGCGACACCACCCACTGCGGCGCCTGCACCGTGCTCCTCGACGGGCAGCCGGTGAAATCGTGCACCGTGCTCGCCGTCCAGGCCGACGGCCGGCAGGTGGCCACGGTGGAGGGCCTGGAGAAGGACGGAAAGCTGGACCCCATCCAGGAGGGCTTCATGCAGGAGCATGGGCTCCAGTGCGGCTACTGCACTCCCGGGATGATGATGACCAGCAGCGCGCTTCTGGAGAAGAACAAGAATCCGAGCGAGACCGAGATCCGGGAGGCCATCTCCGGCAACCTCTGTCGCTGCACCGGCTACGTGAACATCGTCAAGGCCGTCCAGTACGCGGCCGGAAAGCTTCGCTAGGAGGCCGCCATGCAACCCAAGACCACTCCCGAGGTCAGCGGCATGGGCCACTCCATGAAGCGCAAGGAGGATCCGCGCTTCATCCGCGGCAAGGGCAACTACGTGGACGACATCCAGCTCCCGGGGATGCTCTACATGGCCATCGTCCGCAGCCCCTACGCGCACGCCAAGATCAAGTCCATCAAGACGGACAAGGCGCTCAAGATTCCGGGCGTCCTGGCGGTGATCACCGGCGAGACGCTGGCCAAGTACAACCTCCACTGGATGCCGACCCTCATGTCGGACACCCAGATGGTGCTCCCCACGGAGAAGGTGATGTACCAATCGCAGGAGGTGGCGGCGGTCATCGCCACCAGCCGCTACCTGGCCGCCGACGGCGTGGAAGCGGTGGAGGTGGACTACGAGCCGCTTCCCGTCCTGGTCGATCCCTTCAAGGCCATCGCCCCCGGCGCGCCCGTTCTCCGCACTGACAAGAAAGACAAGAAGGACAACCGCATCTTCCACTGGGAGGTGGGGGACCGGACGGCCACGGACAAGGCCTTCGCCGATGCCGACGTGGTGGTGAAGCAGGACATGTACATCCCCCGCATCCACGTGGCCTCCATCGAGACCTGCGGCTGCATCGCCGACTTCGACCGGGTGAACGGCAAGCTCACCGTGTACATGACCACCCAGGCGCCGCACGCCATCCGGACCGTGTTCGCTCTGGTGGCCGGGCACGTCGGGCTCTCCGAGGAGAGGATCCGCATCGTCTCGCCGGACATCGGCGGGGGCTTCGGCGGCAAGGTGCCGGTCTACCCGGGCTACGTCATCGCCACCGCCGCCTCGGTGGTCATCGGCAAGCCGGTGAAGTGGATCGAGCACAGGATGGAGAACCTCCAGGCCGACTCCTTCGCTCGCGACTACCACATCCACGTCGAGCTGGCGGCGAAGAAGGACGGGACCATGGTCGCGCTGCGGAGCAAGACCCTGGCCGACCACGGCTACGCCGACGCCGCCGCCAACCCCTCCAAGTTCCCGGCCGGGCTGTTCTCCATCTGCACCGGCTCCTATGACCTGAAATCGGCCTTCGCCGAGGTGGACGGCGTGTACACCAACAAGCCGCCGGGGGGCATCGCCTACCGCTGCTCGTTCCGGGTCACCGAGGCGGTGCATCTCATCGAGCGCATCACCGACCGGCTGGCGCAGGAGCTGAAGATGGACCCCGCCCAGCTCCGGCTGAAGAACTTCATCCCGCCGGAGAAGTTCCCCTACAAGTCGGCGCTGGGCTGGGAGTACGACAGCGGCAACTACGCCGGCGCGCTCAAGCTGGCCATGGAGCGCATCGGCTACACCGCCCTGCGCAAGGAGCAGGCGGAGAAGCGCGCCAAGGGAGAGCTGATGGGAATCGGCATCTCCAGCTTCACGGAGATCGTCGGCGCCGGACCCTCCAAGCACTTCGACATCCTGGGCATCAAGATGTTCGACTCCTGCGAGATCCGCATCCATCCCACCGGCAAGGCCATCGCCCGCTTCGGCACCAAGTCCCAGGGCCAGGGCCACGAGACGACCTACGCGCAGATCATCGCCGAGGAGCTGGGCATCCCCGCCGCGCACGTGCAGGTCGAGGAGGGCGATACCGACACCGCCCCCTACGGCCTGGGGACCTATGCCAGCCGCTCCACCCCAACCGCCGGCGCCGCCGGGGCCATCGCCGCGCGGAAGATCCGTGACAAGGCGAAGAAGATCGCCGCCTACCTCCTCGAGGTCTCCCCGGAGGACCTGGTCTGGGAGACCGGGAAGTTCTCGGTGAAGGGCTCGCCGGGGCGCGCCAAGACCATCCAGGAGATCGCCTTCGCCGCCTACACCAACCACCCGCCGGGAATGGAGGCCGGGCTGGAGGCGGTCGACTACTACGACCCGCCCAACCTCACCTTCCCCTTCGGGAGCTACATCTGCGTGGTGGACATCGACCGGGGCACCGGCGCGGTGAAGATCCGCCGCTTCGTGGCCGTGGACGACTGCGGCAACATCATCAACCCGATGATCGTCGACGGGCAGATCCACGGCGGGCTGACGATGGGCATGGCCCCCGCGCTGCTCGAGGAGATCAGCTACGACGAGAACGGCAACGTCCAGGGCGGCAGCTTCATGGACTACCTGCTTCCCACCGCCATGGAGACGCCCAAGTGGGAGACGGACAAGACGGTGACCCCATCACCGCACCACCCGTTCGGCGCCAAGGGGGTGGGGGAGTCGGCCACGGTGGGCGCGCCCCCGGCCATCGTCAACGCGGTGGTCGATGCCCTCTCCCACCTCGGTGTCACGCACATCGACATCCCGATGACGCCGGAGAAGGTGTGGCGCCTCCTCAAGGAGAAGGGCGTCGCCGAGTAGCCGGCCACCGGGGCAGGCCCTCCGGCGCGCGTCACCGAGTGGCGCGCCGGGGGGCAGGCCCTCCAGCGCGCGTCACCGAGTGGTGCGCCGGGGGGAGGCCCGCCGCTTCTGGTATGAAGCGGGGGATGGCAAGGGACGGAGCCGAGGACGCGGCGCGCTGGCTGTCCGGCCAGACGCCTGCCCTGGAGCGGGCGCTCGCCCAGCTGGTGGAGGTCAACTCCTTCACCGACAACGCCGCGGGCGGCCGCGAGGTGGGACGGCTCCTCCGCGAGCAGTGGAGGCTGCCCGGGCTGGCGGCCGAGGTGGTGGCGAGCCAGCGCTTCGCCGACCACCTCGTCTTCCGCTCCGCAGGGGACGCGCGCCGGCCTCCCGTCGCCCTGGTCGGCCACCTGGATACGGTCTTCCCGCCGGGGAAGTTCGAGGGCTACCGCGTCGACGGCGAGCTGCGCCGGGGCCCGGGGACGCTGGACATGAAGGGTGGGCTGGTCGTCATCGGCGCCGCGCTGCGCGCCCTGGCCGAGACGGTGGGGCTGGAGCGGGTGCCGCCGCTGCGCATCGTGGTCGTCGCCGACGAGGAGGTCGGCTCTCCGGAAGGGCAGGAGGTCATCCGTGCCGCCTGCCAGGGCTGCTCGGCGGCGCTGGTCTTCGAGTCCGGGCGCGCCCAGGACGCGATCATCACCCGCCGCAAGGGCACCGGCTCGATGGAGGCGGTGGCGACGGGGAAGGCGGCCCACTCCGGCAACCACCATGCGGAGGGGGCGAACGCCATCTGGGCGGTGGCCCGCTTCGTGGACCGGATCCAGCAGCTCACCGACTATCCGCGCGGCGTGACCATCAACGTGGGCAAGGTTCTCGGCGGGCAGGGGAAGAACACCGTCCCTGACCACGCCGAGGCGCACATCGACCTGCGCTTCTGCACCCGCGCCGACGGGGAGGCGCTGGTCGAGCGCGTGCGGGCCGCGGCGGTCGAGTCGGCCGGCTCGGTGCCGGGCACCCGCATCACGCTCTCCGGCGGTGTGACCCGCGATCCGCTCGAGCGCTCCGTGGCCAGCGCGGCACTGATGGAGGCCTACGCGGCGTGCGCCCGGGCCTCGGGGCTCGGCGGGAGCGAGGCCGCGCTCATCGGCGGCGCCTCGGATGCGAGCACCACCAGCAGCCTGGGCATCCCGTCCATCGATGGCCTCGGGCCGCGAGGCAAGGGCTTCCACACCGTGGAGGAGCACATCGAGGTGGGGACGCTGGTTCCCAAGGCGCAGGCCCTGGCGCGCTTCCTCGCCGGCGCCCGGCCCCGGGCGTGACGCCGGACGACGACGCGCCGGACCCCGAGGCGCCGGTGCCGCTGCCGCTCGATGGCCGGCTCGACCTGCATCTCTTCCGGCCGGCCGACGTGCCCGCCCTGCTCGACGCCTACCTCGAGGCCTGCCGCGCGGCGGGGGTGCAGGAGATCGCGGTGGTGCACGGCAAGGGGACCGGGGCTCTCCGGCGGCGCGTGCAGGCGCTCCTCGCCCGCCGGGCCGACGTGGCGTCGGTGCGCACCGCGGACGAGGCGCGTGGCGGATGGGGCGTGACCCTGGTCACGCTCCGAGCACTTGTTCCCTCGCCGTGACGCGCTCACCGGGTATGCTGCCCGGCGCATGGACACGCTCGTCCTGAGCACCGGCTACGAGCCCGTTGCCCGCGTTTCGTGGCAGCGGGCGATCCACCTCCTTTTCCTGGGCAAGGTGGAGATCGTCGAGGAGTACGACGACCGGCTGGTCCGCTCGGTGACCATCTCCCTGAAGATGCCGTCGGTAATCCGCTTCCTCCGCGCGATGCGGGGGCGCAGGCGGGCGATCAAGTTCAGCCGGGAGAACGTCTACACACGGGACGCCGGGCGCTGCCAGTACTGCGCCGCGCGCGTCTCCCGCCAGGACGCGACCTACGACCACGTCGTGCCCCGCGCCCAGGGCGGCCACACCACCTGGGACAACGTGGTCATCTGCTGCTTCTCCTGCAACCAGCAGAAGGGCGGCCGGACGCCGGGCGAGGCGGGGATGGCGCTGCTCGCCGAGCCCCTCAAGCCGAAGAAGCTCCCGGACACCTTCCGGCTCGCCTTCCGCTACGAGCCGGGGATGCCCCACGGCTGGCGGAAGTTCCTGCGCGACGTGGCCTACTGGCACGGCGAGCTCGAGGATTAGGAAGGCCGGCAGGGGACGACGGCCGTGCGCCCGAGCGTTTCCCGGCGTTAGGGTGAGGCTCCGGATGGTGCTCTCCCGCGCCCAGCAGCTCTACGTCTACCTCTCCGCCATCTTCGTCGCCTCGCTCCTGCTCGGCGACCTCATCGGCGGCAAGGCCTTCGACGTGCGGATCCACCTCGGCTGGCTCGAGTACCGCCAGCCGATGTCGGTGGGTCTGTTCGCCTTCCCGGTGACCTTCCTCCTCACCGACGTGGTGAACGAGTTCTACGGCCACCGGGGGGCGCAGTTCCTCACCTTCCTCGGGATGTGGATGGCCATCTTCGCCTTCGTGGTGCTCAACGTCTCGCAGCTTCCCGCCGCCGAGCCGAACAGCTACTACCAGGACCCGGAGTTCAACCGCATCTTCGGCATCGGCGGGAAGCTGTTCATCGCCTCGATCATCGCCTACCTCATCGGGCAGTTCCTGGACATCCACGTCTTCCGCTTCTGGAAGATGCTCACCGAGTCCCGCCACCTGTGGCTGCGGGCGACCGGCTCGACGGTGGTCAGTCAGGTGGTGGACACGTTCGTGATCAACTTCCTCTTCTGGTACGTCTTCCCGGCCATCTCCAACGCCGGGCCGCGGGCCCTCTCCTGGGTGACCACCAAGGCGGTGGGCGAGTACGTGCTCAAGCTGGTCATCGCCATCGGCCTCACCCCGCTCATCTACGGCGTCCACGAGCTGGTGGTGCGTCGCCTGGGAATCACCCCCTATCCGCACGCCGCCCGAGTGGCGGTGGAGGTCGGACACGGTAGGTGAAGCTGGGGTTGACGGATCCCCCTGTCCCCGCGCAACGTGCTGAGAAGAGTGGCCACCATCCTCATCGTCGATGACGATGCCTTCGTCCGCACCCTGCTCCGGGACATGCTCGCCGGCGAAGGCTACACGCTCCTCGAAGCAGAGGACGGGCGGGCGGCGCTGGACCTGCTCGGGGAGCGGGCGCCGGCGCTGGTGCTGCTCGACCTGTTCATGCCCCGCCTGAGCGGGATGGAGGCCCTGGCCTCCATCCGCCAGCGCTGGCCGGGTGCCCGGGTGCTGGTCATCAGCTCGCTGGACAGCGATCGACTGGTCAACGAGGCGCTCGAGGCCGGCGCCGCGGGCTACATCACCAAGCCCTTCCACCCGGTGGAGATCACCAGCGCAGTGGCGCGCGCCCTGGCGAGCTGACCGGCGATGGCCTCCTCCTACTGGGTCGGCGATGCGGAGGGCAGGGTGCTCGGGCCGGTCACCCTGGACGTCCTCCAGGACCTGGTGGCCAGCGGTCGTCTGCAGGACGTCAACCGGGCCAGCGCCGACGGGTACCGGTGGGGTCCCCCCGAGCAGTACCCGGAGATCCTCGCCCTCCTCCTCAATGCTCCGCGGCCGGAGGCGCTGCTCGAGCTCGAGCGCCAGGAGGCGGGCCGGGTGTGGGACCAGCTCCGGGTGATGCAGGGAAAGGTCCCGCACGAGGTGTTCGGCATCGAGCAGGGCGCCTCGGTGGACACCTACCGCAACGCCTTCTTCAAGCTGGTGAAGCGCTTCTACCCGGACCGGGTGCGGGCGCAGGCCCATCCCGACCTCCGCCGCGCCTACTCCGACGCCTTCCACTTCCTCAGCCGGCTGATGGTGCACATCGAGACCGAGCTCGCCGCCGGACGCGCTGTGAGCGCCATGCCCTCCATCCGCGATACCCCGGTGCCCGCGCCGGCGCCGCGGTTCACGCCGATGCAGCCGGCCAGGACCAGCTCCGGCGCCCACCGCCCCGCGCTGCGCCCGCTTCCCCGCGGGCCCGTCCCGGCGGAGCGGCCCAGCTACCAGGCGCACGAGTTCGTCGGCTTTCGCCGGCGCGACGACCGCGTGGAGGTGACGGTGATGGTCACCGCCCAGAACAGCGTGATGTTCACCCAGCACCCGCTGGTGAATCTCCAGTCCGGTGGGGTCTTCCTCGCCTCCAGGACCTCGCTGCCGCTCGGCACGCCGGTGGACGTGGTGTTCCACTTCGACGAGCCGGCCCGGGAGATCAAGGCCCGCGGCCGGGTCATCCTAGAGAACGCCGGGGCCGACCCGCGCGCTCCGGTGGGCTTCGGGGTCCGGCTGGTCGCCCTCCCGGACTCGGAGAAGAGCTTCGTGCAGGCCTTTCTTCAGAAGGTGGCCAACCGGCGCTGAGGCGCGGCGCCCTGCGCCCCTAGTTCACCTGCACCGACCCGTTCATGTTCTCCGCGGTGTGGATGGTGCACCAGTAGGGGTAGTCACCGGCCGCGGGGAAGGTCACGTCGAAGGGCGCCGTCCCGGAGCCGTGCGCCGGCGAGGGGAGGGGGCTGTTCGGGCTGCCGGCATTGATGTCGCTCACCGTCCCCTTGGACAGGGGGTGCATGTTGAAGTCCCCCTGGAAGGTCACCGTCTGGCCGGCGGAGACGATGATGCACTGGGGCAGGTAGGTGAGGGCCCCCGAGCCGTTCAGCCCACCGAAGTAGACGTTCCGGTCCGCGCTGGCGGCTGTCCGGTCGACACAGGCGGGCGCAGACGAGCCGCAGCTGGCATAGGCGGCGGCGCCGGCCACGACGGCGAGCAGCGTGATTTTCGTCGGGAAGCGCATGGGGTCGATGACGATCCTTTCTGTGTTCACGGACACCGTGCGGCGCGGTTGTTGCGGGCGCTATGGTTGCCCCGCGGATGGCCTCGCGCTCGAAGTCGGGGAGTGGACGGTGTGGCCGCTGTGCCCTGCGGCCCCCTTGTGCCTGTGGCTTCCTCGAGCCGCTCCCGGTGCGGACCCGCTTCGTCGTGCTGCGGCACGTCCGCGAGGCGGAGAAGAGCAGCAACTCCGCTCGCTGGGCGAGCCTGCTCGTCCCGGGGTGTGAGATGCGGACCTGGGCCGGGCGCTGCGACGTGGTGATGCACGGCGACCTGGGGCGGCCGGGAGACTGGCTCCTCTTCCCATCCGAGGGAGAGGGAGGCGAGCCCGGACGGCCGGAGGCCCTCCCCGAGCGGGTGGTGGTCCTCGACGGGACCTGGCGGCAGGTGCGGCGCATGCTCCGCGCGCTCCCCCGCGTCCGGCGGCTGCCACGCCTCAGCGTCGGTCCGCGGTCGCCGGGCGCCCGGCTCCGGGCCCCGCCGGCGCCGGGGTGCCTCTCCACGCTCGAGGCCATGGCCGGCGCCGTCGCCTTGCTCGAGGGCGAGGCGCTGGGGCAAGCGCTCGATGCCCGGCACCGCGCGGTCGTCGCCCGGGCCCGCGCGGCACGCGGGTGGAGGGTCCCCGAGGCGGCATGACCCCCCTCGTCCTGCTCGACGGCGTGTCGCGTGCCTTCGGCGGGGCGATGGCCGTGTACTCCCTGACGCTGGAGGTGGCCCGCGGGCGCACCACCGTCCTCGTCGGCCCGAGCGGCTCGGGGAAGTCGACTGTGCTGAGGATGATGGTCGGCCTGGTCCGGCCGGACGCCGGCCGCGTCCTGTTCGAGGGACGCCCCCTCACCGAGGCCAGCGCCCCCGCCGAGCGCTTGCGGATGGGGCTGGTGCTCCAGGGTGGGGGGCTCTTCCCGCACCTCACCGTGGAGGGGAACGTTGCCCTCGTCGCCCGCCACCTTGGCTGGCCCGAGCCGCGCATCCAGGCCCGCCTCGACGCCCTCCTCGGGCGGGTCCAGCTCCCGCGGGCCGTCCTGCCGCGCACCCCGGCCGAGCTGTCCGGCGGTCAGCGGCAGCGCGTGAGCCTGGTCCGGGCGCTGATGCTCGAGCCGGCGCTGTTGCTCCTCGACGAGCCGCTCGGAGCGCTCGATCCCATCATCCGCTCGGAGCTGCAGGACGACCTCAAGGCCACCTTCCACGCACTGGAGACGACGGTGGTGCTGGTGACGCACGACCTGGCCGAGGCGGCCTACCTGGGCGATACGCTGGTGCTCCTCCGCGACGGGCGCATCGTGCAGGAGGGAACGGCGGCCGACCTGGTACACCGGCCGGCGGACCCGTTCGTCGAGCGCTTCGTGCGCGCCCAGCGTGCGCTGCCTCTCGGGGCGCAGGAATGAGGGCCTGCCTGGCCGTGCTCGGGCTGGTCCTCGGCGCCGGCGAGGTCCGGGTGGGGAGCAAGGGCTTCACCGAGTCGGTGGTGCTGGGGGAGATCGCCACCCGCGCCCTGGCCGCGTCAGGCGTCCCGGCCGCGCACGTGCGCGAGCTCGGGGGAACGCGCATCCTCTGGGAGGCGCTCCAGCGCGGCGACCTCGACGTCTACCCGGAGTACACCGGGACGCTGGCGGAGGAGATCTTCTCCGGCCGCGTCCGGTCGACGCTGGACGCGATCCGGCCGGCGCTGGCGGCGAGCGGGGTGGAGGTCGGCGCCGTGCTCGGCTTCTCCAACGGCTACGCCCTGGGGATGCGGGAGCCGGTCGCCGAGCGGCTGGGCATCCGGCGCTTCTCCGACCTCCTCCGGCATCCGGAGCTGCGCTTCGCCTTCAGCAACGAGTTCCTGGATCGAGGCGACGGCTGGCGGGCGCTGCAGCGCGCCTACGGGTTCCCGCAGAAGGACGTCCGGGGGATGGACCACGACCTCGCCTACCGGGGGCTGGAGGCGGGAGCCGTCGACGTCACCGACCTCTACACCACCGATGCGGAGATCCGCGCCCTGGGCCTGCGGGTGCTGGAGGACGACCGGCGCCACTTCCCCGATTACCAGGCCGTCCTCCTGGTGCGCACCGGGGCCGCCACCCCGCAGGTCCGCGCCGCGCTGGCACGCCTCGAGGGGCGCATCTCCGCTCCGGAGATGGTGGCCATGAACGCCCGGGCCAAGCTGGACCACGTTCCCGAGGCCCGGGTGGCGGCGGAGTACCTCCAGGGCGCCGGGCTGGCGTCGGCTCCGGCGCAGCTTCCCGGCGTCGTGGACCGCTTCCTCAAGAATCTCCGCGACCACCTGGTTCTCGTCGCGGTGTCCCTGGCGGGGGCGGTGCTCATCGGGCTGCCCCTGGGCATCCTCGCCGCGCGGCGGGCCCGGCTCGGTCAAGCGGTGCTCGGGGCGGTGGGCATCCTCCAGACCCTGCCCTCGCTGGCGCTGCTGGTGCTGATGATTCCGCTCCTCGGCATCGGCGCCCGCCCGGCCATCGCCGCGCTGTTCCTCTACGGGCTCCTCCCCGTGGTCCGGAACACCCACGCCGGGCTGACCGGCATCTCGGCCGAGCTCCGCGAGGCAGCCGAGGCGCTCGGCCTCTCCCGCTGGACGCGGCTGGTCCGCATCGACCTTCCCCTCGCCTCGCCCTCCATCCTCGCCGGCATCCAGACCTCGGCGGTGATCTGTGTGGGGACGGCCACGCTCGGCGCGCTGGTGGGGGCGGGTGGATTCGGCCAGCCCATCCTCACCGGCATCCGCCTGGCCGACGTCGGGCTCCTCCTCCAGGGCGCGGTGCCGGCCGCCCTCCTGGCGCTCGCCGTCCAGGGCGCCTTCGAGCTGCTCGGGTGGTGGCTCATTCCCCGCGGCCTGCGCTTCTCGGGTTCCGAGGCGCGATGAGCCCGGTTCGCCTCCGGAGCAGGGAGGGACGGGGCGTGCTGCTCGGCGCGGTGGTCGGCTCGGGGATGGTCCTCCTCGACGGGTCGGCGATCAACGTCGCCCTGCCGGCGCTCGGGCGGGAGCTCGGCGCGGGCATGGCCGGGCTGCAGTGGACGCTCGATGCCTACCTGCTCACGCTCACCGCCTTCCTGCTCCTCGGGGGGAGCCTGGGCGACCTCTACGGCCAGCGACGCATCTTTCTCGTCGGCGTGGTGTGGTTCGCCCTGGCCTCCGCGCTGTGCGGCGCGGTGTCCAGCGTGACCGGGCTGTCCCTGGCCCGGGCGCTCCAGGGCACGGGGGGCGCCATCCTGGTTCCGGGGAGCCTGGCCGCGCTGCGCACCTGCATCGCCGAGGAGGACCAGGGCGCGGCCATCGGCGCCTGGGCCGGGCTCTCCGGGGTGTCCACGGCGGTGGGCCCGCTCGTCGGCGGCTGGCTGGTCGACGCCATCTCCTGGCGGGCCGTCTTCTTCCTCAATCTCCCGCTGGCGGCGGTGGCCGTCTGGGCGGCAGGCCGGTTCTTCGTGCCCACCCCGGGCCGGTCCGGGGTCCGGCTGGACGTCGCCGGGGCGGCGACCGCGGCGCTGGGCATCGGCGGGACGACCTTCGCCCTCATCGAGGGGCCGGCGCGGGGCTGGGGTGCTGCGGCGCTCGTCGCCGGCGCGGTCGGGGGTCTGGCGCTGGCCGCCTTCCTCCTCCTCGAGCGCCGGCCGGGCGCGATGCTGCCCCTCTCGCTCTTCCGCTCGCGCGCCTTCACCGCCGCGAACCTGACCACCCTCGCCGTCTACGCCGGTCTGAACACCGCCATCTTCCTCCTCGCCCTCACCCTGCAGAGCGCGCTCGGCTACACGCCGCTCGCCGCTGGGGCGGCGCTGCTCCCGGTCACCCTCCTCCTGCTCCTCCTCTCGCCTGTCACCGGGCGGCTGGCGCAGCGGCTGGGGGCGCGGCTTCCGATGACCGCCGGCCCGGCGCTCATCGCCCTGGGGTTCGTGCTCTTCCTTCGCGTCGATGTCGGGACGAGCTACGCCGGCGCCACCCTCCCCGGGGTGCTCGTCTTCGCCGTGGGGCTGGCGGTGACGGTGGCCCCCCTCACCACGGCGGTGCTCGCCGCGGTGGACGTGGCGCAGGCGGGGATCGCCTCCGGGGTGAACAACGCCGTGGCCCGCCTGGCCGGGCTGCTCGGCGTGGCCGCCGTCCCCTGGGCGTCCGGGCTCGTGGCCCCGGGCCTGACCATGGAGCCGGCACGCCTGGTGGCGGGCTTCCACCGGGCGATGGCGGTCTCCGCCGTCCTGGCCCTGGGCGGCGCAGCGGTGGCGGCCTGGGGCGTGCCCGGGCGGGCGACGCCCTCCGGCGCGCGTCGAGCCGGCTAGCTCCCCGGCTTCTTGGCCGCGAAGTCGCCTGCCTTGACCACGCTGATCTTCGCCGGGTCGAGGTACTTGCGGAACGCGGCGTCGACCTGGTCCACGGTCAGCTCCCGGACCTTGCGCTCGAGCTCCGCGTCGAAGGCCATCGTCCGGTCCAGGTCGAGGTAGGCCGAGAGCTTGGCGGCGAGCGCTGCATCCTGGGTGCGCTGGACCTCGCGGTTCTGCAGCCAGGCCCGGCGGCCGTCCTCCAGCTCGTCCTTGCCGAAGCCGGCGGAGCTGGTCTGGGAGAGGACCTCCCGGAAGGAGGCCTCCAGCTTGCCCACGTTGGCCGGGTTGTAGATGGCGTACCCGAGCCAGCGCGCGGCCGGCTCGTGGCTGCTGGCCAGGAAGGACGAGCCGACCCCGTAGCTCAGGCCGTCCGCCTTCCGCACCCGGTCCGCCAGCCGGCTCTTGAGCGAGCCGCCGCCGAGCAGCCAGTTGGAGAGGGTGAAGGCGGCGAAGTCCGGATCGGTGTCCTGCATGGCGATCGGGTACAGGCTGTAGAAGAAGGCGTTGGCCTTGTCCGGCGTCTGGACCTTCTCGTCCAGCGGCTTCACCACCTTCATCCGATCCGCGATCCGGGCGTAGGGCTGGGCGCTCTTCCAGTCGCCGAAGAGCTTGGTCACCAGCGCCTGGACCTCCCGGGCGTCGAAGTCCCCCACCGCGGCGAAGGTGGCGTGGTCGGCGCCGTAGAAGCTGCGGTGGAAGGCCTGGATCTGCTCCAGCTTGGCCGCCTTGAGCTGGGCGATGACCTCGTCCGGGGTCTTCACCTCGCGCGGGCTCCCGGCCGGGTAGGGGCTGGCGTACCGGTCGAGCGTGACCACGGCCTGCGTCTGCGGATCGGCCTTCGCCTCCTCCTCCTGGGTGATGCGCTCGTTGACCAGCAGCTCGAGCTCCTTGGCCGGGAAGGAGGGCTGGCGGAGCACCTCGGCGAGCAGGGTGAGCACCGCCGCGAGGTTCGCCCGGACGGTGGTCACCGCCACCCGCGCCCCCTCCGCGGTGCCAACGATGGAGACCTGGGCCTTGAGCTTGTCGAGCTGGTCCTTGATCTGCTCGCGGGTGCGGGTCGCCGTCCCCCGGAGGAGCATCGCCCCGGCCAGGTCCGGAGCCTCGCCGAGGTTGGTCAGCGCCGCCTCGGTGCCGAAGCGCAGGGTGAGGTTCACCGAGACCAGCCCGCCCTTGGTCTTCTTGGAGAGGAGCGCTCCCTTCAGCCCGTGGGGAGTGGTGAAGCGGACGGTCCGCGCGTCGATGTTGGCCGGCGATGGGTCGAAGGCCTCGCCCTGCGCCACCGGTGGGCGGCCCTGGTAGCCGCGCACCATCCCCGCCACGTCGCCGGCCGGCGGCACCTCGGACCGGTCCGGCTGATCGGTGGGGAGGTAGATGCCCACCGTCCGGTTGCTGGCCTTGAAGTAGCGTTCGGCGGCGGCCTGTACCTCCGCCAGGGTGGCGTTCTCCCGGCGGTCCCGGTTGAGGAAGAAGAGCCGCCAGTCGCCGGCGGCCATGGCGTTGCTCAGCGCGACGGCGAGCCGCGAGGTCTCGCTGACGATGAGGTCGAACTGCTTCTCGGCCTCCGCCTTGGCGCGGTCCAGCTCGGCGGCGGTGAAGGGAGGCCGGTTCGAGCGCTCCAGGGTGTTGACCAGGGCGTCGAGCGCGGGGTCGACCTTGGCGCCGGCGGGAAGGTTGGCGGCGAAGATGACGTAGCTCGGCTCGAGGTTGCTCACGTGCTGCTCGAAGACCTCCGCGGCGAGCTTGGTGTCCACCAGTGCCCGGTGCAGCCGCCCGCTCGGGGTGTTGGCCATGATCTGGATGGCCAGGCCCATGGCTGGAGCCTCTGGGTCGGAGCTGGCCGGGATGTGGTAGCCGGCGGCAGCCAGTGGAGTCCCGCCCACGCGGCGGACGGTGACGCTCCGCTCGCCGTCCTGGGTAGGCTCGGCGGTGTAGGTCTTCTCCAGGGTGCGCTTCGGCCGTGGGATGCTTCCGAAGACCTGGTTCACCAGGGCCAGGGCCTTCGGCTCGTCGATGCGACCGGCGACGAGGAGGACGGCGTTGTCCGGCTGGTAGTACTGCCGGTAGAAGGCCTGCAGCCGCGGGATGTCGACGTGCTCGATGTCGCTCCGCGCCCCGATGGTGTCCTTGCCGTAGTTGTGCCAGTCGAAGGCCACCGCCTGGAGCCGCTGCAGGGTGACGTTGTCCGGGTCGTTCTCCCCCGCCTCGAACTCGTTCCGGACGACGGTCATCTCCGAATCGAGGTCCTTCCGGGCGATGAAGCTGTGCACCATCCGGTCCGCCTCCAGCGCCAGGGCGGTCTTGAGGTTGGCCTCGCTGGCCGGAAAGCTGACGAAGTAGTTGGTCCGGTCGTACCAGGTGCTGCCGTTGAAGCGGCCGCCGAGCGAGTTGAGCGTCTTGGTCGGATCCGGATGGGACGGCGTCCCCTTGAAAACCAGGTGCTCGAGGAGATGCGCCATCCCCGTCTCGCCGTAGCTCTCGTTCCGGGAGCCGACCAGGTAGGTGATGTTCACCGTCATCGACGGCTTGGACGGGTCGGGGAAGAGGAGCACCCGCAGCCCGTTGGCCAGGCGGTACTCGGTGATCCCCTCCACCGAGGTGATCCGCTCCGGTGCCGGCAGCGGCTTGCCCCGCGGCGGAGCGGGCACCGGTGCCGACTTGGCCGCCGGCTGGGCCAAGGCGGGGAGAGGGGAGAGCAGGGCGGCGAGGGCGACGGCGAGCAGGCGCATCAGCATCGGAACGGGAATCCTCGGGCTGGGGGAGGCGTGGGCCGGAAAACAGGCCGCGTGCTCTTACGATTCCAGCGGTGGCGGCGCCAGCCCCTGCCCTGTCGGATCGGGCGGTTACCGTGCCACGGTATGGAGAGCTGGATGGTCGTGTCCGTGGCTGCCGTGGCAGCCGTGGCGGTGGGAATCCTTGCCTGGGTGCTGGGCCGCGCCCGGCTGCGGGCGGATCTGGCCGCCCTGACCGAGCGGCTCCGGGCGCGGGAGGAGGGAGGCGCGCGGCTCGAGGCGGAGCTGGCCGCGGCGCGCGCCGAGGCGACCCGGCTCCTCGACGCCCGGGCGGCGCTGGAGTCCGAGCGGGCCGCGCTGGAGGCGCGCCGGGCCGAGGAGCTCCGCTCCGCCGAGGAGAAGCTCCGGCTCCTCTCCCAGGCGCAAGGGGAGCTGGTCCAGCAGTTCAAGGCCCTCTCCCTCGATGCGCTCAAGGACAACAGCCAGACCTTCCTCGACCTGGCCAAGACCACCCTCGAGAAGTACCAGGAGGGGGCGCGCTCCGACCTCGAGGCGCGGAGCAACGCGGTGGGCGAGCTGGTGGCGCCGCTCAAGGAGCAGCTGGAGAAGATGGGCGGCCAGCTCCTCGAGCTGGAAAAGGGGCGGGCGCACGCCTACGGGGCGCTCAACCAGCAGCTCCGTGGGGTGGCCGAGGCGCACGTGCAGCTCCGGGCCCAGACCGAGCGGCTGGTGGGGGCCCTCCGCTCGTCCTCCGTCCGCGGGCGGTGGGGAGAGATCCAGCTCCGGCGGGTGGTGGAGCTGGCCGGGATGCTCGCCCACTGCGACTTCGTGGAGCAGGCGCAGGTCGAGGGCGAGGGGGGCCGGCTCCGTCCGGATCTCCTGGTGCAGCTGCCGGGCGGCAAGCAGGTGGTGGTGGACAGCAAGGCGCCGCTCCAGGCCTACCTCGATGCCTATGAGGTGGAGGACGAGCTGCTCCGCCGGCAGAAGCTGGAGGAGCACGCGGTGCACATCCGGCGCCACATGAAGGCGCTGGCCGAGAAGGGCTATGCCGCGCAGCTCGCCTCGGCGCCGGAGTTCGTGGTCATGTTCCTTCCCGGCGAGGCCTTCTTCTCCGCCGCGCTGGAGCGGGATCCCCAGCTCATCGAGTTCGGCGCCGAGCACAACGTCATCCCCGCCTCGCCCACCACCCTCATCGCCCTGCTGCGGGCGGTGGCCTACGGCTGGCGGCAGGAGCAGGCGGCGGAGCACGTGCGCGCCATCCAGCAGCTGGGCCGCGACCTGCACGACCGCATCCGCACCGTGGCCACCCACCTCCAGGCGCTGGGCGCCCAGCTGGGCAAGGGCGTCGACGCCTACAACCGGGCGGTGGGGTCCCTGGAGAGCCGGGTCCTGCCCAGCGCCCGCAAGCTCCGCGACCTGGGGGCCGGCGGCGCCAGCGAGGAGGTGCCGCTGCTCGAGCCGGTGGATGTCGCCGTTCGCCAGCTGGAGATGCCGGCCCTGGGCTCCGTGCCGCGCAAGCCCACCGACGAGGCCGCGTAGTACCATCTGGGGGAACGGTGGCGAGGGGAGTGGAGATCCTGAACGATGAAGACGCGATGGGTTGCGACGTGGGCTCTGGTCCTGGCCGCCTGTGGCAGCAACGCTCCCCCTCCGCCGAATGTCATCGGCGGCTACCCCCTCGTGCTCCGTGACGTGAGCTACGTCGAGGGGACCTGCCCGAACAACCAGCTCTCCTGCCTGATCGTGACTGCCTCGGACACGGTGAACGCCTGCGCGCTGCAGCAGACCAACCACAGCTCCAATGCCTTCTACGCCAACTCCAGCTTCGCCGTGTTCGAGCTCTACGCGGCCACGGGCGTGCCTACCCCCATCCCCTCCGGCACCTATCCGGTCTATCGCCAGGGCAGCGCCCTGGGAGGAGGCCCGGCCGCGCTGGTGACCTTCTACAAGCTCGACCCCAACTGCGGGGCCGCCCTCATCGCCTACGGATCGACCGGGTCGGTGACACTGGGACAGACGGGCACGGTCATCGACTACCAGGTGGGCTTCGACACGGGGACGCTCGCCGCCACCGGGGTCACCGCCGTGGCATGCGACGTC
>Ga0335085_10007440_pt1 | contig 16985 bp, 13 predicted proteins | sample Lox_Sample_45_FD_206712 | JGI IMG/M metagenome (GOLD analysis project Ga0335085, IMG submission 206712) | Soil microbial communities from Loxahatchee National Wildlife Refuge, Florida, United States - Lox_Sample_4.5 | ecosystem: Environmental > Terrestrial > Soil > Wetlands | place: USA...
CGCAGATGAATCTTCCGCCAGTCCTGCAGGACCACGATGCCGCCGATGGTGAGCGACAGAAGCGAAGCCAGTGGCGTAGCGGTGGTGATGGGAATGAACAGAGCGAGAAGAGGCACCGCGACCAGCGCCTCGCCAAAGCCGAAAGTCGAGCGAATGAGGGTAGCGAAGAAAACGATGGTCAGGATGTACGAGAGGGCCATGGCGATGGTCTGGTCATCTAGACTAGCTCGAAACCGGGCAGCCTCGCCGCTCTGCGATCAAACGTCAAAGTTCGATTGCACCCGGCTCGCGCCGCAACGGCCGCAATCAGCGCGTCGGCAAAGGAACCCTGCCCTTGTTGGAGCGCGACCATCGCAGTGAAGATCTCCTGTTCGTTTTCAATGGCGAAAACCTCGATCTGAAGAAGGCGTTCAAGCACGGCGGCAATTTCAGTCGCGGTTAAGCCATAGGCGCGATCAAGCACCCAAACCAACTCGACCATGACAACCGAGCTGACGAACCCCGGGCTGCTGGCAGTCAACAGGTGTTCGACCACCTGTGTGGCTTTGTGCGCCTGCGGCGGATCATCCTGGGTGATGTAGCGGATCAGAACATTGGTATCAAGGCCGATCATCGGCGCCGGCGACGGGGATTTTGAGTCGCCGCACCGTCGGCAGCGGCAATCGCCATTTGCTCGGTGGTGACGGGCCGACGGTTTCTGGATTTGATCATCCCGCGCACGACGGAAGCCGGGGTTTTCGGCAACAGGACTACACTCCCGTCGGGATGCACGAAGAATTTCACCCGGTCACCGGGCTGCAACCCGAGATGATCGCGGATAGGTTTCGGGATGGTGGCTTGCCCTTTGACGGTGATCGCAGATTCCATGCGCAATCTCCCATTACTTTATTACAATTGTAATACCTAGAGAACTCGAGGTCAAATTCGAATGAAATCGTTCCAGGCGGTGACCGGGGCCCGTCTGACATTTTCTTTTGCACCGCATAAGCTGCTGAAAGGTTGAGGCTTGGGGAAACATAACCGCGAATTATCGCGGCCATAAAAACAATCAATTTCCACGGCTGTGCTGCAACCCCTAGATTCATCTGTCCTGCTCAAGGGTTTTGAGTCAGCGCGATCGGACCCCCCGAGAGATCTTCCCCAATCGCGCTTCCCTGGGCGGGACGCGTGTCATGCGATCCTGCGCTCATCTCGCCATCCTCCCGAAAATTCATAACCTTACAGGAGAAATCTATGCCAGAAGCAAAAGCCGATGCCAAGGCTGTGCTTGAATTTGTGAAAAAGAACGAAGTGCAGATGCTCGATCTGCGTTTTACCGACCTGCCCGGGCTTTGGCATCACGTGTCTTACCCCATCAGCCAACTCACCGAAGACTCGTTTGAGGAAGGCTTTGGCATGGATGGCTCGTCGATTCGGGGATGGGCGGCAATTCACGAGAGCGACATGCTGCTGATTCCCGATCCCAGCACGCAGGTGCTCGATCCTTTCACTGAAGTGCCGACGGTGGTGATGATTGCCGATGTGATTGATCCGGTGACCAAGCAGCGCTACGACCGCGATCCGCGCTATATGGCTCGCAAGGCTGAGCTTTACCTGGCTTCCACCGGACTTGCCGACACCGCGTACTTCGGCGCGGAGGCGGAGTTTTTCATCTTCGACAACGTACGCTTCGATCAGCGCGAGCAGCATGGTTTTTATTTCATTGACGCCGAAGAAGGACGCTGGAATTCCGGGCGCAAGGAAAACAACCTGGGCTACCGGCCTCGATTTAAAGAGGGATACTTTCCCGTGCCGCCGACCGATCATTACCAGGATTTGCGCAGCGAGATGGCGATGACCATGCAGGATTGCGGCATGGAAGTCGAATGCCATCATCATGAAGTGGCGACTGGAGGGCAGACGGAAATCGATTTGAAGTTCGATTCGCTGGTGCGCTCAGCCGACCACATGATGCTCTACAAGTACATTGTGAAGAATGTGGCCAATCAGTATGGAAAGACAGTGACTTTCATGCCCAAGCCGATCTTCCAGGACAATGGCAGCGGCATGCACACGCACCAGTCGTTGTGGAAGAACGGCAAGCCTTTGTTCGCGGGTGACGGTTACGCGGGGATGTCGCAACTGGCGTTGTGGTACATCGGTGGATTGATCCAACACGGGCCGGCGCTTTCGGCCATCATCGCGCCCACGACGAATTCGTATAAGCGGCTGGTGCCGGGTTTTGAGGCTCCGGTAAATCTTGCGTATTCAAGAAGAAACCGCTCGGCGGCGTGCCGAATTCCGATGTACTCGGCGTCACCCAAGGCGAAGCGGGTGGAATTCCGTCCGCCCGATCCCAGCTGCAATCCATATATGGCCTTTGCCGCCATGATGATGGCGGGGCTCGATGGGGTGGAGAACAAGATTGATCCGGGCCAGCCGCTGGATAAGGACATTTATGATCTCGGGCCGGAGGAGTTGGCGAAAGTGCCTTCCATGCCGGGATCGCTTGAAGATGCGCTCGACGCCCTGCAGCGGGATCACGCTTTCCTATTGAAAGGAGACGTGTTTACCGAAGAACTGCTGGCGACCTATGTCGATTACAAGCGGACGAAAGAGGTGGATGCAGTGCGGTTGCGGCCGCATCCCTTTGAGTTTGCGTTGTATTACGACATTTAAATCTCTTGTCGATTGAACAGCAGCAAGGAAGATTGGCCAGGCAGGGGCCCGCCTTTGCAAGGAACACAAAGGCGGGCGCCCGGTATCCTTAACCCGCCAACCCTAAACACGATGGGCTACATTGAGGTTTTCTGCTGCAGGTATTTCTCGATGGCCGAGGTGAGCTGGGGGTCGTCGGGAGTGACCGTGGGCTCGAATCGTCCGACGATTTTGCCTTCACGGTCGACCAGGAACTTGGTGAAGTTCGCCTTGATATCGCCGCTGTGGGTCGGGTCTTCATTCACCAGATATTTGTAGATCGGCGCCTCATTTAATCCTTTCACCCAAATTTTGGAGTACATGGGGAAGGTGACGGTGTACTTGCGGGTGCAATCGTCGGTGGCCCCGGCTTCCTGCGAAGAGAAGTCGTTGGTGGGGAATGCGATTACGGTCAGGCCCCTGTCCTTGTACTTTCCATAAAGAGCTTCAAGGTTGGCGTATTGGGCGTTGTATCCGCATTGGCTGGCAACGTTGACGATGAGCAGTACGCGTCCTTGATAGAAGCTGAGCGGGCCGGGCCGGCCGTCGAGTCGAACCAGGCCGAAGTTGTAAAGGGCCGAATTGGCGAGCACGGTGGTGGCCCCAAGAAACACCAGGGCAAGCAGAAAGACACACCGCGACCGGAAAGATCCTGAAATTCGCACAGAGTCTCCTTGAGTAAACGGTACGAGCGAACGGTAGCCTTGGCAGGATATAGGAGGCGAACGGGGCGCGCAATCAGGGGTTTGCCGGATGCAAGGCAAGGGCTTTTCTTTGCAGAGGACGCGAGGCAATCGCAAAGGACGCAGAGAAGAGCTGGTCCGACAGGGTACAATGCCGCCGTTCTTCACAGCTGGTTCCTGTTGCGGAGGGTGCGAGATGCATCCACGGGCAGGTGCGGCTGGTTGGGGAGGTCAGATCGAGGGGAGGCTTCATGAGGCGCATTGCGTGGATCATGATTGTGCTGTGTGGGGTGGCGTGGGGGCAGGAGGCAGCGACGGGTTCACGTCCGGCGCCGGCGACGACGCGGCCGTTTGGGAGCAAAGACCGGTTTTTTCTTCCCAGCGACATGTTCTGGGGATATGGGCAGGTGGACGTGGCTCCTCCGCACAATGAGATTGATCCCAACCTGTGCGCGGCGAATGCGAAGGATTACGGTGGGGCCAATGCCCCCTGCAATGCCTTCGCGCGCTACATGTTGTCGGGCTACGTGGAGGTGCGTCCGTTCGGGCGGACGCAGCTGAGCCGGCTGTTTTTTTTCGGCGAGCCCAGCTTTCTGTTTGGCAAGAACGTGCCGCAGGCGTTTTACACCTGGTCTCCGGCGGGCATCGGGTGGGAGCGCTCGTGGGGCGCCGGGGTGTATCTGGGGAAGGGATTTGAGTTGCGGGTGACGCAGCACTTCCTGTTTCAAAGATTCGGGGAGCGCGACCGCAACCTGGGAGCGGCGGACCTGGGACCAAACGGGCCGTGGGGTCGCTATAACGCGATCGGTGTGAGAAAGTATTTTGGAACAAGACGGTACTAAGCAACCGCTTTCAACGGCAAAGGGCGCAAAGTACCAGGGGAAAAAGTATGCGGCAGGCAGGTTCGGTAGTTTTCTTCTTCAGTGTGTTGGTGGCGATCAGCGCGGCGCAGACAGGTTCGGTGACCGCTTACACGCCGGGGCTGGATCCGGCTTCGCTGGACCGCTCGGCGGATCCGTGCGTGGATTTTTACCAGTTCGCCTGCGGGGGGTGGATGAAGAACAATCCCATTCCGGCGGACCAGACACGCTGGAGCGTGGCCACCAAGCTGGAGGATGAGAACCGGGTACTGCTGCGGCAGATTCTGGAGAACGCCGCCAAACCGCAGGCCCACCGAACGCCGAATGATCAGAAGATCGGCGACTACTACGGCGCGTGCATGGACGAAGAGGCAGTGGAGAAAGCCGGGATCGAGCCGCTGAAGCCGGACCTGGAGCGGATCAAGAAGATCCGCAACATCCGCGAAATTGCCGAGTACCTGGCGAGTTTCCATCCGCGGGATGTGTACACCGTGCTGCCCAGTTCCACGCTGTTCTCTTTCACCGCCGACCAGGATTATAAGAATTCCGCGCAATACCTTCCCGAGGCGGACCAGGGCGGTCTGGGACTGCCCGACCGGGAGTACTACCTGAAAGGCGACGACAAGTCGAAAAAGCTGCGGCAGGAATACCTCGAACACATGCAGAAGATGTTTGTACTGCTGGGCGACAAACCGCTGGCGGCGGCGGAAAATGCCACCGCGGTGCTTGATCTGGAGACCGCACTGGCCAAGGGATCGATGTCACGGGTGGAGCGGAGAGACCCGGCGGCGTTGTATCACAAGATGTCGCGGGCGGAGTTGCAGGCGCTGACGCCGGACTTCAACTGGAAAATCTACCTGGCAGGGGTGGGGTTGCCGGATGCGCAGACGTTCAACGTGGTAGCCCCGGGCTTCTTCAAGGTGCTGCAGACGGAACTCGACACCGAGCCGCTGGAGAGCTGGAAGTCGTATTTGCGCTGGCACCTGGTGCACGCGAATGCGCGCTACCTGTCGGAAGCGTTTGTGGACGAGAATTTTTCTTTTTATGGCGCAATCCTGACCGGGCAGCAGGAGGACCAGCCGCGCTGGAAGCGCTGTGTGCGCTTCGCGGACCGCGACCTGGGCGAGGCGCTGAGCCAGGCGTACGTGGCGAAGGTGTTTACACCCGAAGACAAGCAGCGCGCGCACGAGATGGTGGAGCAGATTGAAGCGGCGATGCAGCGCGACATCGAGCAACTGCCGTGGATGTCGGATGCGACCAAGAAAGCGGCGCTGGAGAAGCTGCATCTGATCCGCAACAAGATCGGGTATCCCGACCACTGGCGGGACTACAGTGCAGTCGAGATCACGCCCCAGGATTTTCTCGGAAATGTGCAGCGGTCGGTGAGCTTTGAATTTCACCGTCAGTTGGGGAAGATCGGCAAGCCGGTGGATCGCGGGGAGTGGCTGATCACTCCTGTCACCGTGGATGCCTACTACAATCCGCAGACCAACGACATTAATTTCCCGGCGGCCATGCTGCAGCCGCCGTTTTTCGATCCGAAGATGGACGACGCGGTCAATTTCGGGGACATCGGGGGAGTGATCGGCCATGAACTGACGCACGCTTTCGACGATGAAGGGCGGCAGTTCGACGGGGAGGGAAACCTTCGCGATTGGTGGACCGACGCCGACGCCAAGGAGTTCGAGAAGCGGGCCGCGTGTGTTTCTACGCAGTACTCCGGCTATACCGTGGTGGACAACGTGAAGATCAACGGCAAGCTCACGCTGGGCGAAGATGTGGCCGACCTGGGCGGGCTGATTCTTGCCTACATGGCGTGGCAGACGGAGGCGGGCAAGCCAGCGGAGCCCCTGCTGGACGGGTTCACTCCCGAGCAGCAGTTTTTCATCGGCTACGGTCAGGGGTGGTGCACCAATGAAACCGAGCAGCAGTTGCGGATGAATGCACTGACCAATCCGCATTCGCCGGCGAAGTACCGGGCGAACGGAGTGGTTTCGAACATGCCGGAGTTTGGCAGAGCTTTTCACTGCATGGATGACCAGCCCATGGTGCGGCAAAATCCGTGCCGGGTATGGTGAGAGGCACGCGTCGCGTGCTGGATGGATGTCCCCGTGCCTACCTCTGAGAGCCGAAACGCGGCGATGATGTTTCGCGACGGATCGGCGGCGCCGGAAGCCATGGCGCGCATCGGGAAGAAGATCTCTCGCGGCCTGGCTGCCGCGCTACCTTCCTTGCTGAGCGAGTTGCCCGATCGCGATGCGGCGGTTCTGCTGTTTGATCGTCTGCTGCATGAGGCGCCGGCGGAGATTGTGGCGCAGATTGCGGCGTACGAGCCGCTGGCCCACTACGCCCTGACGGTTTTTGGGTACAGCCGGTTCCTGGGGGAGACGCTGCTGCAGCATCCCCAACTGCTGGGCGAGTTGCAGCTGGATCAAAGTTATTCTGCCGAGACTTTCCGCGAACATTGGAGCCGGTTTCGCACGCTGTCGTCGGAGCCGGAGTTGGCGACGCTTTTGGCGCGCTTCAAGCGCCGGGAGTATGTGCGCATCATGCTCCGCGACCTGCTGGGAATTGCTCCGCTGGCGGAGACGACGGCGGAGATATCAGCGCTGGCGGATGTGCTGATTGCGGTGGCGCTGGCGGAGTCGGAGAGACGGCTGGGCGAGAAATTCGGGACGGGATGGGCGGCGCCGTCGTTTGCGATTTTGTCGCTGGGGAAGCTCGGAGGGAACGAGCTGAATTATTCCTCAGATGCGGACCTGCTTTATGTGTATGGGGAGAGCAGCGATGCGGTGTCGGGAGTGCCGTTCAGCCACGAGTACATGATCCGGCTGGCGCAGCAAGTGACGGAAATTCTGTCGATGGCCACGCGGGAGGGCGCGGTATTCCGGATTGACATGCGCTTGCGGCCGCAGGGCACGCAGGGGGAGCTGGCGGTGAGTTTGACGCACGCCCTCGATTATTACGGCAGATTGGCGCAGGACTGGGAGCGGCAGGCGCTGATCAAGGCGCGCTACGTTGCGGGGGATGCGGAGCTGGCGCGAACCTTTATCGCAGGGGTGCAGGCGCTGATCTATACCCAAGCCACCAACCTGGAAGCGATCGGAACGGCGCTGGAAGCGCGGGAAAAGATGAGCCGGGGGAAGCGGCGTTGGTTCGCTTCGGCGCTGAGTGACACGATTGATGTCAAACGGGACCCGGGAGGGATTCGCGATATCGAGTTCCTGGTGCAGTGTTTGCAGCGGGTGTATGGCGGTGCAGAGACCTGGTTGCGCTCGGGCGGGACACTGTTTTCCCTGCAGAAGCTGCATGACAAAGGGCACATCGACGGGAAAGATTTCCAGGAGCTGAGCAGCACCTACGTATTCCTGCGGCATGTGGAACACCGCCTGCAGTTGCGGCAAGGGCAGCAGACGCACCGCCTGCCGTCGTCGCCGGAGGAGCTGGCGATTCTGCAGCGATCCCTGGCGAGCGTGGTTGACGAACCGGACCCGGCGGCGCTGGTGGGGCTGATCCAGAGGCGCATGGAGGCGGTGGCGAAGATCTACCACCGGGTGATGCAGCAGCAGGGGCGGCGGAGGGATGCGCAGAACGCCGGGAGGTACGAGCTGCAGAGTGCTTCGGCATGGATGACGGCAGAGCAGTCGAACCAAGAGATCCTGCGCCGGCTGGCGGCGGACTCGCCCCGGTTGTATGCGATTGCGGCGAGCGGGGAATTGAGCGGGACGGAGAGGAAGAACCTGTTCCGCTTTTTCAGCGCGGCGCTGACCAGTTCGGAGCGCTATGCCGCAGTCCTGCGCGAGGCGGAGGCGGTGCCCAGGGCATTGCGGTTGTTTGAGAGCAGCGAGTATCTGACGCAAATCCTGATCCGCCATCCCGAGGAGATTGCCACCCTGGGGGAGATGGCGGAGCCGGCCGCGGAACCGAGCCTGTATTTGTTTGAAAGCGGACTGGGCGCGAAGCGAAGCGATCGCGACCCGGTGTTTGCCTATGTAGCGGGTGCGGGGCTGGATGCGGCCGAAAAGCTGGCGTGGTTGCGGCGCCATTACCGGCATCGGGTGTTTTCGTCGGGGGCGCGAGACATTATCGAAATGCGGGCAGTGTACGACTCCCTGGCGACGACGACCGCCGCGGCGGAGGATGCGATCCAGGCAGCGTTTGAGATGGCGGGAGCGCCGGCGGAGCTGGCGGTGCTGGCGCTGGGAAGGCTGGGCAGCCGGGAGTTCGATCTGCTATCGGATGCGGACTTGCTGTTTGTGTGCGAGGAGCAAGGGGACCGGGTGGGGCTCACGAAGGCGGCGGAACGCTTGATGCAGGCGCTGGCGGCGTATACGCGGGACGGCATGGTATTCCCGGTGGATACGAGGCTGCGTCCTCGTGGTCGCGAGGGCGAGTTGCTGGTGACGCCGTCGCAGCTGGCGAGCTACGGTGCGCGGGAGGCGCAGCCGTGGGAGGCGCTGACGTACACGAAGCTGCGCTCGGTGGCGGGCTCAAGCAGCGTGGGGATGCGGGCGGTCGCGGCAACCCATGGGTTGTTTGAACGATTCGCGGGAGACCCCGTGTTCGGGGATGCGGTGCGCCAAATGCGGGAGAAGCTGGAAACGCTGGAGAGCCAAAGCAGCCTGAAGACCTCGGCGGGAGCGGTGTATGACATCGACTTCCTGTGCAGTTTTCTTTTGGTGAAGAATCGAGTTGGAGAGAAGCCGGGTACGCTGCGCGACCGCTTGTGGCGATGCGCGGCGGCGGGATTGCTGTCGAAGCCGGATGCGGGCCTGCTGGATCATGCGGCAGAGTTGTTTCGCACCGTGGATCACGTGCTGCGGCTGGTGTCGGGGAGAGCGCGGCGCGGTTTTCCGGCGAATGAGCAATCGTGGCAGATCACGCAGAAGCTGACATCGGGAATTTTGCGGCGGCAGTTTGGCGAGGGATTGGAAGCGGAGCTGCAGAAGACCTATCAGAATGTGCGCGGGGCATTCTTGCGGGTCTTGCCGCAACCGGTTAGTGGTGCTTGGACTTGAGGGCGTAGTTGCGGGCGTCGCCAAAGGCCGTGACCCCGATGTGGACGATGGAGATCCAGCGTTCGACCTTGTGATGATGGGTGCGATGGGCAAGGTAGGAGAGTCCCACGGAGGTCATGGTGGCGGCGGCTTCGAGGCTGGCGAAGCCGGCGGAATTGTCGACGACGTCGTCAGGCAGGAGGATTTCTTCGCGCCCGCGGGCCATGAAGTTGCGGGTGGAGGCGTAGTCGAGGCCGCGGAAGACGGCGACGCCCGAAAACAGCAGGATGTTGGTGCGGTCCCAGAAGCGGTGCTCCGGCGGGGCGGGGGTAGGGGCGCTGGGCAGGGGTTCCTGGGCATGGGTGGAGGAGACCAGTGCCATGACCAGCACCGCAAGCAGGGGAGAGAGGGTGGGGCCCTTACGGCGCATGGGGAGATTGTAACGGAAGGGGAAAGTCGGCCTGGAGTCTCCGGGGTTTGCGGCACGCATCACAGGATCGTGTGATCTCGGTCATTTCCCGATGTTCATTCAAACCTTTTATAATTGTGCGGTTTTCAATTGATGGTGGAGGTGTGTGATGGCGGCTTCTTACAACGGCGTCAGCGTGCCCGCGAATGGCGCCCGCATTCAATACAGCAATGGACGCTACGAGATTCCTGACAATCCGATCATTCCGTTTATTGAGGGCGATGGCACGGGCCGTGACATCTGGAAGGCCTCGGTGCGGGTATTCGACGCGGCGGTGGAGAAGGCCTACCAGGGCAAGCGCAGGGTGGTGTGGTACGAGGTGTTTGCCGGGGAAAAGTCGATGGCGAAGTTCAAGTCGTGGCTGCCGGACGACACGGTGAACGCGATCCGCGAGTTCCGGGTGGCCATCAAGGGGCCGTTGACCACGCCGGTAGGCGGGGGCATCCGCTCGCTGAACGTGGCGCTGCGGCAACTGCTTGACCTGTACGCCTGCGTGCGCCCGGTGAAGTATTACAAAGGGACGCCGTCGCCGGTGAAGCATCCCGAGCGCATGGACATTGTCATCTTCCGTGAAAACACCGAGGACGTATATGCCGGCATCGAGTGGGAAGAGGGAACGGCGGAGGCGGCGCGGCTGATCGAGTTCCTGAACAAAGAGATGCTGAAGGGCGGGAAGAAGCAGATCCGGCTGGATTCGGGAGTTGGCATCAAGCCGATCTCGGTGACCGGAACCAAGCGCCTGGTGCGCATGGCGATCAAGTTCGCGCTGGACAACGGGAAGAAGAGCGTGACCCTGGTGCACAAGGGGAACATCCAGAAGTTCACCGAGGGCGCGTTCCGCAAGTGGGGATATGAGCTGGCGACCGAAGAGTTCCGCGACAGAGTGATCACCGAGCGCGAGAGCTGGATCATCGACAACAAAGACAAGAATCCCAACCTGTCGATTGAAGAAAACGCCAACCTGGTGGAGCCGGGGCTGGAGTTTGCGACCGAGGACTTCCGCCAGGATGTTTACCGGGAAGTGAAAGACGTGCTGGATAAGATTTACGCGACGCACGGCAAGGGCGCGTGGAAGAAGAAATTGATGGTGAACGACCGCATTGCCGACTCGATCTTCCAGCAGGTGGTGACGCGCGCCGACGAGTACTCGGTGCTGGCTACGCCCAACCTGAACGGCGACTACATCTCCGACGCCTGCGCCGCGCAGGTGGGCGGCCTGGGCATCGCGCCGGGAGCGAATATCGGCGACGGCTATGCCTGCTTCGAAGCGACCCATGGCACGGCGCCCAAGTACGCCGACAAGGACGTGATCAATCCCGGGTCGGTGATTCTTTCGGGGGTGATGATGTTCCGCTTCCTGGGGTGGAATGAGGCGGCCGACCTGATTGAGCGCGGGCTGGAGCGGACCATTGAGCAGAAGAAAGTGACCTATGACTTCGAGCGCCTGATGGAAGGCGCGAAGAAGGTGAAGACCAGCGAGTTTGGCAGCCACATCATCGAGAACATGGGCGCGGGGGTGCTGGCGGCGGTTTAAATAGCTTTCACCTGAAGGACACAAGGATCACCGGGGAGCTTCCCGCGTGGCCCATTGTGTCCTTTGTGGTTTAGAATTTAAGGTTTTCTGATCAGTCATTGTTTCCATAAGAGAGGGCTTCATGCGAAAAAAAGTAAGCATTGTGGGCTCGGGCAACGTGGGAGCCACGGCTGCTCACTGGATCGCGTCGAAAGAGCTGGCCGACGTGGTGCTCATCGACATTATTGACGGCGTTCCCCAGGGCAAAGGCCTCGACCTGCTCGAAGCCATGCCGATTGAGAAGCGCGATTCGCACGTGCTGGGCACCGGGGACTATGCCGACACGGCGAACTCCGACATCGTGGTGATTACCGCCGGGGTGCCGCGCAAACCCGGCATGAGCCGTGACGACCTGCTCAACACCAATCACGGCATCATGAAGAACGTAGTAGGGCAGGCGGCGAAGTATTCACCGAACTGCATTTTGATTATCGTTTCGAATCCGCTGGATGCCATGGCACAGGCGGCGTACAAGATGTCAGGGTTTCCCCGCGAGCGGGTGATTGGCATGGCGGGGGTGCTCGACTCGTCGCGCTTCCGCACGTTTATCGCGGCGGAGCTAAATGTGAGCGTGGAGAACGTAACGGCGTTCGTGCTGGGCGGCCATGGCGACACCATGGTTCCCCTGCCGCGCTATTCCACGGTGGCGGGAATTCCCATTACCGAGTTGATGGACGAGGGCACAGTCGAACGACTGGTGCAGCGCACGCGCGACGGCGGAGCGGAGATTGTGAAGTACTTGAAGACGGGCAGCGCGTATTATGCTCCGTCGGCCGCGGTCACCGAGATGGTGGAGGCGATCCTGAAGGACAAGAAGAAGATCCTGCCGTGTGCGGCCTATCTCGAAGGCGAATACGGAATCAAGGGGCTGTATGTCGGGGTTCCGGTGAAGCTGGGTTCGAAGGGCATCGAAAAGATCATTGAGATCAAATTGACGCCGGAAGAAAAAACCGCCCTGGACAAGAGCGCGGCAGCGGTAAAAGAGCTGGTCGGTGTGATCGGCGTCTAAGGAAAATGTCAGGGGAGAGGGGACGGCAGCCGCCGTCCCTTTTTTATTGGGGGCGCCTGATATTTACGATCTCTCCTTCGGTCCAAATAAATGTCGGGAGGCGTGTCGATGTCACGAGGGCTGGTTCGACGTCTAAGTAGAGCCGGGAGCTGGAAAGCGAGTCCGGCTTTCATTTTCAACGATTTTAAGGAGCCATAGCGATGCGATTCATGATGCTGGTGATTCCCAAGGGATATGAGACTGCCAAGCCGGGTACGGCGCCCGACCCCAAGGCGGTGGAAAAAATGCAGAAATTCAACGCGCAGTTGCAGCAAGCGGGAGTTTTACTGGCGCTGGATGGACTGCATCCGCCGTCGGAAGGCCAGCGCGTGAGCTTTGCGGGCGGCAAGGCGAAGGTGGTGGACGGTCCATTTTCCGAGTCGAAAGAAGTTATCGGCGGCTACTGGATGATCCAGGTGAAGTCGAAGAAGGAGGCGATCGAATGGGCGTCGCGCGCGCCGATGTCGGACAACGAAATGATCGAGGTCCGGCAGGTCTGGGAGATGGCGGAGTTTCCCCCCGAGGTGCAAAAAGCGGCGAAAGGGTTTGAGGAGATGCAAGCGGCGGCGCAGAAGAACCGGTAAACCATCATCTGGACCAACCTTGATCTGGACGTCCGAAACATGGTTTGATCGGTAGCCGTGACGGCTTCCGAGACTCATCGCACCATTGACGCGGTCTGGCGGATTGAAGCGCCGAAGTTGATTGCCGGGCTGACGCGGATGGTGCGCGATATCGGCATTGCGGAAGACCTGGCGCAGGACGCGCTGGTGGCGGCGCTGGAACAATGGGCAGAATCGGGCGTTCCTGAGAATCCGGGAGCGTGGTTGATGGCGACGGCCAAGCACCGCGCCATCGATCGTCTCCGGCGCAACCAGTTGCTTGAGCGCAAGCATGAAGAGCTGGGCCGTGAAGTGGAGGCACGGGAGATGACTGTGCCCGATCTGAATGCTGCCCTCGATGATGAACTGGGGGATGATCTGCTGCGGCTGATGTTCATTGCCTGCCATCCTGTGCTTTCAGCCGAGGCGCGCACCGCGCTGACTCTGCGGTTGCTCGGCGGACTGACGACGGAAGAGATTGCGCGGGCATTCCTGGTTCCAGAGGCGACGGTGGCGCAACGCATTGTTCGCGCCAAGCGGACCCTGGCCGAGAAAAGAATTCCATTTGAAGTGCCCCGAGGTGCGGAGCTTTCGCCGCGGCTGGCCTCGGTGCTGGAAGTGATTTACCTGATCTTCAACGAAGGCTACACGGCGACGGCGGGCGAGGATTGGATGCGACCGGGGCTGTGTGAAGACGCGCTGCGGCTGGGGCGGATTCTGGCCGAACTGGCGCCGCTCGAGCCCGAAGTGCACGGGCTGGTGGCGTTGATGGAGATCCATGCGTCACGGACGCGAGCCCGAGTGACGGCCTCGGGCGAGCCGGTGCTGCTGCGGGAACAGAATCGGGCCCTTTGGGATCAGTTGCTGATTCGCCGGGGCCTGGCGGCCCTGGCTAAGGCGGAGGCTTTAGGCGGCGGAGGGAGCTATGTGCTGCAGGCGGAAATTGCGGCCTGCCATGCGCGTGCGCGCACGGCGGAGGAGACGGAATGGTCACGAATCGTGACTTATTACGATGAACTCGCCTGGCTCACACCCTCTCCGATTATCGATTTGAACCGCGCGGTGGCCGTAGGCATGGCATGGGGCCCGGCCGCGGGGCTGGAGGCAGTGGATGCGCTGCGGTCGTCGCCCGCGCTGCGAAATTATCATCTGCTGCCCAGCGTGCGCGGCGATTTGCTAAAAAAGCTCGGCCGTTTTAGCGAGGCGCGCCAGGAGTTTGAACTGGCGGCGTCGCTTACACAGAACCAGCGCGAGCGGACGCTGCTGCTGGCAAGGGCAGCGGAGTGCGATGCTTCCGCCGAGCCTGTCTGAAACTGAAAACTGCGAGATCCTTTTCCTCTCCCCTCCTTGCGGCGTCCGTAAACGTCCAAAGCGTTTGCATCTATGTCGGTGTTTGCGGGTTGCACTGCGCCTGCGTTTCTTGGCAGAGGATTCGCGGTGATGCGAGAGCCCAGCCGCAGCGAATCCCGCCAAAAACCGACAAGGAGGCAGTATGCGAGGGAGTCTGCGGATGTGGGCAGCGGTATTGATGCTGGCGGGATTGTGTTATCCGTCCGGAGCGAAGGCACAAACAGCAGGGAAGCCATTGAGCTATTACGTTTTCAATCTTGGCGCGCCAGGCGGGGGAGCGGCGGCAATGGCAGCGACCATTAACCACCGCGGGTGGATCGCAGGCGATGCCTTTCAAGCGGGCAACACCACCGAGCATGCCGAGTTGTGGCTGGGAACTGCGATGGACCTGGGAACTCTGGGTGGTTCGAACAGTTCGATTGGTTGGTTGAATCGAAACGAGAAAGGCCAGCTGGCGGGGATCGCAGAAACGGGTCAGGCGAACCCGCTGGGAGAGGACTGGAGCTGTGCGCTGGCAAACTTTCCCACGATTACGAATCAGATTTGCATGGGATTTCTCTGGCAGAACGGAGTGATGTCGGCGCTGGCGCCGCTGGCAGGCGGTCTCGACAGCTACGCTTCCGGCATCAATAACCGCGGCCAAGTGGTGGGCTGGGCGGAGAACGGAGTGCACGAAACGACGTGCCTAACGCCGCAAGTGCTGCAGTTCGAGGCGGTGATCTGGGGTCCAAAGCTAGGACAGATTACGCAGTTGCGGCCAGAGAGCGGAGATCTGGATGGCGCGGCAACCGCGATCAACGACCAGGGGCAAGTGGTGGGAATCTCCGGCATCTGCGACCAGGCGGTCGGAAGATACAGCGCAAAGCACGCGGTGATCTGGAATGATGGAGTGCCTACCGATCTTGGGAACTTTGACGGCGGCGTGGCGTGGAATACACCGACAGCGATTAATAGCCGGGGACAAGTGGCCGGCTTCGCCAATCTGGCGAACACCGAAGGCGGGGCCTTCAATCCCGTGGGCTTCATCTGGAGCAAGGGAAAAGGCATTCAGGAAATTTCGCCGGTGGGAACCGACGCCAACAACTTTGCCTGGGGGCTTAACGATCTGGGCGTGGCGGTGGGCGATTCCTGTACCGACAATACATTCAGCAGTTGCCGCGCGTATCTCTGGCAGAATGGCGTGGTTACTGACCTGAACTCGGTGATTCAGCCCGGATCGGCGTTGTACCTGGTACTGGCGAACGACGTGAACGACAGTGGTGAGATTGTGGGATACGCGCTCGACAACAGCAGTGGCGATCTGGTGGGATTTCTAGCGGTGCCGTCAAATGGCGGAAATGCCGATCAGATCGCAGCCGCGGCCCCTCGCAACTTGCAACCAAGCGTTCTTCCGGAGAGGGTTCGGCAGCAGCTCAGACAAAGGGTGATGGGTAAACTGGCTCACTGAAATCGAAGCGGGCGGGCGGATTCGCCTGCCCGTTTTTTATGATTTTCGCGAAGTCCGAAAACGTCTACGCGGCCGGCCATTCGCTGGCTATGATGTGAAATTGTGATGAACCTCGACAGGCAGGTCTGTTCGCGGGCGCGGCTGACGCGGGATGCTCGCTTCGACGGGAAGTTTTTCATTGCGGTGCTGAGCACCGGGATTTACTGCCGTCCGATTTGTCCTTCCCGAAGCTCCAAGGAAAGCAATGTTCGTTACTACCGTACGGCCGCAGCGGCGGCAGAGGCGGGGTTCCGTCCCTGCTTGCGGTGCCGGCCCGAGTGTTCGCCCGGAACGCCGGCATGGCTGGGAACTCCGAGTACGGTGTCGCGCGCTCTGCGCTTGATCAGTGAAGGCGGGCTGGAGGAGGGAGGAGTGGAGTTGCTCGCTGAACGCCTGGGTGTGGGATCGCGTCATTTAAGGAGGTTGTTTTTGCGACATCTGGGGGCGACTCCCAGTGCGGTGGCGCAGACGCGCCGGCTGCACTTTGCCAAGAAGCTGATTGATGAGACCCGTCTTCCCATGAAAGAGGTGGCGATGGCGGCGGGGTTCGGTTGCGTACGAAGGTTCAACGCGGCCATCCGCAAGGTCTATCGGCGTCCACCGACAGAGTTGCGCGAACTGGCAAAACATGCGGCGATGCTGCCGGACAATCAGTACCTGTTTCACCTGCGCTACCGGCCGCCGTATCACTGGAAGGCGATGCTGGAGTTTCTTAAGGCGCATGCCGTACCGGGGATCGAGACGGTCGAAGGCGATTGCTGGCGGCGGACGATTTCGATGAAGGGCGCAGATGGGTATCTTGCGGTCTCGCAGGATAAAGAGGAGGACTCGCTCAATTTGCGACTGGGTTTCGACGATCCGCGGATGCTTTATGCGATTTCCGAGCGAGTGCGACGAATGTTCGATTTGAATGCGGATTGGTCGGCGATTGTGGGCAGCTTGCGTGGTGATCCTCTGATGTCTGAACGCCTGAAGGCGGGCATGGGCGTGCGGGTGCCGGGCGCTTGGGATGGGTTTGAATTGGCAGTGAGGGCGCTTCTGGGGGAGCACATTGCCCCTACCGGCCCGTATGAAATTCTGGGGCGCCTGGCGGAGAGGTTTGGGAAGGGCGTCTCGCCCTGCGGGGGAGTGAGCCGTCTGTTTCCCACTGCGGCCGTGTTGGCGAAATGTGACTTGACGGCGATCGGGGCAACGCGGGTGCAGGCGAAGGCGGTTGGCCTGCTCGCTCAGGCGGTGGCGAG
>Ga0335085_10007441_pt1 | contig 16984 bp, 15 predicted proteins | sample Lox_Sample_45_FD_206712 | JGI IMG/M metagenome (GOLD analysis project Ga0335085, IMG submission 206712) | Soil microbial communities from Loxahatchee National Wildlife Refuge, Florida, United States - Lox_Sample_4.5 | ecosystem: Environmental > Terrestrial > Soil > Wetlands | place: USA...
AACCGGTGATGGCACTGAACGAAGAAGCCTATTATCTCCTGCACTGCGAACGAGCCTTGCGCATCGTCCCGGGCGCCACGCACTTGTTCGAGGAATACGGCGCCCTGGAAAAAGTCGCCGCTATGGCTGCCGACTGGTTCGCCTCGCACCTGCACCCAATGACGCAACACGCCTGAAATTTTTGGGGAGCGCAGCCGCCCCGGCTGCAGTTCGGCGCGCCCTGCGCCGAACACGAAGGCGTCCGCAGTCATTGAAACTCGGGCAGGATTCGAGCGCTGGAGTGAGCCGCGAGGCGCGGCTCACTGCGCCCGGGGCGGGCGCGCTCCCCATCGCAACTGTCAACGAGTTCCCAGGTTTGGCCTTTCCGATTTTTACCCTCTCACCATTGCGTCTTCGCCCCTTTGCGCCTTTGCGTTGATTGCTGCCTCCAAAACTAATTCGGCGCTGTACCATCCTCCTCCACATCTTCGTCCGGGACCACGCCTCCCAAATCTTTCCCGCTGCTCTCCAGAATTTCCCTCATCTGCGGCGAGAGCCACTTCCCCATCCTGTTCTTTTTGTTCCGCTTGATGAGCCGGTAGTGGCTGGTCGCATCCGACTCCAGCACTTTCCTTTCGACCAGGTGCACCAGAAAAGGAATCGCCCATTCGGGATTGTCCCGGTAACGCCATTTGCCTCCGGCGCGGCGGCAAATTTCGCGCGCGGAAACAAACTGCCCCGCCACGCCCTTCAAGTATGCACAAATTTCCTTTTCTTCCGGTTCCATTCCGCGAAGTGGGAAAACTAAAGCTGCTTCGCGATGAACTCCTCGAGCTTGACTGCGTCCGCATTGAAAAGGCGGATGCCTTCGGAGGTTTTCTCGGTGGCCATGGCGTTCTCGTTGAAGAGCCAGCGGAATTTTTTCTCGTCGATTTGCAGGCGCTCGATATTCGCGCTCTTCGCAGCCTGGGGATCGAGCTTGCGCGGCACGAAGTCGTTGCTCGCCTTCAATTCGCCCATCAACTGGGGGCTGATGGTCAGCGCATCGCAGCCGGCCAGTTCGAGGATTTCGCCCTTGTTGCGGAAGCTCGCGCCCATCACCTCGGTCTCATGGCCGAATTTTTTGTAGTAAGCGTAAATTTCCTTCACCGACAGCACGCCCGGATCCTCGGTCGGCGCAAAATCTTTTTTCTCCTTGGCCTTGTGCCAATCCAGGATGCGGCCCACGAACGGCGAGATCAACTTCGCCTTCACTTCCGCGCACGCCACCGCCTGCGGCATGGAGAACAGCAGCGTCATGTTGCAATTGATGCCCTCCTTCTGGAGAACTTCCGCCGCGCGCGTTCCCTCCCACGTGCTCGCAATCTTGATGAGGATGCGCTCGCGCGGAATGCCCATTTGTTTGTAAAGTTCGATGAACTTGTGCGCCTTGTTCACGAGCGCCTGGGTATCGAACGAAAAATTCGCGTCGGTCTCAGTCGAAACGCGGCCCGGCACAATTTTCAAAATCTCCGAGCCGAAAAGCACAAGCAGGTGATCCATGATCTCGCTGACCTGCGCTTTGCCGCTCTTGCCGGATTTGCGCGTGTCGGCAATGGCTTTGTCCACCAGGTTCTTGTATTCCGGCATCTGCGCCGCCTTGAAAATCAGGGATGGGTTCGTCGTCGCATCCTGCGGGGCGTATTCCTTCAGCTTCTCAAAATCTCCCGTGTCCGCCACCACCTTGGTGAATTTTTTCAGCTGATCCAATTGATTCAACGCGGTTTGCGTTCCCGGCTTTTGTGCTTCGGCGATTGTGCTCATAAAATCAAAATCGTTCTTTGTCCAAACGGGTGTTCCTTTCTTTAATAATGCGCCGAACCCGCGCAAAGAGCAAATAAGATTCGCTTTTTCGTCCTCGTCCCTCCTTCTCGTCCTCGTCCTTCGAAATCCCGCATAACTCCTCGCCCCGAGCCCTGTCCAATGAACATGCGCCTCCACAACGCACCTCGGGCTTTCACGCTGATCGAACTCCTCGTGGTCATCGCCATCATCGGCATCCTCGCGTCCCTCAGTCTCGTGGCGATTTCCCGCGTCCGCGTGCGCGCCCAAGTCGTGGACGCACAACGGCAAATGCACGCCCTGCACAATTCCATCAATGAATACCGCTCGGACACCGGCGCCTATCCCGTTTCCGATTCCGTCCGCAATGCCGCGACTGCATCCCACGGCGATTTCACCTTCGGCGGCTCTTCGCTCGATGCCGTGTTCGGCGCCTCCGGAACGTGGTCGAGTAATAATTCCGAAATCATGGCTATTTTGATGGATCGCGACAAATATCCGAACACAGGCGCGCCCACCGCCAATGCCGGCCACATCAAAAATACGCGGCAGAAGCAATATCTCATCGAGGTTGACCTGTCCTACGGCACGGAGGGTCCGGGTCTGGGTCAGGACCTGGTTTATCGCGACCCCTGGGGCAACCCGTACATCATCAGCTTCGATTTGAACTACGACGAAAAATGCCGCGACGCGCTCTATCAGAAATCCACCGTCTCACAGGACACGGGCGCGACGGGTTTCAATGGCTTGCAGAACACCTCCGACCCCTCCGGTGCTTCCGACCAGTTTGAATATTCCGGCGGAGTCATGATCTGGTCCCTTGGCCCGGATAAAAGAGCCGACACCAGCCACGCCAATCTCGGCGCGAACAAGGACAACGTCCTGGGCTGGAAATGATTTCTCGTGGGACAGGCATCCGCTCTGTCTCCATTCTCATCGGAGCGCCGAATTCCTGTTCGGCACCAACTCCGGGGCGGCGCAGTCCGCCGCCCCGTCTTTCGTTGGCGACACACGTTTACGCCAACGAAACTTTTACGCGTGATGCGGCTCCGGTTGCGTTTGCGGCTGCTGCGGTTTTTGCGCCACGCCGTCGATAAAATAATAGGGCGCCATGTGCGGCCTGACGCGGGACGGTTTCGTGCCTTCCTTCGGCCAGGTGTAATGGCAATCGTAGCAGTAAAATTCCTTCGGCATGGCCCCGATATTCGCCAGCACGCCCACCAGCAGGTTCGGCAAGGCGGACTTGTGCGTGTATTGCGGGTATTCGATGCGCAACGAATTGCATTCCGGGCAGCGAATCGCCCCCGGCACGCCGTGCTCGGCGCTGCCCCAATCCTGCATGAGCTGATTGGCGCGCTCGAATTGCTCCGCCGGGACATCCAGACGCGCCCCCTTCAGGCTGGCGCAGTCGTGAACTTCTGCCGGGACTCCGGCCTCGCTCAATCGTCGTTGATACGGCTCGGCGTTGGAGCGGCGGTCAAACAGTGCGATGGAGATTTTGTTCATGAAACAACATCGTCCTCGGCCGAACGAAAATCAATCTGGGGTTGCGACCCACGCTGGAGCATTGACAGAAAAGATGTAGCGATGAAGAGCGAGGATTTTTGGTTTTTGGCGAGGCTTCGGCGAAGGAGCAGGTTTTTGAAAAACCCTGTAACTGAGCTGAAACGAAGCCAAAAACCAAAAAGACCGCTCTCCATAATGGAGCCAAAAAATGGAATCGCACAGGCAGGCACGCCTGTGCCGCTACTCCGCGTTCCCCGGCGGCACGACCAACTGCGGCGTGGGAACCAACGCATTGGGATTATTCCGCGGCGACTGCGGGATGCGAATAGTATCTCCCGGCTTCAGATTGTTTAAATCCACGTTCGGATTCACCGCCTGAAACGCGTTCATCGAAATGCCATAGAGCTTTGCCAGCGCGGCGGCCGTCTCGGTTTTGCCCATCACATGAGGTTGCGAGGGCGGAGGCGGCGGGGGTGCCGGCGCTTCCGGAAGCGGTGCCTGACCGGCCGCTGCCGCCGCGGCCTTGGCCTGGTCCAAATCAAGCTGCTTCAACGCAATCGCCTTTTGCGAATCCGTCAGGTTCGAATTCGATTGAATCGCGTTTTGATCGTTCTGCGCCACGAGATTGATTCCGTAGATTGCATCCGCCGAGCTCGGATCGCCGTTCTGGATGGCGGTGGCCATCGCCTGCTGGTAAAGCGGATCGTGCAGCTTCTGATATTGCAGATACCGATCCGGACCCAGGGCGAGTTTGATCGCCGCGTCCCGTTGTTGTTCGAGCGAATTCCGTTGCGCCGTGGTGATGGGATCCGTCGCCGAGCCCAGCATTTCAATTTGTTGATCGAGGGGATCCGTGGCGCGAAAAATAGCGCGGAACTCCTCCGGCGAAGCATTGAAAAATCTCAGCCTCCCAAGGTTGTTGCGCAAATCGGTCGAAGTCTGGGAATAGCGCAGGAGATATTCCTCGAGCTGCGCGGGCGTGAGCACGGCGGCCAGTTCCGTGCGCGTCTGCTGGCGCAACCGGGCCATTTCGGCGGGGTCGGGAGTCTTGCCGGCGTCATGCATTTGCTGCAGATACGCCTGCATCCGCTCTTCGGCACGGGCGCTGATGCTCTCCACCGCCTGTTTGGATTCCGTCGTCAGCGCACCGAGAATCGGCCCATCCAAAGCAACGCCCGTGCGCGTGGGGCGCGGCAGGCTCGCCAAATCGCCGCCTTCCCAGTCCGGTCCGAGCAACTTCGTCAGCAGCGCCCGTCGTTCCGTGTCGAGCGCGACCAGCTTTTCCGCCGCCAGTTTCACTATCGCCGGGTCGGGTTCGCTGCGCCACCATTCCTGTTCGGGGGTGAAGATTTCCGTCGCGCGGCGGCGCGCATAGAGCGCGTTCACATCGGCAATAATAATGTCGCGCACCGTCTGTTCCGGGCAGCCGATGCTGCGCAGATTGGCCACGTAAGTTTCGTAGTCCGGCGATTCGACGTGCGCCCAGGAAAGAAACTGCCGGCGCAGCACGACGTTGGTTTTGACCGCGACGGAATTGGTGTCTTCGACAGCGGCGGTCGGGGGAGGCGCGGCAGGTCGCCGTGCAAAGAGGACAAGCCACGCGGCCAGCACCACGTTGGCCAGCAGGGAAATAAGCAACAGGACGCGCCAGCGCATAAACGATTTCCAACCAATGCGTGCCACACTAAGTTTAAAAAAGCAACGACCAAAAAGTTGCGGCAGGGCAGGGACCGCCCTTGCTCCGTCCCCGCCCGCGTCCAGCGGGCGGAACGAACACTCTACGATTGAATTAAGTCCGCATTTGATTGAGACCAGTTGTAGTTCCAAAGCGCCACCCTCTCCTCGGGGGAGAGTAGCTCAGGGCAGACGCATCTAAAAATTCAGGTCAACTCGCAAGATTCCAAGTCGGCCCCTATTTTTCTCGACAGCTTCTCCGGAAAGTTCGGCAACGGCGTCAGCCAAACCTTCTGGATATTTTGGGAATGAGATGCGTCTGCCCTGGAGAGTAGCCTGGTCGGGATTTGCATACGGGCATATTTCGACCAAATTCACGCCAAAGACGAGGAAACCATCGGACGTCGGCTGTCCCGCAAGGGCGGACCGGATTCAGCCTGTTTTGGCGGCAAGTTCCGCGACTTGCTTTTCGAGGTCGCGCATGCGGCGGATGAGGTCGGGCAATTGTTGAATGGCGATAAATTGTCGTTTGGCTTGTTTGTCCGGCGCGGCGGGAATTCCAAGTACGGTTCCTTTATCCGGCACGTCGCGCATGACGCCGGATTTGGCGCCGACCGTCGCCTGGTGGCCGAGCTTCAGGTGGCCTGCTATGCCCGATTGCGAGGCGATAACACAATAGTCGCCCAGCTTTGTGCTCCCGGCGAAGCCGACCTGGCCCATGACCAGACAATTCCGGCCAATGACCACGTTGTGAGCGACGTGAACAAGGTTGTCGATTTTCGTGCCTTGCCCGATGACCGTGGAACCCAGCGCGCCGCGATCGATGGCGGCATTCGCGCCGATTTCGACGTCGTCGTGAATGATGACGTTGCCGACCTGGAGAACTTTGCGGTGTTTTCCTTCATCAAAGACATAGCCGTAGCCGTCGGAACCAATCACCGTTCCGGCATGGATGGCGACGCGGTGGCCGATCTGTGAGCGCGAATAAATCACCACGTTGGGATAAAGGCAGGTGTCATCGCCGATGGCGCAATCGCGGCCGATGTGATTTCCCCCCATGAGCACCGAGCGCGCGCCGAGTTTTACGCGCGGGCCGAGGACGCAACCCGGCCCGATATGGGCCGTGGGGTCGATTTGCGCAGAGGGCGCGATGTTCGCACTGGGATGAATGCCGAGCGGGGCTTCGTCGGGCGGGAAAAAGACGGGCAGCAATCGCGCAACGGCGATGCGGGCGTTGGGCACGCGAATGATGGCTTTGCTGGCGGAAGTGAAGGGGCCGGAGACGAGAATGGCGCTAGCCGCGCTGGCTTCGGCGGCCACAAAATATTCCTCCTTGTCAGCGAAGGTGAGGTCGCCGGGGCGCGCGTTATCGGCCGAAGCAAAACCGGTGATCGTCAATTCCCCGTTGCCGATGAATTCGGCACGGAGTTTTTCCGCGATTTGAGCGACGGTGAATGGCATGGGATAATTTGGATGTTTCCGGCACGACTTCAGATCTGTCGCCGCCGGAGTTGTGGTTTGGAATCAGGTGGCGCCTTCGGGAGAGGCTCGAAGGTCTTTCATAAATTGTGGACGCCGACCATGCGTTGCGCCTCGACGTCCCAGACTTTCAGCCGCAAACAACGGATGATGTCAACGGGGTGCAAGGACGTGGTCTTGGGACTGCGCAATTCAGGGATGGCCCGCAAAGTTTCCGGCAACCGATAGAACGGAATGCGGTGGTTCAAATGGTGAATATGATGATAGCCGATATTGGCGGTGAACCACGCCATAACAGGGTTCATGCGCATGTAACTGGAAGATTCCAAGGCGGCCTTTTCGTAGGTCCAGCCGGCGTTGTCGTTGAAGGACACGCCGGGAAAATTATGCTGGGCGTAAAACAAATAGGAACCGATGGCGGACGCGATGAAGTGCGGGATGAATTGCACGAAGACCAGAGTCATCCATCCACCATACCACAGCAGTGCGCCCGCAATGACAAGGTGAACGATCAGGGCAATAAGGCAATCCAGGTGGCGCCTGGGATAATTGTAAAAGGGATTGAGACACATTCCAAACAGGAACATGAACACGTAACCGAACAGGATCGTGAGCGGATGCCGTACGAAGAGATAGCCGCAGCGTTTGGCGCGCGGCGTTTTGATGAATTGCTCCCTCGTCATCACGGGATACGAGCCGATTTGCGAGCCGCGCAATTTTGAGTTGTGATTGTGATGATGATTGTGCGAACTGCGCCAGATGCTGCTGGGGCTGAGCGCGAGCACGCCAAAAACCCACATCAATCCCTCCGCCAGCCGGGATCCCGGCAGGATGGCGTGATGTTGTTGATCGTGATAGATGACGAAAAAGCGCAGGATCAACAGGCCGGCGAAAACACTGCTGACGGCTCGGATAACCGGGTGAAAATGCCACAATGCGCCGCCAAGCGCAGCGAGCAACAGGAACAAGGTCGAAAGAATGCACCACCAACTTTTTAGAGTATTATCGCGGGCGAAAGGTTTTGTCGCATGGATAAGTTCATGGCCTCTTCGCGGGCGCGAAGTGGGTGGTTCAGCGACGACGGACTGCGGGCGCGCAAACAGATTCTCAGCCATTGACGGGAGTCTACCCTGCCAGCATCCGGCGTCAATGAACAGTTCGGGGGCGCCAGGATGAAATTTTTGTCAGATTCTCACCGACAACAAAGGGGTCAGAGATGACTATTGTAACATTTTGAATCATTGACGTCGTTTGTGTCGGACTTGGAACTTTTCACGACCGCCAATCTGCGTGACATTCTTTCTCCGAAAAGCAATGAGACCCTATGTTTGCGGTTGAGGTTTGGATCAGAGCCTCCTTGCGTCGGCTGCTACCCATTTGCGAAATTTTCTCGCCCGCATTCGTTCTTCCCGGTTTACTTTCCGCCGCATGAAACAAAAAGCTTACGCCCGCGCCGGCGTGGATATCGATCTCGGCAACAAGGTGAAATCCACCTTGCCCCAATTGCTCGCCGCAACGCATCGCCCGGAAGTCCTCGGTAAAGTCGGCGGGTTCGGCGGCCTCTTCGCGCTCGACGTCCGCAAATACAAACAACCCATCCTCGTCTCCAGCGTCGATGGCGTGGGCACCAAGCTGAAAATCGCCTTCACCATGGATCGCCACGATACCATCGGCGCGGACCTCGTGAACCATTGCGTGAACGACATCGCCGTCCTCGGCGCCGAGCCGCTGTTCTTTCTGGATTACCTCGGCACGGGGAAACTGGAGCCGCGCGTCTTCACGGAAATCATCAAAGGCTTCGCCCGCGCCTGCGCCGAAAACCGCTGCACGCTCATCGGCGGCGAAACCGCCCAGATGCCCGGCTTTTACCAGGCCGGCGAATACGACGTCAGCGGCACCATCGTGGGCGTCGTGGAGAAATCCAAAATGCTCAACGGCCAAAAAACCGTGAAACGCGGCGACGCCGTCATCGGCATCGAATCCAGCGGCCTGCACACCAACGGCTACTCCCTCGCGCGAAAGATTTTCTTCGATCAACTCAAACTGAAACCCAAAAGCCGCGTTCCGGAATTGAAAAACACCATCGGCGATGAACTCCTCAAAGTCCACGTCAGCTACGGCCCGCTCGTCCAAGCCCTCATAAAACGCTTTAACTCTCAACTCTCAACTCCCCACTCTCAACTGGGCGTAAGGGCGTTCGCCCACATCACCGGCGGCGGATTCGTCGACAACATCCCGCGCGTCCTGCCGCACAACTGCGACGTGGTCATCCGCAAAGGCTCCTGGGACATGCTCCCGATTTTCAAAATGATCGAAGCCAAAAGCCGTGTGCCGGATGAAGAACTTTACCAGGTCTTCAACATGGGCATCGGCATGGTGTCCATCGTCGCGGCGGAAAAAGCCGGCGCCGTTTTAAAATTCATCCGCTCGCAAAAGCACAAAGCCTGGGTGATTGGTGAAGTGACCAAAGGCTCCGGCGAAGCGCGGGTGGAATAAAAGGGCGAAGGAATGATCCGCCAGGTTTTGGATTGCGGCGGCCCTCCGCCGCTTTGAAGACGCGGGACATTCCATCAAATCCATGAATCAAGCCCGGTCGCCGAACCAGCTTGCCTCAGCCCGCCTCTTCTTCTAAAATCCCACCATCGTCATTCATGCCGAAACGCCGCAGAATCAATTGGATTGTCAGCGACATCCTTCGCAAGGTTCTCAGAATCAAATATGAGAAATTGGCGAAACTGCGCGGCGAGGCGTTTTATTGCAGCTCACTTTCCGGCCAGTCCGAATACAACCTCACCGTCAATTGCGACGGCACGCTCACCTGCAATTGCCACGATTACGATGGCTCGGGAAATCTCGGCGATCTGAATGAGCACAGTTTCAAGGAAGTTTTTTTCGGTCCCAAAGCGCAAAGCTTTCGCGACTCGCTCGCCAAAGGCAAACTGCCCATTCTCACTTGCGCCCACTGCGGTGAACTAAAGCGCATCGCCAAATCCAAACTGCCCGAAATCAAGCCCCGCCTGCCGTATCGCGGAATGCTTTTGGAAAACACCGTCCGCTGCAACATCGATTGCCTCGGCTGCGATCGCATCCAGGCCGCCGGCCTGCGCAAGACCAAGCAGATGGAATTGGACAAGCTCGCCAAAATGGCCGACCTCGTTCATGACCTCGGCCTGCAGCAATTATTTTACCTCAATCTCGGCGAACCCTTTCTCTCGCCGAACATCGGCAAGGAAATGCCGCTCCTGCGCGAAAAAAATCCCGATTGCCGCATCGTCATTTCCTCCAACGCCATCATTCTGAACACCGACGCCAAGCGCGAAGCGGCGATGTATGCGAGCCATATTTATTTTTCCATCCACGGCATCGACGACGCCACCCTGAAAAAATACGAGAAAGGCGGCAACTTCGAAAAAGCCTACGAGAATTTGAAAGCCATCGTCGCCTACCGCGACGCGCGCGGCCTCAAGCGCCCGCTCCTCGAATGGAAATATCTTCTTTTCAACTGGAACGACCGCCGCTGGATGATCGAGCGCGCCATCCGGATGGCCAAAGAAGCCAAAGTGGACGCCATTTCCTTCTGGCCCACGAATAATCCTTTCTACGGCGTTTCCTATCGCTATCGCCTTGGCATGTTCAACGACATCGGCAGGAAAACCTGGAAAGGCCGCGAAGTGGACCTCCGCGCCGTCCAGGACCCGCCGCTCGATTTCGTCCCTCCGCAGCCCATCCCCGTCCCCGCCTGATCGTCGCGTTGAACAGAAGATAACGAAGACAACAAAGAATCCATTGGACTTCGTTCCCTTCGTTCCCTTCTGTAAAAAACCGTTGGCTCACTTTTTTATTTTTTATCCGCGTCATCCGCGTAATCTGCGGTCACCTTTTTATGAGAATCCTCGTCATTGGCTCCGGTGGACGCGAACACGCGCTGGTCTGGAAACTCGCGCAATCACCGCACGTCACCCAACTCTGGTGCGCACCCGGAAACGCCGGCATCGCGCAGGAGCGGATCGCGAAAACCAGCCAGCCCGTCGAATGCGTCAATATTTCCGCCGAGGATTTGCCCAAACTCCTCGCCTTCGCGCAGGAAAAGAAAATGGAACTCATCGTCGTCGGCCCGGATAACCCGCTTGCGCTCGGCATCGTCGACCTGTTTCAAAAAAACGGCCTGCGGATATGGGGCCCGAACCAAAAAGCCGCCCGCTTCGAATCCTCCAAGGTGTTCTCGCAACATTTCATGGAAACCTACGGCATCCCCACCGCGCGCGGCGCCACCTTCGAAGACCCGGCGTCCGCCAAACAATTCGCCGCTTCACTCGATGGCAAATGCGCCGTGAAAGCCGATGGCCTCGCGCTCGGCAAAGGCGTGCTGATTTGCGCCAACGTCGCCGAAGCCAATAAAGCCATCGATGAAATTCTTATCAGCAAAGCCTTCGGCGCCGCGGGCACAAACATTGTCGTCCAGGAATTTCTCGAAGGCACTGAAATTTCCCTCCACGCATTGTGCGACGGCAAAAACGCAAAATTATTTCCCACCTCCCAGGATCACAAACGCGCCCTCGATGGCGACAAAGGCCTCAACACCGGTGGCATGGGCACCTACTCGCCCACGCCGTTCTTGGATCAGGCGCAACTCAACGAAATCGGCCGCCTCATTCTCGCGCCCTGGCTCAAAGGCTGCATGTCGGAGGACATTGATTTCCGGGGAATTCTTTACCCGGGCATCATCCTCACCAAAAACGGCCCGCGAGTCATCGAGTTCAACGCCCGCTTCGGCGATCCCGAAACCCAGGTCTACCTCACGCGCCTCGAAAACGATCTGGTCGAACTCCTCGACGCCAGCGTGAGCGGCACGCTCGCGAAAATGGAATTGAAATGGAACCCCATGGCCAGCGTCTGCGTCGTGATGGCCAGCGGCGGTTACCCGGGCAATTACGCCAAAGGCAAAACCATCACCGGCCTGGAAGCTGCCGGCGCATTGCCGAACACAAAGGTTTTCCACGCCGGCACCGCCAGGGCAGGGGACCAAATCGTCACCAGCGGCGGCCGTGTGCTCGGAGTCACCGCGCTTGGAAAAGATTTAAAAGCCGCCCAGGCTGCCGCCTATCAAGCCGTCGAAAAAATTCATTTCGAAGGCGCGCAATTCCGCCGGGACATCGCGGCGAAAGCCTTGCCGTAGGACAGGCATCTGCTCTGCAGTCCCCGGTTCCTTTTTGAACTGCGCACTAACCATAAACCTGGGAGCGCCGGCGAGAACGCGTCGCTCTGAGCGGTTCATGGAAAGTCTCCAGTTCCTTTTTTGAACTGCGCACTTACGATGAACCTGGGAGCAACCCGGGCTGAAGGCCCGAGAGATGAAAGCCCAAGGCAAGGCTCGCGTAGCGGCCGCCGCCCTGGGTTAAATGCCCTCATAACTTCCTCGCCCTGTAAGGGCGACACAACCTTTGTCCATGGACGCACCGTCTCCTCACGGCTCATGGAAAGAAACCATTTCGTGGAAGTAGCCGCCGACGTCAGTCGGCGCCATTTTAAGAACCCCAACGGGGGTTCCATCATTGAGCCCAAGGGTTGCCTCGCGAAGCGGGGCTAGTCTAACCATAAACCTGGGAGCGAGCGACCCGGGCTGAAGGCCCGAGAGATGAAAGCCCAGGGCAAGGCTCGCGTAGCGGCCGCCGCCCTGGGTTAAATGCCCTCATAACTTCCTCGCCCTGTAAGGGCGACACAACCTTTGTCCATGGACGCACCGTCTCCTCACGGTTCATGGCGGCAACCTCCTACGTACACGTCGGCGCACTTGCCGGAGAGATTTGTTCGATGGAGCAGTCTGCTGAGTCGCCGAATCGGTGGCAAGCGACGCCGCTGGGAATTTCTCTCAACGCCCGCCTTGTTTCGCTGTGCTGTTCACGAGCTCCCTGGAAAGAGTGATCCTATTTCCAGCGTTTCGAGAAGATTGCTTTGAATCTTGCTGGCGACAGCCAAAGCCCCCAGAGCGTGACAGGCCGGGATGTGGATTATTGGCGGGTCTATTGCGCTGGCGTCGATTTGAGAGCCTCAATGGCGACCGGGTTGCCCGATGCGGCGGCTTGTAGCAGGCCGCTCGAGGCCATTCGCCACAGCGGTTTTTTTGTTTCGTCATGCAGCACGGCAGCCAAAAGTGTGATTGCCTTTTCATTGCCGTTCTCAGCCGCGGGTTTGAGCGCGCCGACAACCGAAGCGAGGGGAATTCCATATCTTTCCGAGTCCAGCAATGTTTGGAGCGCATTTTCATCGCCACTGCCCGCGAGTTTGCCGAGCGCCGTGGCCGCGTTTCCTTGCAAGGAATCCATCCGAATGGCTTGGTCGATTGCCCGACGTGCGTTGGCATTTCCTTTCATCGCCTCTTCCGACAGGGTATCGAACGCCTTCCACAATCCCTCGAACGCCTTCGTTTGAACTGCGCCACGTTCCTCATCTTTCAATCCAACGCTGTTGGTTGCGAAGAACTCGTGTTGTGATTTGCCATAATCCGCGAGCCGCTGCAGGGCCGTTGGATCGCCCCGACAGATGGCTTCGGCCAACTGTTCGGCCAAATTGGGCGCGGCGGGATTTTCACCCGGCTTGGGGCCCGCCCCGCTGTGTAAACTGGCATATTCGGATAGTTGTTGCCGAAGCGCGCCGACTTCACCGCGCAATCTCAGCAATTCCGAATCATCGCTTTTGCCTTTTGCAATTTCCTCGGTCAGCGCAGCCACCTGGTTTGTCGCGTCATCGCGCTCCTCTTGCAACTGCTGAATCTCCGCCGCCAACGGCGCTTGCCTTTGCCGGAGCGCCTGAACCTGAGCGCGCCACTGCGAGGCCTGGTGAGTCTTGTAAACCGCGGTGCCCACAAGAACCGTGGCGGTCGTGACGAGGAGGGCTTTTTGTAACGCAGTCATGGCAACAATTTTTGTTGCCGCAACCGCCGTTGAACCGTGGATGGCCGTTCCAGTGATGGCCGCGGTGACGATCGTGGCCGCCAGCGCCACCGGCGCCGCCTGAACCGCATTCGCGGAAATCAACACGATGAGCCCGCTCGCGGCGATGGCAATGCCCCGCTTCGAGAAAAATTCGCGCAATCGTTCCACCGCCCGGCTCACCCGCTTTTGTGCCGCGTCATCACTTAAGCCGAGCGCGCTGCCGATGGTCCGGAAATCCTGGTTTTTGAAATAGCGCAGCAGCACAGCTTCGCGATCGTCATCGCTCAAATCTGCCATCGCCTCATCCAGAAAAAGGCTGATGCGTTCCCAGTCCTGCCCGGGACCGCAGTCGGTGATGAGTTGTTCCATGGCCTGCCTTTCGTGGGTAGCGCGGCGGCGAGTGTCGCGCAATTGATTGAGAGTGGCGAAGCGCGTGCTGCGGTAAAGCCAGCCGACCAGCGAGGCATTCGCCTCCTTCCCGCGGCCGACCGCCGCGGCCTTGCCGGCCAGGTCCACGAACACGCTTTGTGCGATCTCTTCCGCTAGCGACGGCGAATTCACCTGACGCAACGCGGCGGAATAGACCAAATCTGTGTATCGCACGACGATTTCACGGAAAGCGGCTTCATCGCCGTGTTCGGCGTAGTCGCGGAGCAGTTGGACGTCGGGCTTTTCCTGCATCTCAACCATTAAACAACCGCGCAGTGAAAAATCCGACAAAGTTTTTTAAGATCGTCCAAACCCCACCTTACATCCCGTTTGATTTCGTCAGCGTATCCCGCTCCACCATTTTCTTAACCAGTGTTACCTGCTCCGGCGTCGTCGCAAATGGCATCAACTCCGCGGAGTTTTGAGGTCCCTTGCCATCGTTTGCGTCCTTGAAGGCCTGATAAACCGGCCCCAGCACTTCCTTGCCTTCCAATGACAGGAAATCTGAACTGGACCCATATCCATTGAGACCAACCGTGAAGCGGGAATCAAAAAAATCGTCCGGCGTTGTTTTCTGTGTAAATTGGGCATTACCGCCGAGACCGCTGTTTTTCACGGGCAGTATCTCCCATCGCTGCAATATCGCGTCGTCCACCGGCGTATCGAAGTAGGGCTGCAACTGTGTCAGATCGCTCGGAAACTGCTTGTTGTTGGCATCCGCATATTTTTGCAAGGCATCGTGCAACATGCCGGCAAACGTGTTTTCGCCCGCGCTACGTAATGACGCCAGCGCCCGGCGATAATCCACATCCGTAATCAGTCTGTTTCTGGTCGCATTCAGCCAGTCCTCGTCCTTGATGAATTGCAATTCCGGAATCCTCGCCTCGGGCGACTCCGCCAGCCGTTGCTTCAACCGATTCACTTTGTCCAGCCAGTCTTTCGCCGCGGAGATTGTTGGATCTTTTTCCTCCGCCTCAAACTGCGTCACCTTGCTGCGCAAGCTCAGCAATTCCGCCGTGGTTTGATTTGATTTCAACTGCGCATTTTCCACGCTCAACGTATCGGCCCTGCGCGCAGCGTCATCGTGCTCTTGCTGTAGCCGCTGAATTTCCGCCGTCAAATGCGCCTGCTGCTTCTGAACTGTTCGCGCCTGTTCCTGCAGTTGGACATTTTGACGGGCCTCGTAGATTCCAGCGCCCGCCAAAATAACGACGGTCGCTCCGATAACAGCTTTTTGTAATGTAGTCATGGCAATCACTTTCGTTGCAGCCGCCGCCGTTGAGCCATGGATGGATGTCCCGGTAAGAAGAGCGGCGGTAGAAATCGTCCCGGCGAGCGCCACCGGCGCCGCCTGAACCGCATTCGCGGAAATCAACACGATGAGCCCGCTCGCGGCGATGGCAATGCCCCGCTTCGAGAAAAATTCGCGCAATCGTTCCACCGCCCGGATCACCCGCTTTTGTGCCGCGTCATCGGAAGTGCCGAGGCTTTCGCCGACTTCGCGCAGCGATTTGTTTTCGAAATAGCGCAGCAGGACGGCGGCGCGATCGGTTTCGTCCAGCGCCTCCATGGCTTCATCCAGGAGTGGCTCAATGTGGGACCAGTCTGCGGTGGTGTTCATGGCGGCCATTTCTGCGGCGAGACGCTCGCGCGCCTGTCGGCGGGATTCGCGGCGGATCACGTCAATCGCCGTGCGGCGTGTCACCTGGTAAAGCCACGCCGTGACAATCGTGTCCGGTTTCAACCTGGCCGCCGCGCTTGCCAGGTCGGCGAAAACAGATTGGGAAATCTCCTCGGCCAACTGCGGCGAACGCACCTGGCGCATCGCGGCGGAATAAACCAGATTCACGTGCCGCCGGACCAGTTCGGCGAAGGCATCCTGCGATTTCCCCTGCGCGTAATCGTGCAGCAATTGCGAATCCGCGGTCATCATTTGCCAGTATATCGCCACCGAACCCCGGAATCCGACAAATTTCTCCCGGGACCCCCGCCGACCCGGCGGCGAGTGGAGTGGGGAGCGCAGCCGCCCCGGCTGCTGTTCGGTGCGCCCCGCGCCGAACACGGAGGCGTCCTCAGTCATTAAAACTCAGGCGAGATTCGAGCGTTAGAGTGAGCCGCAAGGGCGCGCTCCCCTTTTTCTCGAATTCGTCACGGTCCATTTCAATGGTTTCAACAGAGAAAAACCGTTTCGCTTTTCTCGATCTCGTCCGCACCCTCGTCCTCGAAATCACACCCCCCAATGTTCACAGCTTTTTTCTCCGCTTCTTCTCTGTGTTTTCTGCGTTCTGTGCGGGCAAAAAAATGTCATTTTCAACCCTTTTTGGCAGTTTTTTTAATCCGATTTAGTTCCCCCACAACCACTTCCACCGAAATACTTACCGTAAGTTTTTCTTCGCAAATCTTCTTTGATAAAAACGCACCGATGATAAAGAAGCAGTGGCCTTTGGATGTAGCGCGGGCGTCCTCGCCCGCGAGTTCCGGCACCGTCCCGGTGCCAGGGCCACTTCGAGGTTCGGTGTTGGATGTTGGACGTTCGATGTTTCCCATCTTCCAATTTTGGAGGCTTTTGGAGACTTTTGGAGACTTTTGGAGTCGATTTTTTTTTGAAGATCCTCCGAAACCTTTGGCCGGGACGATCATTCCCGGCCCTCCTTCAAATACGGAATTATCAACTCTCTTGCTAATGAATCCCGCCAAACCACATTTAATCTCAGTGAATCACGCTCAATCGAAGCGGATAACTCCGCGACCCCTCGACTCTCGACCCTCGCCCCTTTTCCGTTTTGCGGATCTTTGTGGTTTTTTGCGGATTTTTGCGATGATTTTTTTCAAGTTTCAGAGTGCCGGGCATTCGCGCTCCCTCATATATCAAAACTTGCCCTCACCAAACGCATTTCACTCCTTTTCGATTGACGCCATTCACTGACAAATTAGATTCCCGCACATGATTAACAGTGGCTCTACACCCTGCCTCCCGGTGGTCCGTCCCAAGTTCCAACTTCTGGTTCGCTCCAGGTTATTTTTCAGTCTGATGATAATGGTATTGTTTGGCGTCTCGGCAGCGCTGGCTGACCAGCCGAACCCGGATGAGCAATACATCCATATCATGACCACCATCGACAAAGCCGACGCTCTCCTCGCCTCGGGCAAGACTGCCTCGGCTC
>Ga0335085_10007443_pt1 | contig 16981 bp, 18 predicted proteins | sample Lox_Sample_45_FD_206712 | JGI IMG/M metagenome (GOLD analysis project Ga0335085, IMG submission 206712) | Soil microbial communities from Loxahatchee National Wildlife Refuge, Florida, United States - Lox_Sample_4.5 | ecosystem: Environmental > Terrestrial > Soil > Wetlands | place: USA...
GTAGCTGTCCATCGCGCCCTCGATCTCGCGCTCTACCAGCCGCAAGAGCAGTTTCAGGTTTTCGTCGCTGAAAGGCTCGCCGTTCGGATCCATCAGTTGTTGGCAATCGATGCAGATCAACTGCGCCCGCTCGTAGCCCGGATCGAGCGCATTGCTGTACAACTGGCGCAGCGCCGGCCCCATGGCCTCGAAGTCGCGCCGCTGAAGCTGCGTCTTCAGCACGGCGAGCGCGTCACACTGCATCTTGAACTTGGCCGGCGAGTCCTCGATGCGGCACAGGCCTTTTTCGAAAACGTCCTTGGGCGGCACGCCCAGCTCGCGGTCCATGTCGCGATAGAGGCGGCGCACCTCAAGGGCCGTCTGCTGCGCGCGATCCTCGAGCTGCGCCTCACGAATGCGCTCCAAAGCCTGGAGCTCAAGCTCAAGCCGCGCCAGATCTTGAAAGTGCAGGGCTAGCAAAGGGGGCGCGGGTTCGTAAGGCGCAATCAGCTTGCGGTAGAGCTGTTCAGCGGCGCCCGGCTCCAGCTTCAGGATTCGGGCCTCTGCCAGTCCCAGCAGGCGCGGCCCCGGCAGCCCAGACAGGTTTTTCGCGACCTGCACCAGACCTCGCTCCGTGCGCGGCCTCGTGGACTTCTGAGCGTTGGCGCGATTGGCCAAGGCCTTACGAGGTGAAGCCTGAATCGCGGAGCCGACTCTGGCGCCTGCGCCCTTAACGGGCGGATCCTGCGATGAGCTGGCATTCCCTTTGGAATTTGTAGTGACTGGCATGGCGCCCTCCTTGCAACAATTAGAGAGTTGAATCGTTGAAAAGCCGTTTGGAGTGCGGCAGCTTGCTGCCGCTTTCGTCCTGCGAGCTTGCTCGCGGCCGTGCTTAAACCTGTGGCGTGTCCGGCCAGCAAGCTGGCCTCACCAAAGCGGCAGCAAGCTGCCGCACTCCAAACATTATCCTTGTGAGCAGCATTTGCACCATCTGGTCAGCCTCGGAATCCGGATGGCTGCGCGCGTCCCGGTAGAGTTCGTCGCGTTGTTGCCGGAGGGTGTCGAAATTGGGGTTCATGCGGGCGCTCCTTGCCGTCGTAGGGCCGGGGCTTGCTCCGGCCAAGGCCGACCCAAGGGTCGGCCCTACAAGCGCTGATCTCTTCAACTGCTCTTGTATCACATTCCATTCCCGTTGTCAAGTAAAATAGGCTAGGCTACATTGCGAACGACATTGCCAACAGGAATTTCCAAACTTTCCAAGCAAATAGGCTACGTGGCAGGGTCGTGGTGCCGAGCGATGTCGGCTACAATTGGCGGGGAGTGTCGGGCCGGCCTTCAGCGAGGCTAAGGCGCACGTCCTCAGCAATTTAGTGGGTGTGAACGAGTAGCAGGGAGCCGGCGTTCGAGAATCCGCAGGGCTTGCCTCAGCCCGCCAGTTTCCTCAGTTATCCCGCCCGCAACAGATAGTGCAGCCCGTTTTCCGTCGTCTTCTTCCCCGACTTCCAGTCCGCGATGGCACCGAATCCCGGGATGATGGAACTGCCGATCATGCCGAGTAGTCCGATGCTTACGGCCACGGGCAACAGGGGTGTGGCGGAGAACATCAGCGTGAGAGTGGCAGCGGCGCCGGTGGCCACAAAGCCCAGGCTTTTTAGAAGCAAGCTTCCGCGGGCGTTCGCCCAAGCGTCTCGGGCTTTCCGGCACGCGTTGATATCCTCAATCACCCCGGGAATAGCCTCGGCGTCAAGCTCGGCCTCGAATTCGTCCGTCCAGGGCGTCTCGCGAATCTTGCGGGCAAGCTGCGCCAAGCGCCCTCGCGCTTGCTCGAGTTCGCTCCGATGCTGGTGCCGGTATTCCAGGATGTCGGGCAGAGGGATGCGAGAGGAAATCGCCGGCAGCGTGATATCGCGATCGGTAAGCGCGCCGGCGGCGAGCAAGCTCTGCTTCAAACTTCGCTGCTTCGCACGGTCCTGCAGAATCTGTCGTACCTCAGGAATCTGCTGCGCACGCTTCATCTTCAGCTTAAGCACTTGGTTGTGGAAAGGGTCATCGGTCAAGGGCGCGGCCCCGGCGTGAAGCAGCCCGGCGAACAGCGCGTGGTTGATCATGATCGATTCGCCCAGCGCCAAGGGATAATCCGCGTATCGGTATTCGATAATTTCACCTTCGCCCGGCTGGGTTTCGTCGTACACCTTCATCTCGCTCGCGAGACGCGCTTCCTCGGACTCGCGGTAGCGGACGAATTTAGAATGCTGGCTGATGATGGCGTCCGTGTCGGTCTCATCGTACACTTCGGGATCTCCGTAAGCCTCCCTAAACCTTTGCTGCGCGAGGCTGCCGGCCAGGCTGCGCGGCAACTCTCCCATGAGTCGCTGCATGGCCTGGTCTTCAGGCTCGCGCCTCAGATAGTCCTGATGGGCTGGGTTTTCGCGGATCTCTCGCGGCACTTTGGCGAGAGCCAGGGTCCACGATTTCGCCTTGCCGGAGGCCTCACAGAGCTGCACAAATTCGGAATCTTCGAGGTCGGCACGAACGGCAGCGGCGATAGCGCCTTCGTACTTCTGCAATACTTCTTCGGGGGCAATCCGTACGAGGACGCCCTCCTGCTCCAGAAGCTTCACGTCAGCAGCTACCTCGACCGCACCAATCCCACCCCCACTTGCCTTTTCGGGATCAAGGATCGAGAGCCGGTCGAAATAAAGCGCAGCCGCCTTCAGAAGCGGCGCCTGAGTGTCGCGAAAGGAGCCGTAGGGGTAGTAGAAGATCTGATGCGATTCCATACCATTTCCTCGCGGCTGAAATCCTCGTGCCCAGCCTCAAGAGTGGTCGATCCGCAAGACCTCAGCAACGGATGCTCTGCGGACACGGTTGGCGCTTCTTGAACTCGAGCCGGGCGCCTCTTCGCCGGCCCGGTCCGGCAGATCTATTGTGCCGTCCAGCCGCCATCAATCAGAATGTCGGCACCGGTAATGAAGCCTGCGTCTTCCGAGCATAGGAAGAGGGCCAGTTGACCGACATCTTCCACCTTTCCCCAATGCCCGAGGGGAATGCGCGAAACGAAAAATTGATTGAGCTCCGGATTGCTGAGCAGCGGGGTGTTCATTTCCGTGGCGAACGGACCGGGGCTGATGGTATTCACCGTGACTCCGTCGCCGGCGAGTTCGAGCGCGAGGGCGCGGGTGAAGCCCAGCAGTCCCGATTTGGTGGCGGAATAGGCGGCGCGGCCCGGCAACGAAACCGAAGCCATGGTGGACGCCAGGTTCAGCACGCGTCCATAGCCTCGCCCGCGGAGGTGCGGAATAAAGGACCGGCACATAAGGAACGCGCTGGTGAGGTTGGTGTCTAGCACGAGCCGCCACTCCTCGAGCGTAAACTCCACTACCGGCTTGCGGACGTTCGTTCCGGCGTTGTTGATGAGAATGTCCACCCGTCCGAAGGCTGACGCCACAGCCTGTTCGAGCCTGCGCACGTCGTCTTCCTGGGAGACATCAGCCTGAAAGATTTCGGCCCGTCCGCCGGCCGCTTGGATGGCCTCTCGCGCTTCGTTCAGCGGCTCGAGATGCCGCGCCACAAGGGCGATGGCGGCTCCCTCTCCAGCCAGAGCCAGCGCCATGGCTTTGCCCAGTCCTTTGCTGGCTCCCGAAATGACCGCTACTTTGCCGTCCAGTTTGTTCGCGCTCATGTCGATGATGCTAACACAGCTCAATGTGTATTAATAAGATTCGGAAACACCCCGCTAAGCGACTCGTTACCGGCCTCTACTGATTGCCCAGAGCAAGATCGAGGCTATTGGTGCCATTTGAACGCACCCGCACGCAGTCATTCCCTCGAAGGCGGGAATCCACGAGTTTTCGCACAGGGTCGAAAAACTCGTCGCTGCAAACGAGTTAGATCCCAGGTGCGGTTTTTCATGACCTTTCGCGGGCCGTAGGCCCTAAAGGGACAGACTCTTCAGCCACGTCGCATCCGAATGCGGAACCCGGCGCCGACAGAATCGGGCATCGAAGGTATGAAAGCACTGGGCGGGCAAAGCGTGTAGGATGTAATCTGGCCTTGCGGAAGGCCGTAGATTCGCACGCATAGGCGCCCTTGTGGCGCGCGGGCAAAGAACCCCTTCTTAAGCGCCTTGGCGCCTTGCGTGAGGGGCATTTAGGGCGCTCCCGCCGGGGGTATGTCCTAAATGCAAGAACGAACCCGAGAAGTATAATAGAATCAACAAAAGTGCCAAAAAACGAACCTAAAACGAACCTAAACGAACCTAAAACGAACCCAAGCTCAACAAGGTGCTAATCCAGGAAGTGCTTTAGAATCAGTATTTGATGAAAATGACCGAAATAAGCCGTGGTTTGAGGAATTCACTGGTGCGCAGAGCGGCATGGCGGCCTTTGGGCGGCGGTTTGGCGCAACAGCGGGCACTGGTGTCAGTTGCTGGGCGGAACCCTCTGGACGCAGTCATTCCCGCGAAGGCGGGAATCCACTTCTTCTTTGATACTTCTTTTCCAGGGACTTCTAGAATGGATTCCCGCCTTCGCGGGAATGACTGCGTCCAGGGCGTTCGAATGACACCACTACCCAACCGCGGGCGCGGAAACCGGGCGCCGAAAGAATGGGGCTCGACGGTACGAAACGCGCGGAGCGACCAGACCGTGCAGGATGCGCGTTGCGGAGCCGACAGATTCGCACGCAAAAGGGCAAAGCGGAAGACCAGGCAAAGAACCCCTTAGCGCCTTGCGTGAGCGGCATTTAGGGTGCTCCCCCCGGGGGGTATGCCCTAAATGCAAAAACGAACCCGAGAAGTTATTTAGAATCAACAAAAGCTCGAAAAAACGAACCTGAAACGAACCTAAACGAACCCAGAACGAACCCAAGCTTGGCGTGCAACCCATCAAGCAAGCCTTTTAGAATCAGTGTGGCCTTCAAAAGCGGAAAAAAAGGAACCCAAACGAAGCGAACCCAAGCCAGGCAGAAGGAAACAGCCAAGAGTCGAAAGACCAGGCGACCAGCGCCAATCGCAAATCCAAAATGAGCAGTATCGGCAATCATCCATCGACAATCGTCAGTCATCGTACCTTTTGTCGTAGAATGTTTTGGACTCGATTGATTTCTCCTTCGCTTATGATCTCGGAGCGAGATGCCTAAGTCTTTCAACTTTTAGCTTTTCGACTGTTGACTGGCTCCAGGATTGGCTATGACGGTAAGATTCACCGAAAGCTACGACGTGGTGGTGGTGGGCGCCGGACACGCCGGGTGCGAGGCTGCCATGGCTGCGGCTCGCATGGGTCTGCGCACGGCGCTCTACACCATGAACCTTGACCTGATCGCCCAGATGTCATGCAATCCGGCCGTTGGCGGCGTGGCCAAGGGCCACCTGGTGCGCGAGGTGGACGCGCTCGGCGGCGTGATGGGCGAGGTGATCGACGCGGTCGGCATCCAGTTCCGGCTGCTGAACACGAGCCGCGGTCCGGCCGTGTGGTCGCCCCGGGCGCAGGCCGATAAGAAGCTCTACCGGGTGAAGATGAGGCAGGTGCTGGAGTCCGAGCCCAACCTGCGGATCAAGCAGGCGGAGGTGGTGGATCTGGTGCTGGAGAATGTGCCCGCTGGCGCCGGGACGCAGGACGTAGGGGCAGGCCTTGTGCCTGCCCAGGGCGACCACAAGGGTCGCCCCTACCGTGTGCGCGGCTTAAAGCTCCGCGACGGCCGCACGGTGGAAGCCGGTGCCATGGTGATTACCACGGGGACTTTTCTGAATGGCCTGATCCACTGTGGGGAAGAAACCTACGCGGCAGGACGGTCCGGCGAGTCGCCCGCCGTGATGCTGGGCGAGGCGCTGCGCCGACTCGGGTTTGAAATCGGGCGCTTGAAGACCGGTACGCCTCCCCGGCTCGACGCCAGGTCGATCGATTTCTCGCGCTTTCAGGTGCAGCCGGGCGATCCCATTCCTACGCCTTTCAGCTTCCGCACGCGGGCGATCACTCAGCCACAGACGGTTTGCTGGATCACTTACACGAACGCCGAGACTCACCAGGTGCTGCGGCAAAACATGCAGCGCTCGCCGCTTTACTCCGGACAAATCAAAGGCCTTGGGCCGCGCTATTGCCCGTCGATCGAAGACAAGGTGGTGAAATTTCCGGACAAGGCGCAGCACCAGATTTTCCTTGAACCCGAGGGCCTCGACACCAACGAGATTTACGTCAACGGCATGTCCACTTCCATGCCGATCGACGTGCAGTGGGCCATGGTGCGCTCCATTCCCGGTCTCGAGGAGGCGGATATGATCCGTCCCGGCTACGCCATCGAGTACGACATGGTGCAGCCCACAGAACTGACGCCGTGGCTGGAGACCAAGAGGATTGAAGGCCTGTTTCTGGCGGGGCAGATCAACGGCACCACGGGTTACGAGGAGGCCGCCTGCCAGGGCATCATGGGCGGCATCAACGCCGGCTTGCGGGTGCAGGGGCGCGAGCCGCTCGTGATCGAGCGCACGCGGGGCTACACCGGCATCCTGATCGACGACTTGGTGAGCAAGGGCTGTGACGAGCCTTACCGCATGTTCACCTCGCGCGCCGAGTTCCGGCTACACCTGCGGATCGATAACGCCGACGAGAGGCTTACGCCTCTGGCTTACGCGGCCGGGACGATTCGTAAGACGGACTATGAAGCGTATCTTGAGAAGCAGCAGAGGATTTCGGCCGCTACGCGATTTCTGCTCGAAACGCGGCTCAATCCTGAGACGCGACTAGGCCGCGAAGTGTATACAAAACTCGGCCTGATGGCGGGTGGGGAGTTCACAGGCTCTGCTCCACTGAACGGCGCGCAGCTTCTGAAAAGGTCCGAGGTGTCTATTCAGGACCTGATTGAGTGGGTGAACGTGGCGCTGCTGAGCCAGGGCCTCGCGCCACTTGGCGGCAGCAGCCCGGTACCGACAGCAGCCCAGCCTGGCTCGGATGCGCCTTGTCTCTTCGCCCGCGAAGAAGCGTTGCGCGTAGAGACAGGCTTCAAATACGAAGGGTATCTAGCGCAGCAGGAGCGGCAGATCGAGCGCATGAAGCGCGCGGAAACCCGCCGTATTCCGGACTGGTTTGACTACCGCCAGGTGTCGGGACTTTCACGCGAAGTGGTCGAGAAGCTCACGCGCGTGAAGCCGCTGACTCTGGGCCAGGCGGCGCGCATCCCCGGCATCACGCCGGCCGCGGTGAGCCTGGTGAACGTCTACATCGAAATCTTTCAGCGGCGCGCCGTGGAACGCGCGCCGGCTTGAAGTTGAGGACAGCCATGCGGCAATTCAACTACACAGTGCTATTGCAGCCCGCTCCCGAGGGCGGTTACAACGTGGTGGTTCCGGCCATTCCTGAGATCTGCACGTACGGCGAGACGGCCGAAGAGGCACGCCTGATGGCTGAAGACGCAATCCGCTGCTTTCTGGAGAGCGTCTTGAGAACGGGCGAGCCGATCCCGGAAGATGTGGAGCCCGCGACGGAGCACCTTGCGGTTACTGTGGCCTGACCCGGATGCCAGAAAAGCTTCCCGTTCTAAAGGCGAAAGAGGTTGTCCGTGCGTTGTTGAACGCGGGGTTTTACGTGCATCACCAAACGGGCAGCCACGTACGGCTGCTTCACGCGTCTCGAACAGAACCTCGCGTCACGGTACCGATGCACGCGCGCGACATTCCACCGTCGCTGCTGCGCCGTATTCTGAAGCAGGCTGGGCTCAGCGCCGAGGAGTTTGCAAAACTGATTTGACAGAGCGTCGGCCCGGACTAGCCGCCCTTCTTCGGCCTCCATTGCTCGAAGAACTGCTTGAACGAGTCCGGACCCAGGTAGCGGGCGTCTTCGAACTGGCCCTGATCCTGAGAGTAGAGCAGCTTGCCATGCGAGTCGAGCACGGCCAATGCTGGAATACCTTTCCTCAGTGGGATGCCGTATTTCTGGGCCAAGTCGAGGTTCTTGCTATAGAGGCCGACGTCCACGTGGACCACGACGTAGTTCCGTTCCACCAATTGTGCAAGACCCGGCGAGCTCATCTGGGCGTCGAGCACATGGCAGTCCAGGCACCAGTTGGCGCCGAAGTCCAGCACGATATTCTTGCCCGACCGCGAAGCCTGGGCAACGGCGGCCGCGATCTGTTGATGCGCGTCCGCCGTCTCATTGTAGACAAGGCTGCCTGCCGCAAGCACTGCGGCTGCGAAGGCAATCGACACAGCACATGCCGAGCTCGCTATTTTGAGACACTGGGTCATCACGCTTCTCCGTTCATGCTTTCACAACCCGGCGCTGACATCGAGAGCCCGGCGCTTATTACAGCATAGAACGAGCGCGAAGAAGGAGAAACCCGTGACTGCGACGACGCCTTGGGTTATTTGACCGGCCTTACACAAGAGGCCAGCAGGGAGGGGCTGGGCTGAGCGATGTAACCTTTGGGGTACCGGACCACTGTGACCCGCACGGGCGCGCGGCCGGAACCAAGAAAGCCAAGCTTCTGGGCCGCTGCCCTGGAGAGATCCAAAAGGCGGCCGGGGACGTTTGGACCTCTGTCGTTAACCCGTACAGTGACTTCCTTGCCGTTCTTGAGGTTCGTCACTTTTATCCGGGAATTGAAAGGAAGCGTGCGATGTGCGGCCGTTAACTTGTTCATATCATATAACTCCCCGCTCGCCGTCTTGCCGGCGGACTCGGAGCCGTACCAGCTTGACAGGCCCACCTGAGTCCAGGTCAAGGGAACAACGCCCGCCGATGAAGCGAGACGGTAACGCACCGGAACACTGGCCTCAGATTGGCCTGACACGGCAACCAGCGCGGCCACCGCGCAGATCATCATCAAATTCTTCATACAGCCTCCATGATGCCCCAGAAGCGGCACCGGCCGCTAAAGCCATAATAGATTGTCTGGGGAGATTGGATAAGGAGAATATACGGAATTTGGTAGATTATGTCAATCGAAATCGTTGGCTACTGTCCAGTTGTAAACCCTGACTAAGGAACTGGTACCAAAGCACAGGGTCAGGCTGTCACCTTTGTGACCCGCAGCGCGGCCTCCTTCAGGAACTTGGCGGCTTCTTCCGGTGAGGTCGGATTGATGTGAAATCCTGTTCCCCATTCAAAGCCCGCCAGGTTCGTAAGTTTAGGCATAATCTCGAGATGCCAGTGGTAGTAGTCGTTCAGATGCTCCGGTACAGGCGAGGTGTGGATGACGTAATTGTAGGCAGGATGGTCAAGCACAACGTCGAGGCGGCTGAGCATGTCTTTGAGAAGCACGGCCAGTTGCTCCAAGTCCTCCTTTGAGGATTCCTCGAACGCCGATTGGTGCACCTTGGGCACGAGCCATAGCTCGAAAGGGAAGCGAGGTGCGAAAGGCGAGAGGGCGGCAAAGAGGTCATTTTCTGCCACAAGTCGTACGTCGGCGGACATCTCCTGCTGGAGAATGTCGCAGAAAATGCAGCGTTCTTTGTAAGCAAAGTATTCACGCGCGCCTGCCACTTCCTCGGCTACCCATTTGGGAACTACAGGCAGGGCAATCAGTTGCGAGTGGGTGTGCTCGAGCGTGGCTCCGGCCGCTGCGCCGTGGTTCTTGAAAATCAGGATGTACTTGAAGCGCTTGTCTTTCTTGAGGTCCACAATGCGGTCACGATAGGCCCACAACACGGATTCGAGCTGCGCGGGAGGCAATGTCGCCAGGGTGGCGCGATGGTCCGGCGTCTCGATGATTACCTCGTGGGCGCCAACACCGTTCATCTTGTCATAGAGCCCTTCGCCTTGCCGGTTCAAGGAGCCTTCGATTCCGAGCGCGGGGAATTTATTGGGTACTACGCGCACTTGCCAGCCGGAGTCGTCCCGAGAGCTTCCATCGTTGCGGTAAGCAAGGACTTCGGGCGGGGTCTTCGACTCGTTGCCGTAGCAGAAAGGGCAGAACCTGGAGCCTCGGATGACGACGCTCTCGCGAACGAAGTCGGTGGGCCGTTTGGCTCGGTCGGTGGCGATGATCACCCAGCGGCCTACAACCGGGTCTTTGCGGAACTCAGGCAAGCTCTGTCTCCTCTGAGGTTCTCGTTGCCGCCCTCATGATGTCGAGCCAGCGCGATAGAAGGCCTCAGTGCAGTTGAGGCCGCCTTCAGTAAGCCGCGAGCGTCCGGTTATTACCAATTCATCCGCTGTGGACCCGCAGGCTTGAAGGCATCTTTCACGAGCCTCACTGTATATCCATCGGTGGGATTCCAGGCGACGACGATGACATCGAACCGGTAAGTAATCTTCCCGGCGCGTCGAAGCCTTCGAACGTAACCTCTTGCTGACCGCACAATACGCTCGCGCTGGGCTGCCTGGACTAAGCGGGCGTCGGGCTGGGAGTCCACGGACCTGCGGGTCTTCACCTCGACGAAGGCCAGCACCGGCCCATCCCACGCTACGAGGTCAAGTTCACCCGGCGTCGGACCCGGCTGGTGCTCGCGCGGCAGTCCCGGACGCCGGTTCCTTGCTACGACGGTGTACCCGGCTTGCCGCAGGTACCAGTAAGCCAGCATCTCACCGCGGCGGCCAGCCTCGAGGTGAGCGGCATCCTGCTGCGGGTTCTGAGGTTGACGCCTGCCCGAACGCTTCATCGTGGGCCGGCCCTGAGCCCTCTGGGCGGAGCGCCGTTCTCTCCACACAAGGAGCCGGTAGACAGCACGAGCCAACAAGACCATGAAGCGCGGCCCGCCTTCCCAACTTCACCTAGAAACCCATCTGGAAGCCTGGGAGCGCGGGCGTCCCGCCCGCTCTTACGGGGTACTGGAGTGCAAGGGGCGGGCGGGACGCCCGCGCTCCCAGGGTTTCCGGATGAGCTTCTAGATTGAGCTCTCGGCCTCGGTGATGCAAGCATCAAGAGTCCGCACGGCGAAGTCTGCCTGCTCGTCGTCAATCACCAGCGGCGGACACAGTCGCACGGTTGTATCTCCCGACCCGAGTACGAGTAGTCCCTGCTGGAACGCGAGTTGAACGATGCGGTTGCGTAGGTCTGGCGCCTTCTCTTTCGTCTTTTGATCGCGCACGATCTCGATGCCGATCATTAGGCCCTTGCCTCGAATGTCACCGACAATAGGGTGCCGCTCCCGCCAATCGGCGGTTCGGCTGAAGATGAAGTCGCCCATACGAGCGGCGTTGGCGATGTACTTCCGCTCCAGGAGGTCGAGAGTGGCCAGCGACGCCGCAATGCAAACCGGGTTCCCGCCGAAGGTCGAAGCGTGTGCACCGGGCGTCCAGTTCATTACTGAGCCGCGCGCGATGATGGCACCCAGCGGCATGCCCGATGCGATCCCCTTGGCGGTGCAGATGATGTCGGGCGTGGCTCCGGCGTGGTCAACCGCCCACCACTTGCCGGTCCGGCCCATGCCAGATTGCACTTCGTCCGCCACCAGCAGAATGCCGTGCTTGCGGCAGATCCGCTCCAGCCCCAGCAGGAACTCCGCGGGAGCCGGCAGATACCCGCCTTCACCCTGGATGGGCTCGATGAAGATGGCGGCTACCTCTTCGGGATCCACGCGGCGCCTGAAGAGCTCCTTCTCAAGGTAGTTCAGGCAGTCTTCCGACGCGCATTCGGGACGCACGCCGTAAGTGCCGCGATAGGTGTCAGGAAACGGCGCGTGGAACACGCCCGAGAGCAAGGTGCCGAACCCTTTGCGCTGAACGGCCCTGCTGGCGGTAAGCGAGAGTGCTCCCATGGTGCGCCCATGGAAGGCGCCGTGAAAGGCCACCAGCTTGTCGCGCTTGGTGTGATATTTGGCCAACTTGATGGCGGCTTCCACGGCTTCGGCACCCGAGTTGCCGAAATAGACGCGCTTTCCCTCCTCGCCGGGAGCGATGGCGCCCAGTCTTTCGGCCAATTCCGCCAGACCGGGATAATAAAAGTCTGTTCCCGACATGTGAATGAGTTCCGCAGCCTGCTTCTGGATGGCGGCCACCACCTCGGGATGGCAATGGCCCGTCGAGACGACAGCAATGCCCGCAGCAAAATCCAGGAAGACGTTCCCATCCACGTCCTCCACCAACGCCCCCTGGCCGCGCTTGGCCACCAACGGATAGTCGCGGGTATAAGAAGGGGAAACAAATTGGTGGTCAAGATCGAGCACCCGGCGCGCCTCGGGCCCGGGCAGGGATGTATTGATCTGAGCGATTCCGGCGCTCTTCCTTTCGGCGAGTTCTAAAGTCACAAGTCACCTCCTCTGTGGATTTCCACGGCGCGCTGCAATCACGCAGCGGCCGGACGTGTTCGTCAGCGACGGCCAGGAAGCAGCCGGGCAGCCGCTGGCAAACGGCCTCAGAGGGATGCTAGTCTCCAGCAAAAAGGTTGGGACGGGCAAACAACGGGAGTGTGGGCCAAAGAGCAGTGCGAGCCATAGTTTACTTCCGCTTCCAACGGGTTCCACCCTTGGTATCTTCAATTATAACACCGGCCTTCAATAATTCGTTACGGATCTCATCTGCCTCGGCGTATTTGCCGCTCCGGCGGGCGCGTTCCCGCGCGCCGACACGCTGTTCGATTTCCTCTTCGCTGATCGTCTCCATCAGCAGCGTTCCCGGACGTTGACCATTTGTGGGAGCGCCGCCTGCGGCCTCGGTGGCGGCGGCCCCGACAAAACCGTAATCCCGCAGCTTCGCGTAGTCTTCGTCTTCGAGCACGGCGAAGATGCGGTTCCAGCGCTCCAGAACGTTCAGGTAAGCGGCGCGCTCGTCCTCATGGAACTCACCGCGATCCATCGCCGTGTTGCCTTCGCGAACCAGCTCGAACACTGCGGCTAGAGCCTCCGCTGTGTTGAGGTTGTCATCAAGGCCTTCTTCGAAAGCCTTCAGGGCAACGGCGGCCTTTTCGGCCAGAGCCGCGTTTGACCCGGCCTGAAACTTATCGTCCTTAAGACGCCGTTGGAAATTCCGCAAGCGCTCGAGGGACTGCTCGGCCTGCTCCAGACCTTCGAAAGTAAAGTTAAGTTGCTTGCGATAAGGCACCGAGGCCAGCAGATACCGCACCGCGCTGGGCTTGAAGCCACGGCCGATCAGGTCTCGCAGCGTATAGAAGTTGCCCAGCGACTTTGACATCTTCTGGCCGTTCACCAGCAGGTGCTCGCCATGAATCCAGAAGCGCGAGAACGGCTTTCCTGTGGCCGCCTCACTCTGGGCGATCTCGTTCTCGTGGTGGGGAAAGATCAAGTCTGTTCCGCCCGAGTGAATATCCAAGGTCGGTCCCAGATATTTCATGGCCATCACGGAGCATTCCAGGTGCCAGCCCGGCCGTCCCAGACCCAGCGCCGTCTCCCAAGAGTCCTCTTCCGGCTTTGCAGCCTTCCATAGCACAAAGTCGCGCACGTCGGCTTTCTCATACTCGTCCGCGTCCACGCGGGCTCCGGCGCGATTGCCCGAGAGGTTGATTTTTGAGAGCTTGCCGTACTCGGGAAACGACTCTACCCGAAAGTAGACAGAACTGTCGCTCGTGTAAGCGCAGTTCTTCTCTTCCAAAGTCTGGACGAGCTGCACCATGTCGGGAATATGGTCCGTGGCGCGCACCAGAAACTCGACGTCTTCAAGATTCAGGAGCTTGCGATCGATCTTGAACGCCTCAATATACTTGTCCGTGTACTCGCGCAAAGGCAGGCCAGCGGCGCGCGCGTTGCGGATGGTCTTGTCATCCACGTCGGTCAGGTTCATTACCTGCATCACTTCGAAACCGCGATACTTGAGATGCCGCCGCAGGATGTCTTGAAACACGAAAGTGCGGTAATTGCCGATGTGTCCGTAGTCGTAAACGGTAGGCCCGCAAGTGTAAATGCGCACACGGTTTCCGTCGAGAGGATTAAATTCCTCCACGCGCCCGGAAAGCGTGTTGTGAAGTCGTAAAGCCATCTGTTCCGGCTATTCTCCTGCTGAGAGGCCCAAAGCGATTCTATCGGCGCGGGTTGAAGTGCGTCAAGGAGACTAGCGCTCCGGTGGCGGGTCAGTTTTACTGGGTTTCGGAGAAGTGGTTCAGACGTCAAGGGCCGACTAACATGTAAAGGAATCAAACAACTCCTTTGATTTCATAAACATCGTGGCCTACTGCAGTTAAGTAGCTTTGTTTTCATAAATATCGTGGGTTCCAAAAATCTGTCCTTTGTTATCAATAACATCGTGGGACCCTCCTTCATTTCGCGATTTTTTGAAGTGCCCTGATGCGCTTTGTAGCGTTCTTTCGTGCACGCGAACACTGCCGCCGACGGCCCCACTCGGCGACTTCCGACGAAAGCTGCTGATGTTGGTGCTGGCCTTACGGCTTGTGGTTCAGGCAACGACATACGCTAGCAGTCCTGGCTCATTTACTCAACTATATATAGCAAAGCAGGACCGATGTCAAGCAAAATGTGGACCAGGCTGGACCAGGTGGTGTCTCGGTTCGACGTAGGGGCAGCAGCAAAGGCCAGCTATCAGGATTTCGCCTTCATTGCCCACTCATGCAGTTCGAGGCGGCGCGCACCGTCCGTCACATAGGGGTCGCTCGCGGCAATCTCCTGAGCTTCCTCCAGGGACGAAGCAATGTAGATCACGAGTCCTCCGCTTCCGTCCGTAAACGGCCCACGAGCAAAAATTTTGCCGTGAGAATCCTGTTCGTCCAGAAACGCCAGATGGCGAGGTCGTATGGTGCGGCTCTTTTCCTGATCGAGCATGGGCAGAAAAGCGGCAAAATACTTCATCAAAGATGCCCTCCCTGTGTGTTACTGACACTTTAGGATAGATAAATAAATAATATTTACATCTTCTGTCCTGCCGTGCTGTTAACGTTGGGTATGGGCACGGATGCCCAACTGACCCAATACTTTCCAGAACCAGGGCCGCCAGTGGCGCAGGACGGGGACGGCGGACAAGGTCAACGGACATGATTTTCCCGGTCCCCAAGTGCCCCGCGCCTATCCCTACGGGATCTACGATCTGGGACGCAACGCCGGCTTCGTCAACGTGGGCACGGACCACGACACCGGCGCGTTCGCGGTGGCTTCGATCCGTGGTTGGTGGCGCGCCGGGGGCCGCCGCCTTTACCCGCGCGCCGGGCGACTGTTGATCACCGCCGATGGCGGTGGCAGCAACGGCTGGCGCCTGCGGCTTTGGAAATGGGAGTTGCAGCGCTTGGCCGACCCAACAGGGCTGACGCTGACGGTCTGCCATTTCCCGCCCGGCACGAGCAAATGGAACCAGGTGGAGCACCGGTTGTTTTCCTTCATCTCGTCCAACTGGCGCGGTGAGCCGCTGCGCGATTAGACCGTCGTGCGGCTGATCGCCGGGACGACGACGGCAAAGGGTCTCCAAGTGACCTGCCGTCTGGATCACCGCAAGTATCCCGTTGGGCGTAAGATCACGGATGAACTGGCCGGATGAGCGAACAGGAGCAAGGTAGCGAGTCCGGACCTGCGGTCCAAGGTCCGCGGTATTTCGTCGGTTGTGAACACAAAGGCCGCGGACCTACACAACAGGTCCGCGCCCCACTCGCTAAAGTTCCTTCTTCCTCAGCCAATCTCTGAACGAAAGCAGCCGTGGCAATGACTCCCGGTCTCGCTGGCGATTGGCCGCGCTTTTGCTCGCGATGATGTCGTCCAGCGAGGCGACGGGCAATCCATCACGCTCCACGTGGCGCTTCCACGCATCTTCAAATTGTTCGATGCCGTCGGGAGCAAAGATCAGGTCCAGATCGAATGGGCCGTTACGGAGCTGAATGAGGCCTTTTCCCCGGCGGACCTCGTCCTGCTCTTTTTCGGTCAGCCGAAAACCCAGTTCCGAGAGAGCATCTGCAAGTTTCTCCGCGTTCCCGCTCTCTTTTTCAACATAGAGGTCCATGTCTTGGGTGGTATCGGAGAATCCGTGCAGGATTGCGCCGGATTTGCCGAAGAAAAGATGCCTGACGCCGTGCGTGGCAAACACTCGGGCAAGGTCCTGCGCGTTCTTGAATTCAAAGGTTGGCATGCAGGCAGTTATTTTCGGCTATATCCTAGCCACTCCGGCAGGTTCTCCTCGCACCAGCGGCGATAAGCTTCCAGCGTGTCAAACGACCGGTACTCGGCGTCATCCAGCACAGGTTTGTAAGTGTGGATAAACGAGTTTCGGATGTGTCGTTCCAGGGGCCTCCTGGCAGCCGCTCAAAATCGTCCCAATCCGAATGAGGATGAGCATCGCCTGCTTGGCCCTTGTGCTCCAGATCGGCGAGATCGTGCCTTGGGTCAATGCCGTGCTCTTTGAGGAATGCGTGGACCTGAAAGCGCGACTCGTACCCTAACATTCGGCGCACCTGCTCCTCGCTGAGAGCCTCGGTGCGGTAACCCTCGGCAGCAAGCGCCTCGAGTGCCTGACGAGGCAGGTCGCTCCACTTCGCGGACAGTTCTTCCGCGATGTCGTCCGCCAGATCAATGGCCACTTGCACGGTCCAGTCTCCGTTGTCTTTGTACCATGTTTCGCGATGCAGGCGAAGCCTTTCGTTGGCCGCGTTGACGCTGTTGAACGACTCGGCTGGGTCGCCATTGCCCGGAAAACATACGACGCGCACTAGCCCTTCGATCGCAATCTCTAGGCCTTCTGACTCGTGCGGGCCGAAGTGCTAGCCCTTTTGATCGCAAATTCATCTCAAGGCTTCATTTGGCCGTCGTAAGTTCCCGAAGGTGTGAGGGCCAGTTTGGCCGGTGAGCCGACGCCCGACGAGGCAGTGCGACCGGTCTTTGCTGACTAACATGTTGATCGCAATTCAAACGGCTGTCTGAGGCTATTTTCCCTGAAACGTAAACCTTCTTTACACTTTTGGGTCGCTTGAGGCCGTCAGCGCGGCGCTAACGGGATGCGTTGAAAAACACGATTCTGGGCATCGAAAGGGGGGTGTTCAGAGCCCGTGCTAAAACCGTGAGCTATAGGGGTAGGAGGAGCGGGTGAACGCTCCCCCTCCCTCCGAACCGGACGGGCGGGTTTCCCGCATCCGGCTCTCCGGTCGGTGGTTCACCTCGAAGAGGATTGACAGGCCAGAGCACGGGCGG
>Ga0335085_10007444_pt1 | contig 16979 bp, 18 predicted proteins | sample Lox_Sample_45_FD_206712 | JGI IMG/M metagenome (GOLD analysis project Ga0335085, IMG submission 206712) | Soil microbial communities from Loxahatchee National Wildlife Refuge, Florida, United States - Lox_Sample_4.5 | ecosystem: Environmental > Terrestrial > Soil > Wetlands | place: USA...
AGCAGCAGGAAGCTCCTGTGGCCGAAGGCCTCGCGCACCGCCTCGCCGACGCTCTGCGTCGCGGCGGCAGCCGCGTCCTTGCGCTCCTCGACGAGGGCGGACGCGAGCGGCGCGATCAGCGCGGCGCTCACCGAGAGGATGAGCAGCGCGTTGAACCAGCCGAGGTGCGCGATCAGGCTGCCCGTGTAGGGCAGCATCGCGAACTGGCCGAACGAGCCCGCCGCGCTGCACAGGCCCAGCGCGATCGAGCGCCGCTCGGGCGGGAAGATCCGGCTCACCACTCCGAACACGATGCTGAAGGTGGTGCAGCCCTGCGCGAGGCCGATGAACAGCCCCGTGGCGAGCGAGAACTGCCAGCCGGTGCCCGACATCGCCATCAGCACGAGCCCGGTGCAGTAGAGCGCCGCCCCGGTCGCGAGCACGCGTCCCGCGCCCTTGCGGTCCGCGATCATCCCGAAGAAGGGCTGGGACGCGCCCCAGATCAGGTTCTGCAGGGCCATCGCGAACGCGAAGGTCTCGCGGCTCCAGCCGTGGTCGAGGGTCATGGGCTGCAGGAACAGCCCGAACCCCTGCCGCGTGCCCATCGCCAGCGTGAGGATGATTCCGCCGCAGAGCAGGACGACGCCGGGCGTGCGCCAGTTTTTCGTGTTCGGGTTCACGGAGAAGCGGCATGATAGCGCATGCCGGGCCCCTTACGCCGCCGCATGGCAGCCATGCGGCGGGCTCATGCCATCTTCTGCGGTCCGCCTATGACGAGCCCCTGGGCGAAGTCCACCTCCACGAGCTTGAGGTGCTCGAGCACCTCCGCGCTCTCGACGAATTCCGCGACGGTCTTGATACCCATGGCGTGGCAGCGGGAGCAGATCTTCTCGGCGCGCTCCGAGGCGGTCAGCGACCGCCCGATGTCCTTGACGGTGCTGTAGGTGAGCTTCACAAAGTCGGGCTTCAGGGTCTGGAGGAAATTGAACGAGGCGTCGCTGCCGTCGAAGCCCGCGAAGGTGAAGCGGCAGCCGATGGGCCGGAGCTGGCTCACGATGAGCTTGATGTCCTCGCTGTGGACCAGCGCCGTGTCCCAGCCGACCTCGAACGTGAAGGTGCCCTCGGGGATCTTGGAGGCCTGGATGTTCTTGGCCACGAAGTCGGTGAACTTGGCCTCGCGCAGCGTGTCCTCGGCGAGGTTCACGCCGAACGCCGGCGGGGGCAGGCTCGGGCGCTGGGCCCGGAATTCCTGGAGCCAAGTCGCGAGGCGGCCCACGACCCAGCGGTCGACGTAGGGAAGCAGCCGGTACTCCTGCAGCATGGGGAAAAACGTCCCGGGCGGCAGGAGCTTTTCCTCCTCCTCCTTGAAGCGGACGAGGACCTCCTGGAAGGGCCGCTGCTCGCCTGGAGGGGTCAAGGCGAGGATCTTCTGTGCATAAAGCACGAAGCCGCCCGTTTTCAGCGCCGCAATCAGCTTGTCGGCGATGTTTTTCTGGATCGTGCCTTCGTCTTCCATCACCACGGGCATCGCGAGTTCGGACCTTCCGAGCTCAGGGGATGCCTCTCAGACGCAAGAAATGTTCCTGAAACCAAGGGTTTTCAGCAGCGCGGGGCCACGCGGGCTCGGCCCTCCGGCTGGTCCCGCCCCCCCCGGTCCCGGGCGGAAATGTCCTCCGCGCCGTCACCTTGTATCGATTTCCCGACAGGCCGATCCGCTTGGATTCGGCGAGATGCCCGCCGGCAGGGCGTCGTGAAGTCCCGGCCGGTCGCGCATTCGCGGAATGTGCCGCATCGAAGGGTGCCAGTCAAACCCGGCGGCCTCCCGCGGTACGCTAGAATCGCCCGTGCTCAAGTTCCTGATCACCTATGCGGGCGATTCGCGCCAGTCGGTGCGGCTGCGGCGTTTCCTGCTCGCTTCGGCGACCTACGCGATCTGCCTTCCGCTGCTCGCGCTCGCGAGCGCCTTCGGGCTGATCCAGCGCGAGCCTGCGGCACTCGTCGCCGCGGCCATGATCTCGGTCAACCTCGGGTTCTACCTCCTCATACGTACCGGTTTGAACCTCAGGTTCGCCGATCCGAGCCTGACGCGTGCGCAGGTGCTCGGCGCCGTCGCCGTGCTGATGTTCGCGGTGTACAGCTTCGACCAGGGGCGCGCCATGGTACTGAACCTCTCGCTCGTGGTGCTCACCTTCGGCGTGTTCCGCTTCACCACGCGCGAGTTCGTCAGGACGGCGATGTGGATCCTCGCGAGCTACGCGCTGGTGATCAACCTGCTGATGCAGTTCAAGCCCGACACGGTGAACGTGTATCACGAGTGGTTCCAGTGGGCCGGGCTCGCCGGCCTGCTGCCGCTTTTCGCGATGATAGGCGGAAGGATCAGCCGCCTGCGCGAGCGCCTGCGCAGGAGCAACGAGGAGCTGCGCTCGGCGCTCGGCGCCGTGCGGCAGATGGCGACCCACGACCACCTCACCGGCCTGCCCAACCGCGTGCTGTTCAACGAGGAGCTGCAGCGGGCGCTCGCGCGCGCCGACCGCCACGCGCGGCCCGTGACGCTGTTCTTCATGGACCTCGACCGCTTCAAGAACATCAACGACACGCTCGGCCACCAGTTCGGCGACCGCGTGCTCCAGGAAGCGGCCGGGCGCCTCGCGGGCTGCGTGCGCGAGGGCGACGTCATCGCGAGGCTGGGCGGGGACGAGTTCGTGCTGCTCGTCGAAGAGATCGGCGACATGTCGGCGCTGACCGAGATCGCCCGCAAGCTGCTCGCCGCGGTCACCGACCTGGGGACGATAGACGGTCAGGACCTCAACGTCTCGCTCTCCATCGGCATCTGCTCCTTTCCCGCCGACGGCCGCGACGCGAAGACCCTCCTCGCCGGCGCCGACATCGCCATGTACCGGGCGAAGGAGCAGGGCCGCAACCGCTTCTGCTTCTTTTCCGCCGAACTGCGGTCCCACACGCCGGAGAAGCTCACGCTGGAGGCGGGCCTGCGCCACGGCCTGGAGCGCGCCGAATTCCGCGTCCACTACCAGCCCAAGATCGACATGACGAGCGGGGAGATCACCGGGGTGGAGGCCCTTCTCCGCTGGCAGCACCCCGAGCTCGGCCTGCTCGCGCCGGACAAGTTCATCCCTCTCGCCGAGGAGACGGGCCTCATCGTCCCGATCGGGCTGTGGACGCTGCGCGAGGTGTGCTCGCGCACGCGCGCGTGGAAGGAGGCCGGGTTGCCGCGCATGCCGGTCGCGGTCAACCTCTCGGCGGCCCAGTTCGGCCAGGAGCAGCTCGTCCCGCAGCTCGCCGAGATCATCCGGTCGACCGGAATCGAGCCGGGAATCCTCGAGCTCGAGATCACCGAGAGCATGGTGATGCGGGACCCGGAGGAGGCGGTCAAGCTGATGGAGAACCTGCGCGGCATGGGCGTGCGCCTCACCATCGACGATTTCGGCACCGGCTACTCCTCGCTCGGCTACCTCAAGCGCTTTCCGATCAACAGCCTCAAGGTGGACCGCAGCTTCGTGCGCGATCTTCCGCACTCCGCCGACGACATCGCCATCACGCGGGCGGTGATCGCCATGGCGCACAGCCTGCAGATGAACGTGATCGCGGAGGGCGTCGAGCTGAAGGAGCAGTTCGACGTGCTGCGCGATGAAGGCTGCGACGAGTTTCAGGGCTTCCTGTGCCGGCCGCCCCTCGTCGAGGAGGATCTCATCCGGTTCATCCGGGAGAACGCGGCGCGCCCCCAGACCGGGTGAGTCGAAACCGAGCGGAAACAAAGACCCCGGCGGCGCCGGGGTCGCGTCGCTCCGGGCGGGAGCTCAGGCCGGGACGGGCTCCCTGGGCTTCGTCTCGGGAGCGGGCTTCGCGGGCGCGGGCGTCCTGTCCTTGCTCTCCTGCGCCTTCTTCCTCTGCAACTCCTCCTCGCGGGCCCTCCTGTACAGCTCGTCGAACTCGTAGCACATAAGAGACTCCTTTCGCATCAGGTGACGGACAACCCTCCCTTGTTACGGCTGGAGCTTGTGCGGCCCATGCTACTCCCGGCCACCGCTGAGTTCAACGCGGAATCATGAAACAATAGCGCGATGCCACGATGAAGATCTGCCACTACAACCACAACCAGGCGGGCGCCCTCGTCGGCGACCGCGTGCACCCGCTCGGCGACATCCTCGTCAAGGCGGGACACCTCCGCCCCGGCTATACGATGCTCGACGTGATCGAGAAGCTGGCGAACGAGCCGGCGGCGATGAAGCTCGCGCGCTTCACGGTGCAGTCGGGGCCGACGCTTGCGCTCGCCTCGGTCAGGCTGCTCGCTCCGCTCACCAATCCGCCCGCGATCTGGGCCGCCGCGTCGAACTACCGGGCGCACGAGGCCGAGATGCGCGACAAGATGGAGTCGTACGACCGCACCGCGTTCTCGAAGGACGACCTCATGGCGGAGTTCTTCCTGAAGCCCGCCGCCTCCCTCGTCGGGCCCGGCGGCCCCGTCGTGCTGCCCGCGGTCTCCAGGGACGTGGATTTCGAGTGCGAGCTTTGCGCCGTCATTGGAAAGACGGCGAGGCGCGTGCCCGAGGACAGGGCGCTCGAACACGTCTTCGGCTACACGATCCTGTGGGACTTCAGCCAGCGCGATCCCTGGGGCAGGGGCCGGCAGAACACCAGGAACATCCGCAAGGGCTTCGACACCTTCACCGGGCTGGGCCCCTGGATCGTGACGCGCGACGAGGTCGACGATCCCCAGAATCTCGCGATCCGCGTCGAGCAGAACGGCGCTCCCGTGATGAGCGCGCACACGAGCGACATGATCTGCAGCCTGCGCGAGCACATCCGCTTCCTCTCGGCCGTGACGACGCTCGCCCCGGGCGCCCTGATCTCCACCGGCACTCCCGCGGGGGTGGCGAAGCTCGCGCCGGGCGACCGGCTGAAGGGCAGCATCGAGCGCATAGGCGAGATGGAGGTGGAGGTGCAAGCGGAACGTCCATAGTGCACAGGCGGATTGTGACTACCGCACAAGGCGCGCCGGGACTATCGCGTATATTCGAAGCACCGGATTCGGACGCACATGAAGTCTCTCGCCGCTCTCCTGATCGCCGTCACCGCCCTCGCCGCGGGGCACGCGGCCGCCGACCCGGGCGAGCGGGTCTACAACAACCGCTGCAGCCTGTGCCACGCCGGCGGCGCGGGCGGCGCGCCGAAATTCGGCAACCGCGAGGACTGGGCGCCCCGCGCCGCGCGGGGCAAAATCGCCCTGTATGAGGTCGCGCTCCACGGCAAGCCGAACACCGCTATGATGGCGCGCGGAGGGTTCCGCGACCTCTCGAGCGACGAGGTGATGGCGGCGGTGGACTACATGGTCGCGCAGGCGGGGCTCAAGCCCGGGCTGCGCCCCGAGCCCGCCGCGGCGCCGCTTCTGCCGGCCGAGACGGTCGCCGCGGCGCCCGCGGCGGCATTCGACGACAGGACCGCTACGACCCGCGTCGCCGAAGCGCTGCTCGCGCAGCTGGCGCCGCCGGGCTCCAAGATCGAGATGCAGGACGACGCGGCCCTGGTCGGCGGACTGGGAATACGCGTCGCGACGCGCGAGGGGGTGGTGTGGCTGCGTGGCATGGTGAAGACGGCGGAGATCATCGATCGCGCGGAGGCGATCGCCCGGTCCGAGGGCGGCGACAGGAAGGTGGAGAACAAGCTCATCTCGGCCGCGTTGTTCGAGTGGGATTGACGCGGGCCGCCTACGCGGCGGCCGCTGCCATCTTCTCCCTCCTCGCGGCCGGGCAGGCGGGCGCGCAGGGCGACTATCCGAACCGCGCGATCCGCATGGTGGTGGACACCTCGCCGGGCGGCCTCACGGACATTCTCGGGCGCATGGCGGCGGAGGGCCTCGCGCGCGAGCTCGGGCGCCAGGTGGTGGTGGAGAACCGCGCGGGCGCGGCCGGCAACATGGCGATCGAGTACGTCATGAAGTCGCCGGCGGACGGCTATACGCTGATGATCTGCGCCGGCGGAAACGTCGTGATCAAGCCGTTCCTCGACCGCTCGCTCGCCTTCGACCCGCTCACCGACCTGGTGCCGGTGTTCAACGTCGCCGAGGCGCCGCATATCCTGGTGGTCCCCGCCGCGTTTCCGGCCAAGACTCTCGCCGAATTCATCGACTACGCGAAGGCGAACCCCGGCAAGCTCTACTACGGCTCGGCGGGGAACGGCAGCCCGCCGCACCTCGCGATGGACCGCTTCGCGCGCCTCGCGGGCGTGTCGATGGTGCACGTGCCCTACAAGGGCGTGGGCCAGGCCCTGCCGGATCTCGTCGCGGGGCGGGTGCAGATGATGTCGATGAGCTACGGCTCGGCGCGTCCCTACCTAAAGAGCGGCGCGCTGCGCGCGCTCGCGGCGGGCGCAAAGCAGCGCCTCGCCGGGCTGCCCGACGTGCCGACCGCCGCGGAGGCGGGCCTGCCCGCTTGGCAGATGAGCGCGTGGTTCGGCATATTCGCGCCGCGGGACACGAGCCCCGAGATCGTGCGCCTGCTGAACGAGAAGCTCCAGGCGGTGATCGACGAGCCCAAGGCCCGGCAGCGGCTGCTCGAGCTCGGGGCGGAGCCGCTCGGCGGCCCCGCGCCGGCGTTCGCCGAGCGCGTGCGCGCCGACTACCGCTTGTGGGGTCAAGTGGTGCGAGAATCGGGAATCAAGGTGGAGTAGCGATGGCCGGGGCCGCGATCAAGAGCAGGTTCATCTCGCACGGCACGCTCGGGTCGAAGGACCTCGAGGCGTCGCGCCGCTTCTACGAGGAATTCCTCGGCCTTCAGGTGGTGCGCACCAGCCCCGTGTCGCTGATGGTGCGCCTGGGCGGCAACCACGTGTACGCGGTGGTCTTCAGCAAGAAGAAGGCGCGCATGGACCGTCTCTACCACAACGGGCTGGACGTCGACACCGACGCCGAGGTCGACGAGGCGTGGAGGCTTTGCCGCGAGCAAGCGGAGAAATGGGGCCTTCACGAGATCAGCAAGCCTTCGGCGCGACACGGCACCTACAGCTTCCTCTTCTGGGACGCGGACGACAACGCCTGGGAGATCCTCTCGAATCCCAAGGGCGGCTACACCTGGATCTTCGAGAAGGGGGACCTCGCCGGGCGCGGCCACTTCGAGCGCGGGTTCCGCCACAAGCGCCCCGACGCGGAGAAGGAAGGGAAATGAGGGCGGCGTACTACGAGAAGAAGGGGCCCGCCGCGAAGGTGCTCATGATCGGCGATCAGCCCGAGCCGCAGCCCGCGGCCGGCGAGGTGCGCGTCAAGGTGCAGGTCTCGGGGATCAACCCGACGGACACCAAGCTGCGCGGCGGCTGGGATGGCGCGATGGAGATGCCGTTCCCGCGGATCATTCCGCACCAGGACGGAGCGGGCGTGATCGACCGGGTCGGAGCCGGCGTGCCGCAATCGCGCCTGGGCGAGCGCGTCTGGATCTGGGAGGCGCAGCGCGGGCGTGCCTTCGGCACCTGCGCCGAGTACGTCGCGGTTCCCGCGGACAACGCGGTCGCGCTGCCCGAGTCCGCGAGCTTCGAGACCGGCGCCTGCCTCGGCATCGCCGGCATGACCGCGCACCGCTGCCTGTTCCAGGACGGCGGCGTCCAGGGACAGACCGTGCTCGTCGCCGGCGGCGCGGGTGCGGTCGGCCAGGCGGCGATCCAGCTCGCGAAGTGGGGCGGGGCGCGCGTCGTCGCGACCGTGAGCCGTGCGGAGCAGGAGAAGGTAGCGCGCGAGGCCGGGGCGGACCTCGTCGTCGACAGGAAGAGCGGGGATCCCGCCGGGAGGATCCGCGCGTTCGCGCGCGGCGCGGGAATCGACCGCGTGGTCGAGGTGGCGTTCGAGGCGAACCTCGAGCTCAACCGAGCGGTGCTCAAGGCCAACGGGGTGATCTCCACGTATTCGTCCGGGCCGCCCGACAGCGCGCCGCGGATCCCGTTCACCGCGGTCATGCGCCAGGGCATCACGGTCCACTTCATTCTCGTCTACGTCATGCCGCGCGAGGCGCACCAGACGGCGGCGCGCGATCTGAACGCGGCGCTCGAGGCCGGGCGCTACCGGCCGCACGTCGCGCGCGTGTTCGCGCTGGGCGAGACGCCGGCGGCCCACGAGGCGCAGGAGAGCGGCGCCACCGTCGGCAAGCTGCTGGTGCGTCTCTGAGCGCCATGCCCAGGGCCGGCGCCGCCGAGCTGAAGAAGCTGCGCGCCCGCGCCGCGGCCTGGGCGCGGACCGCCAAGGGCCGCAGGGGCGGAGCGGCCGCGCTCACCGCGATCCTGGTCATCGTCATGGCGCTCGCCTTCCTGCACGACTACTGGAAGGCGGCGTTCTCCACGCAGCCGCCCCTGCGGGAGGACACGCGCGGGGCGGCCCGCGAAAAGGCGAAGGAGCTCGCGCGGGCGCTCGAGGCGCGGCTCTTCGTCAAGGGCCGGATCGAAGGCGACGCCTGGACGAGCGCGCAGATGCTGGTAGCGCTCAGGGAGAACGACGCAGGCTACCGCCCGCGCGGCGGCCCCAGGGCGATCGAGCGGTATTTCCGCGCGATCGCCGGGCCGGAGTGCACCTGCTGGCGACGGGTCCCTGCGGGCAATTTCCCGAGCCATCTCGGCGTGACCGCGTGGGCGCTGTGGGGGTTCGCCTGCTTCGGCATTCCGGCTCACCGCAACGAGATCGAGTTCCTGCTCTCCGCCCAGGGTCCGGAGGGCGGCTGGCCGCTGTTCGCCGGCGCCGACCCGAAGCGCTTCGCCTCGAGCTACGCGACGGCGGCGGTGATCCTCGCGCTTCACCAGCACTCGGCGCGGGAGAAGAGCCCCGCGCGGCGCAAGCGCATCGACGCCGCGGTGGGCCGCGGCGCCGAATGGCTGAAGAGCCGTGCCGCCGCGGGCCGGGCGCGCTGGGCGGACTACCCCGACTTGGCGGGGGAAGGAAAGGAGTATCTCGGTCTTTCGGGCTTCGTGCTGTTTGCGCTCCACCGCACCGGCGCGGCGGGACTCGCCTCGCTCGACCGGGAGTGGATCGACGCGCTGCCCGAGGAGGCGCCGGCGCTGCTCGCCGACGAGGCCTCGGGCAGGAAAGTGTGGGTCGGCAAGCGCGCGTATCCCGACGACACGCTCTACCGGGCGCTGCCGTGGGCCATCGTCGCCACCGCGAACGCCTATTCGGGCGCGTCGCTCTTCGGCAAGGTCCGCGCGGCGAGGTGGCTCGAGCGCGCGCTTGCGCCTGGCGCGCCGGTGTACGCGCTCCTCGGCAACGAGCCCGACGGCGGGCTCGTCGCCGAGGCCCTGCTCGCGCTGAAGAGCGAGACGTGAAGGCGCGCAAGGGAACGCCCGCGCTCAGGCGCGACGTCGCTACTGCGAACCTCGTCGTCGAGCGCTTCGGCCTGTCGAACGCCTTCGGCCACGCGAGCGCGCGAATTCCGGGCAGCGACGCCTTTCTCATGCCGACGCGGCGCAGCCCCGGCCTCGCGACGGCGGCCAAGCTCCTCGTGGTGGACTTCGATGGCGCGATCCTGTCGGGGAAGGGGACGCCGAACAGCGAGCTGTGGATACACGCGCGCATCTACGCCTCGCGCCCGGATGTCGGCGGCGTGGTGCACGCGCATCCGCCGGCCTGCGTCTGCCTCACGCAGATCGGGCAGCCGCACCGCGTCGTCCACAACCAGGGCGGGGCGTTCCGCGCCGGCGTGCCCGAGTACGAGCGCATCGGGCTGATACGCTCGCGCGAGCTCGGCGACCTGCTCGCGCACCGGCTGGGCTCCGGCATTGCCGTGATGATGCGCGGCCATGGCATCACCACGGCGCTGGCCGACGTGCGCACCGCCACGGTGGCGGCGTGCCTGCTCGAGGAAAGCGCGCGGCTGCAGCTCGACATGCTCGCAGCAGCGGCCGGGGACCCCTCGCGCATCCGCGCCTACACGCGCGAGGAGGCGGAGAGCGTGGGCGACCAGATGAGCCCGCGCGTCGTCGCTCGCGCCTGGGAGTACTACGCCGCGGTCGCGCGCCGGCGGCCGCTCGGGGGCTAGGCGCTACTTCTTTCCGGGCTCGGCCTCCTCGACCAGCTTCCTGTCGATGAGCGTGATCTCGATGCGCCGGTTCTTCTTCCTGCCGTCGGCCGTGTCGTTCCCGGCGACGGGCTGGTACTCCGCGCGGCCCGAGGCGATCATCCGGTCGGGCGGCACGCCGACTTCCTGAAGGTAGCGCACCACGGTCGTCGCGCGCGCGACCGACAGCTCCCAGTTGGAAGGGAAGGCCTTGGTCTTGATCGGCACGTTGTCGGTGTGGCCGACGACGCGTATGACCTTGTCCTCGTAGCCCTTCACCGCCTCGCCGACCTTCTTCAGCACCGCCTTGCCCGTGTCCTTGAGGTCGGCGCGCCCGGAATCGAAGAACAGCTGCTCGGCGACGTCGACCGTGAGCATGTCCCGGTACTGCCGCACCTGGAGCTCGCCCTTCTTGACCTCGTCGGTGAGATTGGCCACGAGCGCGTCGTACTGTGTCTGCTTCTGCTGGCCCGCGCTCTGAAGCTGCGCTTTCTCCTGCTCGAGCGCGTCGATCCGCTTCTTCGAATCCGCCTGCTGCTGCTCGAGCCCGGACTTGTCCTTCCTGAGCGCGGCGATTTCGGCGTTCTTGTCCGCCTCGAGCTTCTCGTAGTCGCCCTTGCTGACGCAGCCGGCCGCGAGAGTCGCGACGAGAACGGCGCCGGCGGCGGGGATGACTCGGTTCATGTCATTCTCCTTCTGAAGCGATGCCTCCCCTGGCCCGATACAATATAGCAAAACATAGGAGGAGGCCCGCATGAGAAAGTTCACCGCTCTGGCCGTATTCCTGGCCGGCTGCGCGAGCGCGCCGCCGGCGCCGACTCCGCAGCAGAAATCCGAGCTCGCCCCCACCGGCACGCTGCGCGTCGCGGTGTTCACGGGCAACCCCGTGCTCGGGTCGCGCGACAAGGAGACCGGCGAGGTGAGCGGAACCACCGCCACCCTGGGCCGCGCGCTCGCGCAGCGCGCCGGAGTTCCGGCGAAGATCGTCGGCTACTCCGCGATCGCGAAGCTGGTCGAGGACGCGAAGGCCGGCGAATGGGACGTCGCGGTGGTCGCCTTCGATCCGTCGCGCCGCAACGTGCTCGAGTACGCTCCGCCGCACATCGTCGTCGACCTCACCTACCTCGTCGCGCCGGGCTCGACGATACGCAGCGTCCCCGACGCCGACCGTCCCGGCGTCAGCATCGCCGCCGCGCGCGGCGCCGCGACGACGCTGTTCCTCGAGCGGACGTTGAAATCGGCCAGGGTGGTGCAGGCCGAGAACGAGCCGGCGGCGTTCGCCCTTCTCAGGGAGGGCGAGGCGCAGGCCTACGCCCAGAACCGCTATCTGCTCCTCGGCCTCGCCGGCGGAGTCCCCGGCTCGCGCGTGCTCGAGGACCGCTTCTCCGCCGCCGAGATGTGCCTCGTCGTGCCGAAAGGCCGTGCCGCGGCGCTCGCCTACGTGACCGGGTTCGTCGAGGACGCCAAGCGGTCGGGCACGGTGCAGCGCGCGATCGACGAGGCGAAGCTGCGCGGCGTCTCGGTCGCGCCCGCCGTCAAGGAGAACATCACCCCCGGCGGGGGCTACTAGACCCGGATCGGCAGAGAGCGGATGCGCTTGCCCGTCGCGGCGGCGAGCGCGTTCGCTACCGCCGGCGCGATGACCGGCGTCGCGGGCTCGCCCACGCCGGTGGGCCTGGCGTCGGAACGCGCGATGTAGACGCCGATGCGCGGCATCTCGGTGAGGCGGAGCGGCACGTAGTCGTGGAAGTTCGACTGCTCGACCACGCCGTCCTTGAGCGTGATCGCGCCGTACATCGCCGCGGTGAGGCCGAAGGCGATGCCGCTCTCCATCTGCGCGCGGATCACGTCCGGGTTGACCGCGACACCGCAGTCGACCGCGCACATCACGCGGTCGACGCGCCAGGAGCCGTCGCGCTTCACCGTGACCTCCGCGACCTGCGCCACGACGGTGTTGAAGGACTCGTGAACCGCGATGCCGCGCCCGCGCCGGTCGCCGACGCGCGCCGACACGAGCGGCGTCCCCCAGTCGGATTCGGTCGCCGCCATCTCGAGCACGGCCTTGTGGCGCGGCGATTTCGCGAGCAGCGCGCGCCTCAGCTGGAAGGGATCCCTGCCGGCCGCGGCCGCGAGCTCGTCGATGAAGGTCTCGGTCGAGTACGCGGTGTGCGTCGAGCCGACCGAGCGCCACCACTGCACCGGCACGCCCGTCGTCGGCGAGTGCAGCTCGACGCCGAGGTTGGGAATCGCGTAGGGAAGGTTGGCCGCGCCCTCGACCGAGGTCGCGTCGATGCCGTCCTTCACCATCATGCCCTCGAACGCGGTCCCGCCGAGGATCGACTGCCCGACGATGCGGTGCCGCCAGGCGACGAGGTTGCCCGAGGCGTCGAGGCCGGCCTTCAGCGCGTGGCAGTACATCGGGCGGTAGTAGCCGGCGCGCATGTCGTCCTCGCGCGTCCACACGAGCTTCACCGGCGCCCGGCCTCCGATCGCTCTCGCGACCTGCACCGCCTCGAGCACGTAGTCGGCGTGCGGATTGGCGCGGCGGCCGAAGCTGCCGCCCGCGTAGAGCATGTTGAGCTTCACCTGCTCGGGCTTCATGCCGAGCAGCTGCGCGACCGCGGGCTGGTCGATCGACTGGAACTGCTCGCCGTTCCAGATCTCGCAGGCGTCCGCGGAGAGCTTCACCACGCAGTTCATCGGCTCCATGGCGGCGTGCGCGAGGTAGGGAAACTCGTAGGTGGCCTCGAAGGTCTTCGCCGCGGAGGCGAGCGCCGCGGCCGCGTCGCCTTCCTTCCTCGCGGGGAGCCCGGGCGTCGCCGCGAGGCGCCGGTACTCGGCCATGATCTCCCCGGTGCCGAGCTTGAACGCGGCGCTCTCGTCCCAGTCGACCGAAAGCGCGTCGCGCCCCTTCTTCGCCGACCAGAAATCGCCCGCGAGCACGGCGACGCCCTGCGGGATCGCGACGACGTCGACCACGCCCCTGACTTCCCTGGCCTTCGCCGCGTCGAAGGACTTCACCTTCCCGCCGAAGCGCGGCGGGTGCGCGACCAGCGCGGTCAGCATGCCCGGGAGCTTTACGTCCTGGGTGTACATCGCGCTGCCGTTCGACTTGGCGCGGGCGTCGGTCCGCTGCACGCGCCGGCCGATGAGGGCGAAGTCCTTCGCGTCCTTGAGCTTCACGTCCTTGGGGACCGGCTGCTTCGCCGCCGCCGCGGCGAGCGAGCCGAAGCTCGCCCTGCGCCCCGACTCCTGGTGCAGCACCGCGCCCTTCGACACCGTGATCGACCCGGGCGCGACCTTCCAGCGCTCGGCGGCGGCCGCGACGAGCATGGCGCGCGCCGCGGCGCCGGCCCTGCGCATCTGCTCGTAGGAGTTCGCGAGCGCCGTGCTCCCGCCCGTGCCCTGCATCGGGCCCATGAAGAGATTGTTGTAGCGGCTCGCGTCCGCGGGCGCGCCCTCGACGCGGATCTGGCTCCAGTCGGCGTCGAGCTCCTCGGCGACGAGCGTCGGCAGCCCGGTGTAGCTGCCCTGGCCCATCTCGAGGTGCTTGACGATCACCGTCACCTTGCTGTCGGTGCCGATGCGCACGAAGGCGTTGGGCTCGAACGGCGCGGCCGCGGCGGCGCCCGAGCCGCCCTGTCCCGGCCCGGCCATCTGCGCGAGCGCATCGGGCAGCGCGACACCCAGCGTGAGCCCGGCGCCCGCCTTGAGGAAATCGCGCCGGCTGAGATTGACGATGGTGTCCATCGCGGCTGTCACTTGAGATTCCGCGACGCCTGCTTCACGGCGAGGCGGATGCGGTTGTAGGTGCCGCAGCGGCACACGTTGCCCGCCATGGCCTCGTCGATCTCCGCGTCGGTCGGACGCTTCGCCTTGGCGAGCAGCGCCGCCGCGCTCATGACCTGTCCCGACTGGCAGTAGCCGCATTGCGGCACGTCGTTCTCGGCCCAGGCGTCCTGCACCGCCTTGCCTTCCTTGGTCCGGCCCACGGCCTCGATGGTGGTGATGCGCTTGCCCTCGGCCGCGCTCAGGGGAAGCTGGCAGGAGCGCTCCGCCTGGCCGTTGACGTGCACGGTGCAGGCGCCGCACAGAGCCAAGCCGCAGCCGTACTTGGTTCCGGTCAGATTGAGGTGGTCGCGCAGCACCCAGAGCAGCGGGGTGTCGGGGTCGGCGTCGACCGGCATTCTCTTGCCGTTGACGATCAGGGTTGCCATGGGAAGTCCCGGAGAAGTCCGCCCCTATTGTGTGCCGAAGGGACGGCCTTGTGTAGAGGTTGCCCGGCCGGGACGGCCGGGCGAACCCCGGCTGCTAGTGGTTCGAGGTCGTGCTGTTGTAGCTGACCACGGCCGCGACGGCCGCAACGCCGACCGCGACCACGGCGATCACCGCCGACGTGGTGCCGCCCGAGGCCGGGGGAAGCGCCGCGCCCTGCGCCTCGCCGCCGGCCTGCGCGATCTGCACGGGCTGCTGCGCGGGCGTCTGAGCCGCGGCGCTCGCCGCGAAGCCGATCAATGCCAACAAGACCGCTAGGTTCTTCACTTGCCCTCCTGCCGCGGGTTCGAAGACCGGATTATAGGCCCGGGCGTCGCGCGGCGTGGGTCCCGATCTTGGCGCCAGGCTGACAGATTACCTCTCAGCGAGGCCGGCGTAGAGCGACCGGGCGGTGCCGGCGAAGATCCAGTCGCGGTCCGCCTGCGCGAGGCCGGCGAGCGCGGCGCGCGCCTCGGCGAGCAATCCCGCGAGCGTGCCCTCGGAGGCGGGAAAATTCGATCCCCACGCAATGCGCGACGCGCCGAACTCCGCGACCACGCGCGCGAAGAAGGTCTCGGGCGTGGCCTTGCCCTTGCGCGCCTCGCGCACGTTGTGGGTCGTGAGCTTGAGGAACAGATTCGGATGGCGCGACAGCGCGAGCAGGCTGCGCGCCTGCGCGTAGGGCGGGCCGTCCTCGGTCGCCGGCCGCGCCATGTGGTCGAGGATGACGCGCGCGCGCGGAAAGCGCGCGAGCACCGTTTCCAGCTGCGGAATGCCCGCGGCGCGGAGCTGCACGCTCACCGTCATGCCCAGCTCGCTCGCGAGCTCCCACGCGGGGAAGGAGCGCGGGTCGTCGAGGCGGGCGTCCCTGGAGGCCATGGTGTGGCCGGCGATGAAGACGCGCAGGCCCTCGAGCCCCTTCGCCCTCCAATATTGGATCCGCTCTTGCGCATCCTGCCGGAACACGTCCACCGAGAACACGCCGGCAAAGCGCCCGGGGAAGGCCGCCACCGCATCGGCGAGGCAGCTGTTGTCCCAGCCGTAGCAGGTCGCGGCCTGCACCAGCGCCGAGCGCGACACGCCCGCTTCGTCCATCGCGGCGACCATCGCTTCCGCGCTCACCGGCCGCTCCCGCGACCAGTCCGACTGCGAGCCGCCCAGCGGATCGCGCGGGTAGCGCGCGGTGTCGGTCGAGATCACGTGCGGATGGACGTCGATCACCGCGCTCACTCGATGCTCCCCACGGCTCTCACCATCTTCGCGGTCTGCCCGTAATCGTCGCGGATCAGGCGCGCGAACGCCTCGGGCGACAGGGGACGCGGCACGACGCCCTGGCCCGCGAGCCGCTTCAGGATCACCGGGTCGCGCAGCAGCTTTGCCACCTCGGCGTTGATGCGCCCGATCACGGGCCCGGGCGTGCGCGCCGGCGCGAGCAGGCCGAACCAGGAATCGAATTCGTAGCCCGGAACGCTCCCGGCCACGGGCGGCGCGCCGGGAAGGAACGGCGAGCGCTCGAGCGAGGTCACGCCGAGCAGGCGGAGGCGCGCGTCCTTCGCGTAGGGGATCGCGCCGACGTTCGGCACGATCACCGCGTGCGAGCGCGCCGCGAGCACGTCGTTGACCGCGTCCTGGGAGGACTTGAAGGGGATGTGCACCATCGAGACGCCGGCGAGCTTCGCGAAGTAGGCCATGGCGACGTGCGTCGAGCTGCCGTGCCCCGCCGAGGCGTAGTTGAGCTTTCCGGGATTCGCCTTCGCGTAGGCGATGAGCTCCGCGGTCGTCCGCGCCGGGATCGACGCGCTCGCCATGAGGACGTAGCTCTGCATCCCGATGTTCGCCACGGCGGCGAAGTCCGCGATCGGATCGTAGGCCGGCGTCGCGCCGAGGAGCGCGGTGAGGTTGTGGCTCGACGCGGCGAAGATGAGCGTCCTGCCGTCGGGGACGGCCCTGGCGACGAACGCCGTGCCGATCGCTCCGCCCGCGCCCGGGCGGTTGTCGATGATCACCGTCTGCCCCAGCGCGGCGCCGAGCTCGGCGTAGAACGCGCGCGCGAGCACCTCGCGCGCCCCGCCGGCGGCGAACGGCACCACGATGCGCGTGACCTGCGCCGCGGCGAGCGAAGGCAGGACCGCGGCGCAGAGTACAAGCGCTCGGATCATTGAGCCCGGCGGCTCATGCCCTCTGCTTCTTCAGCAGGTCGCGGATCTCGGCGAGCAGCGTCTCCTCCTTCGACGGCGCGGGCGGGGCGGCTGGCGCCTCCTTCTGCTTCATCACGAAGCCGAGGAACTTGACGATGAAGATGTAGAGCGCCAGGGCGACGACGATGAAGTTCACCACCTCGCCGATGAACAGGCCGTAGGGCACCTCTTTCGCGCCGACCACGATCTTCCAGCCGAGGTAGCCCTGCTCGCCCGGGAGCAGCAGGCCGATGAGCGGCATGATGATGTGCTTCACCAGCGAGTCGACGATCTTGCCGAAGGCGGCGCCGATGATCACGCCCACGGCGAGGTCGATGACGTTGCCCTTCAGGGCGAAGTTCTTGAATTCCTCGAGCAGCGACAGCGCGCGTCCGGCGCCCAGCGACTTGAGCGTTTCCATGCGTCCCTCCTTGGTTGAGTGCGCAAGCCGCGTTATACCTTAAATGAGACCGCAAATGCGGTAGGATGCGCCTCACGGTCCTGAAGAACCGGAAAGGAGGAGCTTCGA
>Ga0335085_10007446_pt1 | contig 16970 bp, 13 predicted proteins | sample Lox_Sample_45_FD_206712 | JGI IMG/M metagenome (GOLD analysis project Ga0335085, IMG submission 206712) | Soil microbial communities from Loxahatchee National Wildlife Refuge, Florida, United States - Lox_Sample_4.5 | ecosystem: Environmental > Terrestrial > Soil > Wetlands | place: USA...
AGGCCGAAGCCCACGCCATTGCGGATCAGATTTAAATTGCCGAGCACGTTCCCGGCGCGCTGCGCGACCGGCGGCTCGAGTTCGACCTGCTCGCAAAAACCGGCGACGGCGTCGTGCAGTTCCGGGGAGTTCTTTCGCGAAACCATGATGAATGGGTGCTGGTTGAGATCGCAGATGCGCAGCACCTTCTTCTTGGCAAGGCGATGGCCGGCAGGAAGGCCGATCACGAGCTTTTCCAGCAGCAGCGGCTCGGTGACCGCGTCTTTGAGAACAACCGGTCCGCGCAGAAATCCGACATCCAGCATGTGGTTGGCGAAGGCGGTTTTCTGTTCCGCGGTCGGCAGATTATGAAGCACGAGCCGTAGACCGGGGAGGCGGCGCTGGATCAGAGGAAGCAGTTTCGGCAACACCTTGACCTCGGCGGCGGGGGCCACTGCAACCGACAATTCCGCCGCCGGGTGTCCCGCTGCTTCGCGGAGCCGCTCCGCCGCCCGGTCGGTTCGCGTCAGAATGTCGCGTGCGTCGGAAAGGAAATTGCGGCCGGGTTCGGTCAGCGCCACGCGGCGCTTGTTCCGCTCGAACAGCGCGACGCCGAGATACTTTTCCAGCTGCCGGATCTGCTGGCTCAGCGAAGGCTGCGCGGTCTCCAGCCGTTCCGCGGCGCGGGTGAAGTTCAGTTCCTCGGCAACTGCAACGAAGTAACGTAAATGCCGCAGCTCCATGTGAACACCATTCTATGTCTGAGACGTCGAAAGTCTTAGTCTGCGATGCCGGCACTCTTGGGCATAGGCGTAACCGGCGATTATAATTCTCGTCTGATGCGAGAGGAGTGCCTCCCCGACGACTTCGACCCGCTGGCGCGGGAAACGCTCACCAGCGCGCATGAAGAATACGCCCGGCTGCGGCGCGAGTGCCCGGTCGCGCATAGTTCCGCGTTCAACGGATTCTGGAGTTTCTTTCGCTATCAGGACGTGGTCGATGCCCTGCGGCAGCCGGACGTGTTCATCACTTCCGTGCAGAACGTGGTCCCGAAGGTAGCGTTCACGGGACGCCGCCCCCCGTTACACTTCGATCCCCCGGATCACACTCCCTACCGGCGCGCACTGAACCCGTTCTTCACGGAAGCCAAAATGCAAAAGCTCGAGCCGGCAGTGCGCCGGATCGTGGCTGAATTGCTCGAACCGCTGATCGCTTCCGGCGGGGGCGACCTTTGCGCGGAGTTCGCGCGCAAGTTGCCCGGCTACGTATTTGCCGAGTTCTTCCACCTGAGTACAGCGCTGTCAATGGCCATCAAGGAGACCAGCGTCATCTACAATCAGGCGCTGCAGCAGGCCGACGATGAGCTGGTGAAGCAGACCAGTGTGCGGCTCTACGATCTTGCCCGGCAGATCATCGAGATGCGTAAGGCGGATCCGTGGGACCCGGCAGAGGATCCCACCAGCGCCATGCTCGTGGCACGGGGCAACGATGGCGAACTGCTGCCTGAACAACTCGTACTCGGAACCATCCGCCAGTTGATCGTGGTCGGCATGATCGCGCCGAGCGTGCTGGTGCCCTGCATCCTGATCCATCTCGCTCGCCATCCCGATCTGCAGCAACTGCTGCGTGAACAGCCCGGCCGAATCCCCGCCGCGATCGAGGAGTATCTTCGCATGTACACCCCGTATCGGGGATTTGCGCGAACGGCAAATCGGGACATCGAAGTTGAAGGGCGGCGCATTCTGAAGGACGAGCCGATCGCCCTCGTATATTCTTCGGCGAACCGCGACGAGAATGTGTTCGAAAATCCGGACGAGTTCATCCTCGATCGTCCAAACATCGACAAACACCTGGCATTCGGGTTGGGTCCGCACCGGTGTGCCGGAGTTCCGCTGGCCCGGATGATGCTCCGGGTCACGCTGGAGGAGTTGTTGAAGCGGGCCATAATCAGCGGAGTTGCGGACGATATTGTGATGACCCGCTGGCCGGAATGGGGCGTTCTTTCCGCGTCTGTCCATCTTGCCCCGATCGCGAATTAACAAGGAGATTTCATGAAGAGATTGGCTGCTGCAGTATGTTTATTTGTCGCCTGCGCGTGGGGCGAAGGAACGGGACAGTACTCCGCGATCCTGGAACAGGACCCGAGTCTTCCCACCCACACGATTTATCGTCCGCAGGACTTGTCCGCCGTGAAGGAAAAGCTTCCCATCATTGCATGGGGCAATGGCGGCTGCGCGAACAATGGACTCGCGCATCGCAACTTCCTCATGGAGATCGCTTCGCATGGCTATCTGGCGATTGCCATCGGGCCACCGGTTGCGCCACCGGCGCGGCAGGGCGGTCCGGGCGCGGCTCCAGGCCGAGGCGCGAGGCCCGCTGGCCAGGCTCCAGCCGGACCGGCGACGAAATCGTCACAGCTGATCGACGCCATTAACTGGGCGCTCGCGGAGAATAGCCGCAGCGGGAGTCCTTATCACGAAAAGCTCGATCCATCGAAGATCGCCGTCATGGGAATGTCGTGCGGCGGTATCCAGTCCTATGCCGTTGCCACCGACCCGCGAGTGAAGCTGGTCGGCATCTTCAACAGCGGCATACTGAATGCGCCCATAGCCGCCGGAGCCCCGGCGATGGAGGACGTCCGCAAGGATCAGCTCGACAAGCTGCACTCGCCCATCTTCTTCGTCACGGGAGACAAATCCGATATCGCTTATGAGAATGGTCTGGATGACTTCAAACGCATCACGAAAGTACCGGCCATTCACACGTACAAAGACGGAGTCACCCACGGCGGCACGTACAGCCAGCCGAATGGCGGCGACTTCGCGCGTGTTGCCGTGGCGATGCTGAACTGGCAGCTCAAGGGCGACAAAGAGGCCTCAAAGATGTTTGTCGGCGCCAATTGCGGATTGTGTCAGGATCCGCAGTGGCACGTGTCGACCAAGGGTCTTTAGCCGCGCGTCATTTCGTGCTGTCGTACATTGTGATCTTCACGCCGCCGTTGGCGAAGCCGGGATTCGAACTCAGATACAGCCCTGTATTCAGCCACGCGTAAGGGCCGTCGATGCGTGTTTCAAACGTCGGGACGAGACCGCCCACGTTGGAGGTCGTGTTGCGAACGATGATGATCTCGCCGTCCGCGGCCTGCCACATGTATCGGGCATCGATAGCCGGCGGCGCGGAAAGGTTCTGATAATCGGCGCCTCCGGAGAGCACCTTGCCCGTGATCCGGCCGCTCAGGTCGCCGCCGGTGATCGGGATGATGTTGCGAGTGCCGCGCTTGCTGGGGCCGACGCGCTGCGAAGGACTCAGCCCGACCGATTCGACGATCAGTTCCATGCCGGGCTTTTCCGCGCGATCCTTCTGCCGGTAGTTCCACGGCTGCGCCGCGCTCCCCGCGGGTTTGGCGATGCGAATCACGTCCGGCCCGTCTGTTTTGACGACGACATTCGACACATCGTACACGCGCAGGGCTAACGTATTCGCACTTTCATCCAGAATGCGCCGCGCGACGTATTTACCCGTGTTCAGCCACGCAGCCTCGCTCCCGTTGGGAGCTTCAAAATCCATGGCGACGCGAATGTCCTTCGCATCGGGTCCGACACCCGCGCTGCGCGAGTAGATGTATTTGCCGTCGCCGGTTTTGAAAACCAGAATGTCTTCGACTTCGACGACGCCGTTGGCGAGTGTCAGTTCGAAATCGAGGGCCCCTGGCATCAGGGTCGCAGTGAGTCTGGAACCGCTGACCTTGCCTTCCAGTCCGACGGCAACGCGGCGATTGCCATAGGGCGTTTTGCCGATCTTCGCCAGACGGTCAAGGCTCATCTGAGCCTCGAAGATCAGCAATCCGCTCTCGGGGCTGGGAATCCCGTCCTTCATTCCGCAATCCCAGGAGGAATCAGGGATGAAAACCTTCGCTGATGGCTGAGCGGGTGAGAGACGCACTGCCGAGTTCGCCAGCACGGCAGCTGCAGTCGTCCGAAGAAATGCGCGGCGATTTCCGTTCATGAGTGCTCCGGTCCTGTTTTGATTCTTTCTATCACGGTGCAGTGCAGGGAAAGAATACTGTCCTCCAGGCCAACCCGCACGAGATCGCACGACGCTCTGCACGGACGCGCCGGAAGCGCACTGGTCTGATCGAACCGTATAATGTGTAGTGAAGTGGCACTAAGAACGATCCACGTCTATCGCAGCGACGGAGTCTGGACAGTCAAAAGAGCTGGCACCTCCGCAAGAACTTTCCCAACTCAGCGGACTGCAATCGCTGCGGCTAAGGTAGCTGCACGGAAGCAGAGCGGCTCGCAGTTTGTGGTGCATGGAAAAAACGGTCAGATTCTTGATTACGGCGCCTACCGAACGGTCAAGATTCAAGACCCACCGAAGAAGAGCCGGATCGCGGGCAGGATTGGACGGATTGTAGGCAACGTGGCACTTGAGAGAGTCCGGTCGGATTGACCTGCTGCCAAGTTGACTGTCCGGCTCAGAACGAATCACGTCTTCGTTAATTGTCCCTTCGACCCTGATTACGTGCCGATGTTCGAAGCGATTGTGTTTGGCATTTACCACCTTGGGTTTATCGCCAGATGCGCCCGTGAAGAGGATGACGCCGGAGAGGTTCGATTGTCTAAAATCGAGCGTATTATCGAGGAATGCCGGTTCGGAATCAACGACCTTTCTGCCGTAGAGCTGGATACCGTCACCGGATTGCCTCGATTCAACATGCCGCTTGAACTCGGGTTGTTTCTCGGTTGCAAGCGGTTCGGCGCGAACAACCAAAGCAAGAAGCGGACCCTGATTCTCGACCGTGAGCTCTATCGATATCGCGCGTTCATTTCCGACATCGCCGGCCAGGATATCCGCGCGCATGGAGGCGAACCGGAACGGGGCATACGCGAGGTGCGCGACTGGCTCCGAACCGCTTCCAGACGAAAGACGCTGCCCGGCGCCACTGAAATCATTGCGCATTACCGACAGTTCAGGCTCGATCTGCCCAGCCTGTGCGCAGCGCTCGGGCTTGAGCCTGATCGATTAACGTTCCCCGATCTTTCGACTCTGATTACTGATTGGCTCAAGACCAGACCCTGATGAAGCTGGAAGTGGGCTCCGGGATCACAGGCTGGAGCGTGGACATGTGAGCGCCGGGTTGAAGCCCGGCGGCAGGGTGAAAGCCTGGCCACACATGGCGTCAGTGGGCCATGGCCGGGCCGCCTTTCTTTGGACGCACGCGCTTCATCAGGAATACGATCAGGCTGCAGACGAAGCAGGCCAGAGCCAGGAAGCGGAAGACATCCACATAAGAGAATGCCGCCGATTGCTGTTCGAGCGTTCCCTGAAGAAGGCCGTAGGCGCGCAGATCGGCGACAACCGGTCCGACAGTCTGGTCCGCGCCGGGCGGAAGTGCTGCTCCACCAGGAAAAGTCGGGCTTATTTTGATCACCGCAACCGGGCGCGTTTCAGCGTGGCGTCTTTGTACACGAAGTAAATGAACGGTCCAGACTGCGTGGTGACGATTTTAAGAATCTTCGGCATGGCCTTCAGCAGAATGGCCGCGGTTTCGACGCCGCGCACGTTGCCGCAGATGAGGATGAAGACCCGGACGCGGGCCGAATTCAGAGCCTGCAGTTCAAGTGGCCGGTAGCGAATGCGTTCGTCTTTGGTGAGTACAATCCATTTCCTGGCAGCGACGGCGCTGAGCCAGACTGTGTCCCTGGTGTTTTGGGAGAAGTGGGCGTCGTGCAGCTCGCAGGAGTGCCCGGCTGATCGAAGCGCGTTCGGTACATCGAGCCTGCCGAGCGATCGATCTATGAAAAAGACGGGGCGTTCAGGCGGCTTCGCAGCGGATGGCTTCTTCAATTGCCTCCGGCGGCAGGCCGTAGTCCGCGGCGAGGTGAGAAGGCGAGTCGCCCGCGCGGAACCGGCTCCAGATGGTTGAAGTAGCGACGCCTCCTACGGAAGGCCGTCCGAAAGAGATTTGTGGATTAACGACCACGATCTTCGGGTCCGACGCCGGATTACATGCTTCCCCAGTTCTGGTACACGGATAGAACCTGACCGGCAATCCGGACGCGTCGCGTTCGATTCGGGCCAACCGGGGCAGGAGATCAGGTATCGCCAACTGGCCACTCTTAGATGCATTGACCAGGCGCTCGAGGTGATCGATAAAGAGAAAGCGGCCGTCGGTCTGAAAGCTCTGGTCGATGAGAGGTCTTTCAACTCCGCAGCGCTTTTGGACATAGGCGAGGGCGCTCCGGATCTGGGGAAGTCCGACGCCGTGCCGGCGCCGCATGCCCGAGAGAATATGAGCTTCAACCATGTTCATGAACGACAGGAACTGGTGCCTGGGGTCGTCCATCCGAAAGACAGGCCGCGTCTTTCCGCTGCCGATGCACCAGCTGCGCAGGGTGGGGAGGGGTAAGCGCAGGTAGTGTGCGGCCTCCCGGAATGTGTAGGCGGGCGCCAGCCGGGGATCGGGTGGCGAAGCGGGTTCGCGGCTGGAGACGGTGCGCTTCACGGACTACAAATATTATCGCAATTGTTTCGGCGGACGTTGGAGCCGGTCCGCGCCGGGTTGAAGCCCGGCGGCAGGGTGAAAGCTGGCCACACATGAGGTCAGTGGGCCATGGCCGGGCCGCCTTTCTTTGGACGCACGCGCTTCATCAGGAGTACGATCAGGCTGCAGACGAAGCAGGCCAGAGCCAGGAAGCGGAAGACATCCACATAAGAGAATGCCGCCGCTTGCTGTTCGAGCGTTCCCTGAAGAAGGCCGTAGGCGCGCAGATCGGCGACAACCGGTCCGACAGTCTGGCGCATGAGTCCGCGGGCGGAGTCGAACGCCTGTTGAAATGCGGGATTCGCCGGTGCAAGGTTCTGGGCGAGCATGGCGCGGTGAATCTGCGTGTGCCGGATCACCATCGTGTTCACCATCGAGATGCCGATGCCTCCGCCCACGTTGCGCATCAGGTTGAAGAGACCGCTGGCATTGCCGATCTGTTCGTTGCGAAGCGTGCCCATCGACAGAGTCGCAAGAGGAACGAAAACCATACCGGTCCCGCAGCCGCTGATGACGATCGGCCAAAGCAGCGATAAAGGCGAAATATCCAGAGTGAGACGCGCCATCCAGATGCTGGTGAGTCCGAACACAATGAAGCCTGTCACGATGAGCCAGCGATTGTCGAGCCGGCCCGTGAGCACGCCGATGACGGGCATAATGAGCACGGCGCCAATGCCGCGCGGGCTGACCGCCAAACCCGCGGCGCCGGCGCTGTATCCGAGCAGGGTCTGATAAAACAGCGGCAGCAGCGTTACCACACCGTAGATCACGCCTCCGAACAACGCAATCAGGAGGCAGCCAAGCGCAAAGTTGCGATCGAGGAAAACCTTCAGATCGACCAGGGGCGCGCGCGCGCGGAATTCGCGAATCAGGAAGCCAATCAGCGTCGCGATCATGATCAGCGCCATCCAGCGCAGCCAAACGGCGCTGAACCAGTCGTCTTCCTGGCCTTTGTCGAGGATGACCTGCAGACAGGAAAGCGAAATGCCAAGCAGACCGAAACCGATGGCGTCCATTTTTCCTGGTTTTGCGTTGGCGATGTAGGGCGGGTCAGAAACGAAGCGTCCCAGCATGAAGACGGCGAGAACACCGATGGGAATGTTGATGTAGAAGGCCCAGCGCCAGGAGTAGGTGTCGGTGAGCCAGCCGCCGAGCGTGGGGCCGAGCACCGGGGCGACAACAACACCGAGGGCGAAGACGGCCATTGCGAGGCCGCGTTTTTCGGGCGGAAAACTTTCGAGGAGAATAGCCTGCGAGAGCGGCTGCAGCGCCCCGCCGCCTGCGCCCTGGATGGCGCGCGCGATGAGGATCATTCCGAGACTGGTGGCCGCGCCGCAGAGGAATGATGACGCGGTGAAAATCACGATGCATGTGATCAGAAATCGCTTGCGTCCGAACTTCAGCGCGAACCAGTTGCTGGCGGGCAGGATGATGGCGTTGGCGACGAGGTAGCTGGTGAGCACCCACGTAGCTTCGTCGGTGGTGGCGGAGAGGCTGCCGGCGATGTGGGGGAGGGCGACGCTGGCGATGGAGGTATCGATCACCTCCATGAATGTGGCGAGCATCACGGAGATCGCGATGAGCCAGGGATTCACCATGGGCGCTGGCTGATTCGACTCGCTGAGGGGAGTGCGGGATTCGGGAAATGCGGGTTATTTCCAGGGGCGGGAGATGACGCAGGCGTTGATGCCGCCAATGCCCATCGAGAGCTTGCCCCCGGGCTTTGCGGGAAACTCGCAGGCGCGATCGAAGACGAAACGATCGTGCAATCCGGCGATGTTCCGATTGAGACTGGATTCGGCGAGCGGAGTGGGGAAGAGGCGTCCTTCTTCGCAGCCCATGTACTGCGCGGTGAGCTCCCATCCGCTGCCCGCGGCCATGCCGTGGCCGAACGTACCTTTTCGCGCGGTGACGAGCACGGAGCCGGGCAGAACGGAACGAAGCGTTGCGACTTCGCTGTAGTCGCCGGGCGTGGCGGTGGCATGAAGGTCCCATGTGCCAATCTCATCCGCTGTCGTGCCCGCGTCCGCGATGGCCTGGGTGATGGCGATCCTCGGTCCTTCGAGCGAAGGAGTGATGATGTGGTGCGCGTCGGAACTCATGCCGACTGCGACGGGCTCCATGCCGAGAGGCTTGTAACCGCGGGACTGCATGTAATCGTGATCGGCTACGATCCAGATCGCGGCTCCTCCCGCGACGTGCGTTCCCTGCAGTCCGGTCAGCGGTGTCGAAAGCATGCGGTTGGCGGAAAGCACGCGGGCGTTGTAGAACGCGCCCACGGTCAGCGGGTGCGGAGGGCCATCGGTTGCGCCGACGATCACGATCTTCGCTTCGCCGGAGCGGATGGCGCGCGCCGCGAGTCCCAAGGCCACCCCGAAGGTGGAGCACGCGGCCACCGGCGCGAAGGCGAGGCCGGTGATGCCGGCGAGAATCGATATCTGCGCCGCGGGCGTGTTATGAAGATTCCAGATCACGTCGGCGGTTACGTTCCAGGGCGGTTCCGGCGCGTTCCATTTTTCGGCATGCCTGGCGCGGCGTCTCTCCTTTTCCTTGATGACGTGGAGCTTTTCTTTTTCGACATCGCCTTCGCTGATGTTGAGGCCATCGATTTCGGCGAGCTCGGCCAGGTAGTCGCGCAGCTCGGGCGAGTGCGCCATCCAGTAGCGATTCCAATTCTCTGTTTCTGAGTGCGGCGGCGCATCGGGATGGGCGTCGCGATTTGCGCGCAGCTCGGAGTTGCGCTCGGGCGCGGCCCAGAAGGCGTCCCACTGCGACTGCGATTTGTAATGCGCGACGCTGGCATCGTAGATCGTGTCGAGAGACCCGAGGCCGGTGCCGACGTACACGTGCGTGCCAGTGCCGAGCGCGCGGAGGTCGTCTTCGATTCCGGGATTCTGGGCCAGGGACTGGATGAATGCGCCCATGGCGTAAAGCGTGGGCAGGCCCATCTTTTCTTTCAGCTTCTGATAATGCCGCGGGGCGAAGCGGTTGCGAATCCAGTCTTCGTAATCGCCGAAATCGAATTGCGGCATGCCCACGAGGAAGTTGTCAGGCCCGAAGCCGTCGAACGGAGAAAGCCAGGAGCCGGAACACGCCAGATTGCGGCGAAATGTCTCCACGTCAGGCGATTTCGGCGCAACGATGCCCCATCCGTACACACCCAGTCTTTTCGGGCTCATAATCGACAACGAAGTCTCATCGGAAATTGTGTGAACTCATGGCCGGGGTCAGCGGCTCAACCCTTTCCACGCGGCGCGCGAGGACGTGGATTACATTATCCACGTTCTGCACCTTACCTTCAAACAGCAAGTATGGCTCAGTGACCAGCACGATGCGGCGATCTTCGAACATATCAGGCATCACCACGATGTTTGCGATGCCGGTTTCGTCCTCAAGGCTGACGAACATGATGCCTTTGGCAGTGCCGGGACGCTGGCGCACGATGACGACGCCCGCGACGCGGACGAGACCGCCGTTGGGCACGTTTCGCAGATCCTTCGCGGGAGTGACGCCGAGTTCGTTCATCGCGGCGCGCAGGAAATGCATGGGATGACGGCCGATGGTGAGGCCGGTGCCGTTGTAATCGGCGGAGAGGCGCTCGGCGATGGACATGCGATCGAGCGGATCGTCGGGCTGCGTTTCGGGAACTTCTTCGAGGAGCGGGCCGACGGGGCGTCCGGCGCGGCCGGCTTTCCATAATGCGTCGCGGCGATGAGCGGTGGCGAGGCTGGCCAATGCGCCGGCGGCGGCGAGTTTCTCCAGTTCGTCTTTGTGGAGCGGGGGAACGCGGCGGGCGAGTTCATCGACATCGTGAAAAGGTTTGCGATCGGCGATGAGTTTGCCGACGTGCGCGCGCAGGCCGCGAATATAGCGCAGGCCGAGGCGCAGCACGTGAAGATCGTTGGCGAATTCGACGGTGCAGTCCCAGTCGGAGATGTTGACGTCGACGGGCAGAACGCGAAGGCCGTGGCGCTGCGCATCCTTCACCAGAACCGCGGGACTGTAGAAGCCCATGGGCTGATTGTTCAGAATGGCGCAGGTGAACGCGGCTGAGTAGTGGCATTTGAAATAAGCGCTGGCGTAGGCGAGCAGCGCGAAGCTGGCGGCGTGCGATTCGGGGAAGCCGTAGAGCGCGAATGAAGTGATGGAGTGGACAATACGGTCCTGCGTGTCGCCGGTGATGCCGTTTTTCGTCATGCCGCTGCGAAGGCGGCCTTCGATATCGTGCATGCGCTTCTCGGAGCGTTTGAAACCCATGGCGCGGCGGAGTTCTTCGGCTTCGCCGCCAGTGAAGTTGGCGGCGATCATGGCCATTTTCAGAAGCTGTTCCTGAAAGAGAGGGACGCCGAGGGTGCGGCGGAGGACGGGTTCGAGGACGGGATGAAGAGCGTCGACGGATTCTCTGCCGGCGCGGCGCGCGAGATAGGGATGGACCATGTCGCCGACGATGGGGCCGGGGCGAATGAGCGCGACTTCGACGACGAGATCGTAGAACGTGGTGGGCTTCATGCGGGGCAGAGTCGCCATCTGGGCGCGGCTCTCGACCTGAAACATGCCGATGGTGTCGCCCTTCTGTAAGGCGCGATAGACGGCGGGATCGTCGGCGGGAAGGCGGCCGAGATCGATTTCTTCGCGCCAGTGGGTGCGCACCAGTTTGAGGCAGTCTTCGAGCACCGCCATCATGCCGAGGCCGAGGAGGTCGACTTTGATGAGACCGAGGTCGGCGCAGTCTTCTTTGTCCCACTGCACGACGACGCGGCCGGGCATGGAAGCGGGTTCAAGGGGGACGATGCTGTCGAGCCGTCCCTGGCAGATGACCATGCCGCCGGAGTGCTGGCCGAGATGGCGGGGCATGTCCTGAAGGGCGACGACGAGGTCGAGAAATTTGCGGACTTTGAAATTGCCGAAATCGAGGCCGGCTTCGCGGAACTGTTTTTCTTTGGTGTGCTCGGGGTCGTGATAACCCCACATGGGAGCGAGACCGGACACTTTGTCGAGGGTGGTGACGTCGAAGCCGAGGACTTTGCCGGCTTCGCGGGCGGCGAGCTTACCGCGATAAGTGATCACGTTCGCGGTCATGGCCGCGCCGTGCTGACCGTAGCGATCGTAGACGTATTGGATGACGCGCTCGCGCTGATCGCCGCTGGGGAAATCGATATCGATGTCGGGCCATTCGCCGCGTTCTTCGGAGAGAAAACGTTCGAAGAGCAGATCCATCCCAACGGGATCGACCGCGGTGATGCCGAGGGCGTAGCAGACGGCGCTGTTGGCGGCGGAGCCGCGGCCCTGGCAGAGAATGCCCTGTTCTTTGGCGAAGCGGACGAGATCCCAAACGATGAGGAAGTAGCCGCCGAGCTCCAGTTTTTCGATGAGCTTCAGCTCGCGCTCGATCTGATGGCGCGCGCGATCGGAATACGGCTGATAGCGGCGGCGCGCGCCTTCGCCGGTGAGTTTCCAGAGGTAGGAGGAGACGGTTTCGCCGGGTGGAAGCGGGTAATCGGGGAATTTGTAGCCGAGATCGGCGAGCGTGAAGACGAGGCGCGAGGAAATGACTTCGGTGTTGGCGATGGCTTCGGGGAGATCGTCGAAAAGCTTCTGCATCTCGGCCGGACTCTTAAGAATTCGCTCGGAATTGCGGGCGAGCAGACGGCCGGCCCCGGCGAGGGTGGTTTTGTGGTGGAGGCAGGTGAAGACGTCGAAGATTTCGCGCTGCGGTTTCGCGGCATAGCAGACGCCGTTGGTGGCGACGAGGGGCAGCTTCATGGCGCGGGCGAGCTCGACGGAGGACTGGTTGCGCGCTTCTTCGTCGCGATCGAAGTGGCGCTGCAGCTCGACGAAGACGTTGCCGCTGCCGAAGATGCTGGTGAGGCGGTCGAGTGTCCGGGGAGCGTTGCCGTTTTCGAGCGCGAGAGCGAGGGGACCTTCGTCGCCGCCGGTGAGGCAGAGCAGGCCATCGGCGAATTCGGCGAAGTCTTCAGCGGTGGCAGCGGCTTCATGGCCGGGTTTGGGGATTTTCGTTCCGGCGCGCAGCTTAATGCGGGTGATGAGACGGCTGAGATTCTGATAGCCTTTGCGGGACTCGGCGAGGAGGGTGTAGCGGCCGCCGTCCTTCGCGGTCACTTCCGCGCCGATGTGAGCCTGAATGCCGGCCTTCTTTGCGGCTATGTGAAAGCGCGGGGAGCCGTAGACGCCATCAACGTCGGTGAGGGCCATGGCTGCGGTCTGGTGCAGGGCAGCGGTTGAGACGTAGTCTTCCGGAATGCATGCGCCGCGCAGGAAACTGAAGGCAGACCGGGCGTGCAGTTCGATATACCGCGGGGAAGACATACGGGGGTCAATCTGTTTTATTGTCCCACCGCGGGGCGGCGGCAATCTGCATAATGGAGCGATGGCGAAGTTCATCTGCAACATCTGCGGCGGGGGAAATTCGTGGGCGGGAGAGCCGTTCCCGCGCGAGACGCCGAGCTGCGGGAAGTGCGGATCGAGCCGGCGGGAACGCTCACTGATCGGCGCGCTGGCGACGGAGATGTTCGGAACGCATCTGGCACTGCCGCACTTTCCGCGGGTGAAGAGCTGGCGCGGACTGGGGACGAGCGACTCGCCGCGCTATGCCGACCGCCTTTCGGAAGTCTTCGACTATCGCAACACTTTTTTCGACCGCGAACCGCGGCTCGATCTGGCGAAGCTGAATCCGGCAGATCCGGGACACGCGCCGAATCAGTACGACTTCATCATTTCAAGCGAGGTGTTCGAACACGTGGCGCCGCCGCTGGAAAGTGCGTTCCGCAACGCATGGAGCCTGCTCAAACCGAACGGCGTGCTCGTGTTCACGATGCCGTACCATCTCGATCCGGCGTACGAGCACTATCCGGAACTTCACGAATACGGGCTGGCTGAAGTTGGGGGGCGCACGGTGCTGGTGAATCGCACCAGCAGCGGGGAGCTGCAGGTGCGCGAGGATGTCGCGTTTCATCTGAGCGGTTCAGGCCGCGCCCTGGAGATGCGAATCTGCACTGAAGAAGTCATTCGGACGGCGCTTGCGGCCGCGGGTTTCTGCAGCGTCAGGATTTACGCGGAAGAGTATCGTCCATTCGGCATTGTTCCGGCGGAGACATGGGCGCTGCCGATTGCGGCGCGCAAGGGGCCGTATTCGTGCGGGATCGATGCCATGCGCGACGTCATCGAAGAGTGGCGGGCGCTGAGAATGAGCCTGTCCAGGTCGCGCAGTTATCGGATCGCGCGAAAGCTGGGGCTGACGTGAGCGCGGGGCAGACGCCCGGCGGCAGGCCTGGGAGACGGTGCTGAAAAACAGGGACAGGCCGGGACAGTCCCGGGTTTTCGGTATTGGGTCGGTTTGAAATCAGTTCTCAGCCAAGGGTAAAGACTCCTGGCTTTCTATCTCCGTAGCCGCCTGCATTTCCGAAATCACAATCAACTCTTTGAAATCGTCGAAATGTCGCCTGTTATGCGTGATCAGCGGAATCGAGTGTCTGACTGCGCAGGCGGCAATCCATATGTCGTTGTCTTCGATGGTTCGACCCTTCGGAAGTGAAGCCTTCAACCTTGCGTAAGCCTCGCAAACCGCTATGTCATACGGAGCTACGACAACCGATCTAATCCTCTTTTCAAGTCGTTCCAGTTTGGTTTTGTTCCAATTGCTCTTTTTCGCGCCAAAATACAGTTCGCCGACCGTCACAAAGGATATTACCGTCAATTTTCCAGCGACGTGGGGACGATACAAATCACCACGCGTGTCGCGCTCTTCCCTAAGTAAGAAAAGACGTTCGTATCGAGCAAAACCGCCTGAGGGGCTTCGGCAGCCGTATTTCCTACTTTCGAGCGCTATATATCACGCCGAGAAATTCGTCCACGTCCTGATCTGCGGGAATAGCACCAGCAAGGGTCGAGGGATTGCGCAGTGGCTTAACTTTCTGCACTTCCGCTAATTCGGCCAAGTCAGAGCCAGTGTAGAAACTGCCTTCAGCCATTGATAGGGACGGGATGGGATGGAGTTCCTTCAATTGCAGGACCTCAATCTTATTCGTGTAGGGAGCGTGTCGCGCGTTGCCTTTGCCGCGAACGGTCTGGCGAAGTAATCGTTGTACCTCGTCGTCCAAATCGGAATCGAATGTGCAAATGATGGGCGAACCGATTGGCGGATCAATTCTGCATTTCCGATCCTCCGGCTTGAAATCCGCCATCTCCAAAACGCCGTCCACCACTGCGGGAGACATTTTGGGGGCGCTCAGGCGTTGCGCTGCACGCGTCCGGACCAGCGAATTAAGTGCGGCGTCTATCTGACGGCGCTTCCCGCTTCCTGGGGCGATCCATTTTATCCCCGTTATGCCTTTGCCTTCCACAAGTTCGCCGAGGCTGTACACACTCTGCAATACGCCCGGATCGATGTTTCGGCGGTTGCCGTTACCCAGAGACTTGATTGACATCACGAGTTCAGAGATGGCCTCGGTCCCAACTGCGTCTGTTTCTGGTAATCGCAGTTGCTGTTGAGCGAATCCAAATTCCAAAGTCGTGCTGCCTTTTTTGATTGCAATGAGTTCGAGGGTACATTCGGCTCGAATGTTGCCGCTAACAGGGCCGGGATGCAGAGTTTTTCTTCCTTCCAGTGCCTCTGCTTGTCGCTTCACCGCAGCCTGCGCATCCTGGCAGATTCTGATGAGATCAGGAACAGTGATCCTCCCGCTTTTGACGCGAGGGCCGCTAACCTTCAATCGCAAAACCGGCCTCTCGTTTCTCGTCATCGGGACTGCCGCCGCGCGCTCTGATTGATGCGTGTTGGTGTCAACCCCCATTTTATCGCGCAAAGTGGGGACGTAATCATATAACCCAATACCGGTTTTTCACACAAGGGGATCACTCGGGGGCGGTCTGCTGAATCAGCTTGATCTGCTGGCTCTGTCCGGCAGAGACCGTAATGGCCTGGCCGCCGGCGCCATTGCGGCGCATCCAGTCGGGATCGGCGAAGGGGACGGCGTCGGGATTGCTCCAGGCGTAAATCAGGTAGTCGCCAGGCGCGATATTCTGGAGTTTAAAAGCGCCGTTTGCGGCGCCGACAATCGCGATGCGAATGCTGCCGCGAAGCAGCATCACATTCGATGAGACGGCCTGCCCGCTGGAATCGGTGACCTGGCCATCGATCGAGCCGCCATCGTCGCGAAGCTGGATGTCGATGGGGCCGGCGGCCTGTGAAATCGCGACATCGTTGTTGAGAATGTCCTGGCCGCCGAGCGTCGCGCTCTTCACGTAAAACGGAGAGGGCGGAACGGCTTCGAGACGATAAGTGCCGGCCGTCATTTCGTTGATCGAGAAGGAGGCGTGATCGGAATCCCATTTGATCTGGCCGCCGCTTCCGGTGGATTCGGAAGCACGGAGGCTGACGGGGAACTGGCGTGTAAGGGACTTGCCTGACTGCGAGGTGACATGCACAACACCGGTCACGGAGAAGCCGGGATCGAGATGGACGGCGATATCGCCGACATCGGAAGTGCCGACATCGAGGGGAACGCGGGCAACCAGGCGCACGCCATTCTCAAAATAATCGGCGGCAAGAGTGTATGGGCCGGGAGGCACGCGGAAATCGAATCTGCCGTCGCGCACAGTGCCGGGGAGGTTGCCGCCGAATTCGTAGCTGCGGCGAAAGATGCGGACGCCGGAGCCACGGCCCTCGGGAAGGCCGCTGATTGTGCCGCGCACGTGCACAGCGGGCACTTCGGCGAGAGTGAAATCGACTTTGGCTTCGCGGCCGGCGGGCAGGTCCATGGCGCTGGCGGCGCCGGCGTCGATCGGGCCGGGATAACAGGAATCGGCCACGATGGTTTGCGCCCCCTGAACAATCTGGCCGGCAAGGGGACCGACCGGCTGACTGGGGTGGACGCAGACGATGTACTTTCCGCCGATGAGGCCCGAGATCCGGTATTCGCCCAGATCGTTGGTGTTGCCGACACCGCCGCCCTGCTGGAAGCGGAGCCGTCCATCGACCACCCGCAGCATCAGAGCGAACACGGCTGCGCCCATAACGGGATCGCCCTGATCGTCGACGACCTTACCGTAGGCAACGGATTGGGGCGTCAGCTCCGTTTTGGCGTGAGTGGGGGAGCCGGAGATGAGGTTCAGGCGGAACGGATTGGCGGGGCGATTGGAGGCGACCTGCAGAAAACCGGTCCGAGTGACCTGCAGACTGGCGGGGACGCAGGCGAGACTGGCGAGTGTCCAGTTGCCGGAGCTGTCGGTAGAGGTGGAGTAGGAGTATTCGCCGGCGAAGAGGTTGACACGGGCGCGCACGATGGGCTCGCCGGTGACGGAGTTGGTCACCGATCCGTCGGCGATGCAGTCGAAACTCGACGGCTGCACGGGCGGGCGCGTGACGAGCTGGCCGTTTGCGCCGATAATACGCTGCTGCGCGTGCGAGGCCGCCGCGGCGATGAGG
>Ga0335085_10007447_pt1 | contig 16966 bp, 19 predicted proteins | sample Lox_Sample_45_FD_206712 | JGI IMG/M metagenome (GOLD analysis project Ga0335085, IMG submission 206712) | Soil microbial communities from Loxahatchee National Wildlife Refuge, Florida, United States - Lox_Sample_4.5 | ecosystem: Environmental > Terrestrial > Soil > Wetlands | place: USA...
TCTTTCGTTCCACGCCCATCAGCACCTTGTCTTTGGCCGCCTCAAAATCATTCATCTCGACGTATTTTTTCCCCTTGCGGGCCGCCAATAATGCCGCCTCGTTCACAAGGTTTTCAATATCCGCACCCGCAAATCCAGGCGTGCCTCTTGCAATTATCTCAAGATCCACTCCCTTGTCCAGCGGGATACGCTTGGTATGCACCCGTAGGATTTCATTGCGGCCTCTTAAATCCGGCCGCGAAACGACGACCTGCCGATCGAATCGGCCCGGGCGAAGAAGGGCCGGATCCAACACATCCGGGCGGTTGGTGGCTGCAATGAGGATGACTCCCTCATTGGTTTCAAACCCATCCATCTCGACCAACAACTGGTTCAGGGTCTGCTCCCGCTCATCGTGTCCTCCACCCAGTCCCGCTCCCCGCAAACGTCCAACGGCATCAATCTCATCAATGAAGATGAGGCATGGAGCATTTTTCTTCCCCTGGTCAAACAGATCTCGAACCCGTGAGGCACCTACCCCAACGAACATCTCCACAAAATCCGATCCACTAATTGAAAAGAATGGCACCCCGGCTTCGCCCGCAATGGCCTTGGCGAGAAGGGTCTTTCCGGTGCCTGGAGGTCCAACGATGAGAACTCCTTTGGGAATCCGACCGCCGAGCTTTTGAAACTTCGGTGGATCTTTCAAGAATTCGATGATTTCTACCACCTCTTCTTTGGCCTCATCAATTCCAGCCACATCTGCAAACGTGACTTTCTTCCGGTCTTCCGTCAGAAGACGGGCTCGACTCTTTCCAAAGGAAAGAGCCTTGTTGCCGCCCACCTGCATCTGTCGCATTAAGAAAAACCAAAAGATGAAAATGAGAACAAACGGACCCCATGTGACAAAGAAAGCGAGGTACCACGGAGTTTCATCAGGCGGCTTGACCTCGATGATGACGTTCTTTTCTCGAAGAACTTTGATAAGGTCGGGGTAGTTGGCTATATAGGTCCTAAACTTGCGCTGGCTGTTTTTAAATACCCCGCCAACATGACTATCTTTGATCGTCACCCGCTCGACCTCACCCTTATCCAGGCTTGTCATAAATTGAGTAAAGTTCAGCTCTTCCTCACCAGGACGAGGTGGAACACTAAAGATATTAAACAGGGCGATCATGAAAAGAAGGACAATGCCCCAGAAAATCCAGTTCTTTGTACGCGCTGTCATGTGCCTCTCTCCTTAATCACTTCAGGCAATACCAAACGTTAATAATAGTATCATAGCCATGATCGAAAAGACAAGTTGAAAAACCAAGACGTTGTTGATTACTCATCCCCTTCTTCCGAGACATCCAGTACAGCGATGTAGGGAAGATTGCGGTATTTGTTTTTATAATCCAGCCCGTATCCCACCACGTACTTGTTGGGAATTGAGAAACCAATGTAATCCACATCCACCTTTACTTTCCTTCTCTCTGGCTTATCCAAAAGCGTACAGATCTTGAGCGATCGTGGCCGTTTCGCCATAAGGCTCTTTTTCAGATAGCTCACCGTAAGTCCTGAATCCACAATGTCTTCGACCAAAAGAACGTCCTGACCTGTGATATTTTGGGAGAGATCGGATATGATTTCGACCTTCCCGGATTTCTTGTGCTTGTATTCTGAAGTAACCACCAAGAAATCCACACGAAGCGGAAGCTGGATCGCTCGAGCAAGATCCGCATAAAAAGCAAAGGCTCCTTTTAGGACACCTACCAGAAGGAGGTCACGGCCTTCATAATCACTTGCAATCTGTCTTCCCAAATCTCGTATCCGTTTTTGCATCTCCTCCTGATCAATGATAGGCTTTCCAAAAATCCGTTCCATGTCTCACGCCTTTCCCTTTGGAATCGTAGTGATTTGTGCATGACGGCGCTGCATCTCAAAATAGGTCTTGGCTTGATGGACATCCCGCTGAATCTGCGCGATCAGCTCCAGTTTATTGTTGAAGGCCATTTCCCCTCGAAGCCAGTCAAAAAAGACCACGCGGAGGGTTTTCCCATACAACCTTTTCCGCTCGTTTAATAAATGAACCTCCATCCTTCTCGGATAGCGACCAAATGTAGGCTGGGTACCGATATAGGTGATTGAAGGTATTGGTTCCGTCCCCAGCATCGCCTCTGTAACGTACACCCCATCGGCCGGTACCGCCTCTTCTTGAGGAGGATAGAGATTGGCGGTAGGAAAACCCAGCTTCCTTCCCCGCTGAATTCCACCACCAACCTTTCCCTTGATCGAGTAGGGTCTGCCGAGCAACCGGGCCGCTTCGGCCACTCTTCCGGCCTGGAGATACTCTCGTATCCGAGAAGCGCTGACGATCACCCCGTCTTTCATGACCGGACCGATGATCTCTACCTGAGTCCCCATCTCTTCTCCGATCTTTTTCAGATCGATCGCCCGCCCCTCCCGATCCTTTCCAAAGGCAAAATCATATCCTGCATATACTTCCTTCGCCTTGATGGCCTGACGGAGACACCTTTTTACAAACTGACGTGGGGTCTGGTTTGAAAAGGCTTTCGTGAATTTGGCGCACACCACCACCTCGATGCCGAGCGCCGCCAGAAGAGCCGTCTTCTCTTCAAAGTTGGTCAGCAGCCTAGGCATCCGCTCAGGTGCCAAGACCTTCAGCGGATGAGGCTCCAAGGTAAAGACCATGCTGGTCCCTTGCATCTCTTTGGCTCGGTCAATCACCTGACGGATAATGGCCTGATGGCCTAGGTGAAGACCGTCAAAGTTTCCCAGGGCCACTACCGGATACGGGAGTTTTGGAATGGACCGGTTTGCTGAGATGATTTTCACTGCTTATCCTTGACACCGCTATCGAATTAATGCCTTCGCTGCATCCTTTGCAAAATAGGTCAGGATCAGGTCTGCTCCAGCACGTTTGATCGCTGTCAAAATCTCAAGCATGACCCGCTCTTCTTCAAGCCAGCCCAGGTGCGCAGCAGCCTTGACCATCGCATACTCGCCGCTCACGTTGAAGGCTGCAACCGGCTTCAAAAATTCCTGTTTGACCCGTCGGATCACGTCCAGATAAGCCAGGGCCGGCTTGATCATCACAATGTCGGCCCCTTCCTCGATATCTAAGTCTACTTCTCTTATGGCCTCGCGGACATTGGCCGGATCCATCTGGTAAGACCGCCGATCACCAAATTTGGGACTGGACTGAGCCGCTTCACGAAATGGCGCATAGAAGCCTGAGGCATACTTCGCGGCATAAGACAAGATCGGTATATCGCTGAAACCTTCTGAATCCAAGGCCTTGCGGATTGCACCCACGCGACCGTCCATCATGTCAGAGGGTGCCACCATGTCGGCACCGGCACGAGCATGCGACAACGCCTCTTTCGCCAATAGTGCCAATGTTGGATCGTTTGCAACCTTCGCTCTTTCAACGACACCGCAATGTCCATGGTTCATGTATTCACAGAGACAGACATCCGTGATCACGAGGAGTCCCGGCACCTTATCCTTCACCGCCTTCACCGCCTGCTGAATGATCCCGTTGACCGCGTACGCCTCAGAGCCGTGGGAATCCTTGCGCTTTGGTATCCCGAACAAGATAATGGCCGGAATACCGAGGTTGTAGATTTCCTGAGCCTCTTTTACCAAATAATCAATCGAAAATTGAAACTGGCCCGGCATCGATGAAATCTCTTTTTTCTGCCCCTTACCATGGATGACAAATAACGGCGCAATAAAATCATCAACCGAAAGATGTGTTTCCTGGATCAGCCTACGAAAGGCTGCATTCTGCCTTAGCCTCCGCGGGCGTTCCTGTGGAAAAGACATCGTCTCCCTCTCGATTAAACCGAAGTGCTGCGTGATGGTTTTAATGACCGTTTCATAAAATAGTCGATGATCGCATCGGTCAAGGCCGGAATGGTATAGGCTTTAGGTGTAATCCGAGGATGAATCCCATACTCTAAAGCGGTCTTGGCTGTGATCGGTCCGATACAGGCGATCACGACGTTTTTGAGCAATGATGTTACCTCTTTATGGCCCAACATGTCTACAAAATTCTTCACGGTAGAGGAACTCGTGAAGGTAGCCACATCAATCTCCCCATTACGGAGAAGCGCCCTGATCCGTCCCAGGTCGCTATCCGGTCGAACGGTCTGGTAGACCGGTACAACCTCTACGATGGCCCCAAGTTTCTTGAGCTCCCTAGGAAGCACTTCACGTGCAACCTTGGCTCGCGGAACCAGTATCCGGACTCCCTTCAACTTCTTTTGGCCAAGGCCCTTTACGATCGCCTCCGCCCTGTATTCAGCCGGCATATAGTCCGGCGTAATCCCGATGCGCTGAAGCTCGGCCGCTGTCGCTGGACCTATGGTACAGAGCCTGATTCCCTTCAAGATGCGCAGATCGTAACCTAAAGCCTGAAGACGCTGGAGGAAATAGCGAACGCCGTTAACGCTGGTAAAGATCAACCAGTGATATTTCTTCAGATCATGGATGGCCCGATCTAACGGCGCCCAATCCTCTGGAGGAAGGACCTCGATGGTTGCACACTCAATCGGTTCGGCGCCCTGCTCGATTAAAAGCTCCGCAAAATAAGAGGCCTGTTCCTGACTACGCGTGATCAAGACTTTCTTTCCAAAGAGAGGCCGTGTCTCAAACCAATTCAATTTTTCACGCAGCTTGACCACCTCACCCACGATGATGAGTCCAGGCGGCTTAAGGTCATAGGCCTTAGTCTTGGCAACGATATTCTGCAAGGTCCCGACCAGCGTCTCTTGATGGGGCTTCGTTCCCCATCGGATAAGCGCTACAGGGGTCTTTGGATCTCGTCCAAACTTGATCAACTGTGTCACAATTCCGACTAGATTGGTCATCCCCATGAAGAAGACTAGTGTTCCTAACGGTGTAATATGCTCCCATGGAACAGTGGATTTCTTCTTGGTGATATCTTCATGGCCCGTGGCCAGCACCACGGTCGCGGTAAGATCGCGATGCGTGAGCGGGATGCCGGCATAGGCCGGCACCGCCACAGCCGACGTGACCCCGGGGACTACTTCGAATGGAACTTTGGCCTCGGCTAAAGCCAGCGCCTCTTCACCGCCCCGCCCAAAGACAAACGGATCGCCGCCTTTAAGCCGAGCCACCAGCTTCCCTTTTTGGGCGTGGCTGATCAGAAGCCGATTAATTTCTTCCTGCGAGATGGCTTGGCCTCCTTTCCGTTTTCCAGCATAGACGATCTGGGCGCCCGGTTGGGCATGTTTTAGGAGTTGATCGTTGGCGAGGTAGTCGTAGATCACAATGTCGGCTCGCCGGATGCATTCAACGCCACGTAAGGTGATCAACTTCGGATCCCCCGGCCCTGCCCCAATAAGATAGACCTTGCCTAACTTCATCTCGACGTGAGCTTCCTAAGGTGGCTCTGGATCGGTGATACCTGTTTTGTAGAGCTCGTTTAAGATGTCGTCTGCCCCAGCCGATAAAAGCTGCTTGGCAAGCCTGATTCCCAGCGCTTCGGCCTCCATGACTGGCCCTGAAACTCGGTCCCGAATCATCCGATCCCCCAAGACACTGGCCACAAGTCCTTCGAGTCTTAATTGGTCTTGTTCGATCTCCCCATGGGCTGCGATCGGTACCTGGCAGCCGCCCTGAAGCTTTTTCAAGAGCGCCCGCTCGGCAGACACGCAGGCCGCAGTCTCAGGATGATGCAGAAAGCTGATAATCTCATTGGTCCTCTTATCGTCTCTTCGGGCTTCGATCCCAATGGCCCCTTGACCAATCGCAGGGAGACATATCTCGTACGGAATCGCCTCGGTCACCCGGTCCATCCAGCCCATCCGTTTGATGCCGGCTGCAGCCAGGACAATTCCATCCAGACCGTCCTCCTCTAGCTTTCGAAGCCGTGTGCCGAGATTCCCGCGCAAAGAACGAGTTTCAAGGTCTGGTCGATAATGTTTCAACTGGGCCTGTCTCCGAAGGCTGCTGGTCCCGATCATCGCTTTGTCTTTAAGCTCTGCCAGCCGTCTCTTTTCACGACTGATCAAGACATCACCGGGATCCTCTCGTTTCAGGATCGCGGCCAGATGAAGGCCAGGGGGCAGATCGGTTGGCACATCCTTCATGCTGTGAACCGCCAGATCCACCTCTTTGCTGAGAAGCGCTTCTTCGATCTCTTTGACGAAGAGCCCTTTTCCGCCGATCTTTGCCAGGGGAACATCCAGAATCTTGTCTCCCTGCGTTTTGATGCCCACAAGCTCCACCCGCAGAGAGGAAAACTGCTTCTGTAGGGAAGACTTAACCGAGTTGGCCTGCCAGAGGGCCAAAGGACTCCGTCTGGTCCCAATCTTGACAATAGACTGACTGACCATAGATTAGGACGGATCCTTCGTCAGTTTAAACAGCCGCCGAATCGCATCGATGAAAAGACCGGCATCGGTAGAATGCGTTTCTTCTTTCAGGACGACCATGGGGGCATGTAGGAGCTTGTTCACGATTGAGTTGCTCAAGCCCTCGATGGCCTCACGTTGCTTCTCAGACAGATCGCCCATGCGGCTCAGAGCCTTTCCGATCTCGGCTTTTCGGATCTCCTCCGCTTTGTTTTTAAGCGCGACGATTGTCGGAATCGCATCCAGCGACCGGAACCATCGAAGCACTCCCTCGACCTCTTCCAGTATGATAGTCTCCGCCTTCACCGCTTCTTGCTGGCGTACTTGAAGGTTGGATCTGACAACAAGCTGCAGATCATCAATATCGTAGAGAAAGACGTTATCGATCTGGTTCACCTTGGGATCAATGTTTCGCGGAACCGAGATATCGATCATAAAGATCGGTCTATTTTTTCTTGCCTCGATCACTCGGCTGACATCTTCATAACGAATCAAGTAATGGTTCGCCCCTGTGGAGCAGAGGACGATATCCGCATCTACCATTTCCCATGGAAAATCCGAAAATGCAACCGGCCTTCCCTGAAACTGATCGGCAAGGTGGGCTGCTTTCTCATAGTCGCGCGTTGTGATCAGGATCTTGCTTGCACCATTGTTGATGAGGTGCCGAGCCGCTAGCTCGGCCATCTTGCCCGCTCCAACCAGAAGCACGATCTTTCCATCGAGTTTGCCGAAGATCTTTTTGGCAAGTTCGACGGCAGCGAAGCTGATTGAGACCGCACTCTCGGCAATCCGAGTTTCACTTCGAATGCGTTTGGCTACCGAAATCGCTTTCTTTAACACCTTGTTCAAGATCACGCCCGTGCTTTTCTGAGCAATGGCGAAGTCATAGGCATCTTTGAGCTGTCCGAGAATCTGGGGTTCGCCCACCACCATCGAATCTAAACTGGAGGCAACGCGGAAGATATGGCGGACCGCTTCATCAGCCGAATAGGTATAGAGATGAGGGGTCAACTCCTCCTCGCTGGCGGAGGGAGAGTAGGACTTGTGATACATCGCCAAAAACTGCTTGATCTGCTGTAGCCCATCTGACACATCCTTCACAACGGCGCACACCTCTACCCGGTTACAGGTCGAAAGAATGAGGCCCTCCTGGATCGCCGGATAGGTCTTCAGTTGAAGAAGCGCCTCCTGAAGCTTTTGTTCAGAAAAAGCGAGCTTCTCACGGACTTCAATGGAGGCTGTCTTATGGCTTAACCCGACTACAACAAAATGCATTCAAACCCCATCAAGAGGAAGTTTATACAAATGTGTGCAGTCCCTTAACCAGCAAGGTACCGCCAATAAATGCGAAGATCACTCCGAGAAAACCGATAATCGCAAGGTAGGCCGCCTTTTTTGCCCGCCACCCAATTGTCAATCGTCCGTGAAGCACCACTAAATAGAAAACCCACGTGACCAGCGTGAGGGTTTGTTTTGGAGCCCAGGTCCAGTAACTTCCCCAGGCATACTTCCCCCATAAGGCCCCGGTCAGGATTCCGAGCGTCAAGAGAGGAAAACCAAGGTAAACCGCTTTCCGATTTAGGTCATCTAGCAGATCCAGAGAGGGAAGTTTGTAGTAAAGCGAATTAAATCGCTTAGACTTTAAAAGCCGCTCTTGGATAAGGTACATCACTCCCATCACGAAGGCCATTGCAAACGAAACCACCCCTAAAAGTGCTAGGGGGGTGTGAATCAGTAGCCAGGCACTGTTGAGCCGGGGATCCAGGGATTTCTCTGCCATGGGCAAAGCGGCGGCTGGAATAATCGAAACCAGAGCCAAGGGAAGGATGAATGTGCCCAGGATGTGAATACGATATCGGTATTCTACAACCAGGAAGGTCAACACAAGGGCCCAGGAAAAAAAGGACATCGCCTCGGTCAAATTGGTCAAAGGAAGGTAACCCACATGTATCGTCTGAAAAAGCAAGGCCAAGAGATGAGCACAAAAACCAAAGCTTGTTGCAGCGATCGAGAAGGACGAAAGCGTCTCTTTCTGACTCACAACATATGCCAAAAAAAGAATCGTTCCAGCCAAATATAAGACCACGGTAATTTTGAACAATAATGGGTCCACGCCATTCATCCTAAACCTTACGCTGTGATGGGCAATCGTTGATTTTTATTATATCTTTCAAGAACATTCTATGTCAAGCAAACAACCGGACGTTTCAAGAGCTAACTTTTAAATTGACAATTATAAAGGGAAAGTGCTACTTTGTAGAAATCCAGGATGCTGATCCAGGATGATGCGATTGATTGAATGATGGGGATCCAGGATGCTGGTCCAAATGAAGGTTCGGGGTCTGATGTTTGACCCTTACAATAATGCCTACATTGTTATCCTCAGGGATGAAGATAATGTCGAAGTCCTCCCCATTTGGGTAGGGAAACCGGAGGCCAACTCGATCAGCTTTGCTTTGGAAGGAATTTTTACTCCTCGGCCGATGACGCATGACCTGATAAAAAACATCTTAGATTCTCTGGATGCAAAGGTGATTAGCGTTGTGGTGACTGATCTGAAAGACAACACCTATTATGCAAAGATCCACATTCAGTACCAGGACTCTGAATTCTCGATTGATTCTAGGCCTAGTGATGCGGTTGCCCTGGCGTTGCGGGCCGAGGTACCAATCTTTGCTACGGAAGATGTTATTCGAAAACATAGCTCTGCGGAATTGGATCGGTGGCTTGATAACCTGCGGCCGGAGGATTTCGGGAAATACGACGCATAGAAACACCCTGAGCCGTTTACAAAGGATCTCGTTCGGTGAACAGATACATCACTCTTGTAGATGATGGGTCGCCTACCGAATTTAAAATTATCACTTTGGAATAAAATAATCATGTCGATTCGGTTCAGGGTACACGGCGTTTTGGCTGACACGAATTCAGAAGCCCAGATTGTGATCCTGCGAGACGAGAAAAATCTGGAGATCCTACCTATCTGGGTCGGACTGTCGGAAGGAAACGCCATACGGTTTGCCTTGGAAGGGATACTTCCTCCCCGACCGATGACGCATGATCTGTTGAGAAATGTATTGGAGAATTTCGGTGTCAAGATCGTTAAGATCGTCGTCAGCGAGATCAAGAATAACACCTACTTTGCAACGGTTTACCTCAATGCTCGCGGGACCGAGCTAACGGTTGATGCAAGACCGAGCGATGCCATCGCCCTGGCGTTGAGAACCGCATCCCCGCTCTTCGTCACTGAAGAGGTCCTGAAACGAAAAAGCGGAGAGAATCTGGATGTCTGGTTGGAAAAATTGAACCCGAAGGATTTTGGCAAATACGAGACTTAACCATGCGAACATTAATGATCAAAAAAGAAGACGCACAAAAAAAATGGCACTTGGTTGATGCGGAAGGGATGATATTGGGACGTTTGGCCAGCCAGGTAGCGGTGCTCCTCCGGGGTAAACACAAACCGATCTTTTCCCCCCACGTGGATACCGGAGACCATGTGGTCGTGGTGAATGCCGAAAAGATTCAACTCACGGGAGACAAGCTCCGGCAGAAACGTTACTTCCGCCACAGCGATTACCCAAAGGGCCTAAAGACTTTTCGGGCTGAGGAAATTCTTAAAAAAAGTCCCGAGTCACTTATCACCATGGCAGTCAGCGGAATGCTGCCAAAAAATAAACTCGGCCGGGCGATGATCAAAAAACTCAAAGTCTACACGGGTGCGACTCACTCGCATCAGGCACAACACCCTGAACCATTTCAATTAACCCATGCAAAACGGCGGGAGCAGCATGTCTAGTCTACGATACTACGCAACTGGAAAACGGAAAAATTCGATCGCTCGGGTCTGGATCGAACCGGGTGATGGGAAAATGCTGGTGAACCAGCGACCGATCGAGAATTACTTTCCACGGGAAACGCTTCGAATGATCATCCAGCAACCTCTTGATGTCACGAATCAGGGAGGGAAATTCAACCTGCGGGCCATGGTGAAAGGAGGCGGGCTCTCCGGACAGGCCGGCGCAATCCGCCATGGCATCGCAAAGGCCTTGCTTTTAGCGGACCCTCAGTTGCGGGAATCTCTAAAACGGAGCGGATTTCTTACAAGGGATTCTCGTGTCAAGGAGCGAAAAAAGTACGGGCAAAAAGGTGCTCGACGGAGATTCCAGTACTCAAAACGCTAGAGCCGGCCAAGCATTTGTACCGATGGGGAAGGTCGTCTTGGCCTTCCCCATTTTTTTAAAGGGTTGAAATCATCATGCACAAGGTTGCAGTGATCGGGGCAAGCGGTTATATGGGAGGAGAGCTCCTCCGACTGCTCAGCCAGCATCCGGAGGTTCAGGTCCGCGTGGTGACCTCGGAGCAGTCCAGCGGGAAACCGGTTACGGATCTTTTCCCCAACCTGACTGTTCTTTCCCATCTCCGGTTTGAGCCTGCCCTCCCTGAGGCAATCGCGGAGCGTGCCGATCTTATCTTTGTCTCGCTCCCACACAAGCTGGCACAAGGAACGGTGGCACAATTTGTCCGGAGAGGCAAACGGGTGGTGGATTTGAGCGCCGATTACCGACTAAAAAATACCAAGACATACCAGGACTGGTACCAGACACCTCATCGTTATCCTTCGCTTCTGAAGCAAGCTGTCTACGGTCTTACCGAATTTTACCGAACCAAAATAAAAAAGGCCCGACTCATCGCCAACCCGGGCTGCTATTCGACCGCCGCCTTGCTAGGACTCGTTCCCCTGGTGCAACGAAAACTGGTCCGCCTCGACTCAATTATCGTGGATGCCAAATCCGGTATCTCCGGCGCCGGTCGAAGCGGTTTGAGCATCCATCAATTCACCGAAGCCAATGAAGGACTCGAGGCGTATCAGATCGGTCATCATCGACATCTGCCGGAGATCGAGCAGGAGTTGAAAGCGCTCGCCGGCCGTTCTGTTCAGGTCACATTTACGCCTCATCTCGTGCCGCTCAACCGCGGAATTCTCTGTACAATCTATGCGAAATTGAATCAACCTAGACGGTGGACTGCAACAGATCTGAACGATCTGTACCACACTTTTTATAAAAATGAGCCGTTTATCCAGATCCTGCGGAGTGACACCGCTCCCAACCCCAAATATGTTCGGGGATCGAACCTTTGCCAGATTGGTCTTGCAGTCGACACACATACTCAGACGGCGATCGTGATAACAGCATTGGATAACCTGGGAAAGGGAGGTGCAGGTCAGGCAGTCCAGAACATGAACCTGATGCTGGGACTAAAAGAGACCGCGGGTCTCACATCGTCCGGAGTGTGGCCGTAAACATCAAAATGACGAAGGGTTCGATGAAACCTATTTCGGGAGGCATCACCGCTGTCCCCGGGTTCCTGGCCTCAGGCATTCATTGCGGGATCAAGAACATCAGAGCGCTTGATTTGGCACTGATCTTCTCAAATGAGCCCTGTACCGCTGCCGGGTTGTTCACCACCAATCAGATAAGCGCTGCACCAGTTCGTTTAACTCAAGGACATCTCAAGTCTGGACGGCTTCAGGCCATCGTGGCCAATTCCGGAAATGCCAACACCTGCACCGGACCCCGCGGCGAAACCATCGCACGAAAAATGGCCGAGATGGCCGGTCGCCAGCTCGGAATTTCATCTGCACTGGTTGCGGTTGCATCCACCGGCGTCATCGGAGAACCGCCTCCCCTGAAGGCTCTTCAGTCCGGAATCCCTCAAGCCGTGAAGGCGCTCAGATCTAAGGGAAGTCGGCATGCCGCACGGGCCATCATGACCACGGACCGACGACCCAAAGAAGTGGCGTTGCGCGTGAATGTGGGCGGACGAATCGTCACCCTGGGCGGAATCGCTAAGGGTTCAGGAATGATTCATCCCAACATGGCCACGATGCTGGCATTCGTCACAACCGATGTATCCGTCAAGCCATCGTTGCTCCGGCAGATGCTTTCCATCGCCGCCGACCGTTCTTTTAACATGATCACGGTGGACGGGGCAACCAGCACGAACGATATGCTGATTTGTCTTGCCAACGGCAAGGCGGGAAATCCGGACCTGAACAAATCTCCCGAGGCAATGGCGAACTTTCAAGAAGCTTTAGACACCGTCTGCATCACGTTGGCCAAAGAGATTGCGCGGGATGGGGAAGGAGCCACGAAATTCATCGAGATCATCGTACGACATGCCGGAAGTTTTAAGCAGGCCAAGGCGATTGCGATGAATGTTGCGCAATCCAACCTTGTCAAAACAGCGTTTTTTGGCGAGGACGCCAACTGGGGTCGGATCATGGCCGCAATCGGCGCGGCGGGCGTGGTGGTGAATCCGAAGAGGATTCACCTCTTCTTCGATCGTGTGCGGCTCGTGGAAAACGGCGTCGGCCTAGGGCCCGTCGCGGAACGTCGGGCCACGAAGGTGTTAAAGAAAAAGTCCTTCACGCTCACAATTGACCTCAACATGGGTGGCGAAAGCGCCACTGCCTGGACCTGCGACCTGTCGTATGACTATATTAAAATCAACGCCTCGTATCGAAGTTAGGGTCAAGGGCTCCACACTGACTCATTAGCGCTTGTACGTACCCATCAGCTGCGTTTGACCCAGCGTATGATCCTGAATCGCGTCCAAGACCTGCTGCTTGGTCGCTCCCGGAGACAGACCGATCTTTTTGTCTATGGCGTACAGCTTGAAGAAGTAACGATGGGGTTTTCCCGGAGGTGGACACGGGCCTCCGTAACCGATCCGTTTAAAATCAGTCATTCCCTGCTTCGCCCCATCCGGAAGTATCTTCTGTTCGGGAATTCCTTCGGACAACTGCCTGGATTCCACCGGCAGGTCGTACAAGACCCAGTGAACCCAAGTACCCCCGGGGGCATCCGGATCGTCTGCAATCAACACAAAACCCTTCGTCCCAGGAGGCGGATCAGTCCAGTCAAGCGGTACCGAGACATCTGCACCTTCACAGGTGTATTGCTTCGGGATGGCCTTTCCATTGGAAAAGGCGGTGCTTCTGATCTCAAAAGCCATGGCTTCTCCTCCTTTTATGCTCTTGATCGTTGCGACAAAACCGAGGACCGCAACGATCAAGATAAGAACCTTCATTTTACGCATGAGATGTCGCCCTCGTCGCACCGGGTTAAATATTTTTGGAGTATCAGGGGCTACGCTACCAAAATGCGATCGGAAAGGCAAGCGCCCTGTGAGAGAGTTTAGACTTTCCCCTTGCAAAACAGTTGCTCTTTATGGTATTTTCCAAAGGCTTTAGGGAGTAAAATTCACACGCCCCCGGATCGGGGAAGAGGTGTCCCTTGAAGATTAGGGACTCTTCTCCCGAAGCGAAGAGGGCGGAGGACAAACCAAAGAGGGGGGTAATACATGGCAGCTATTAGTGTAAGCGAGCTCTTGGAGGCCGGTGTTCATTTCGGCCACCAAACCAACCGTTGGAATCCCAAAATGAAGAAGTACATTTTTGGGGAGCGCAATGGAATTTACATCATCGACCTTCAGAAGACAGCAAGAAAATTTAACACCGCCTATGGAGCGGTCAAGCAGACTGTTGCGGAGGGAAAATCAATCTTGTTCATAGGCACCAAGCGCCAGGCGCAGGAGATCATAGAGTCTGAGGCGAAACGGTGCGAGATGTTCTATGTCAATCAAAGGTGGCTCGGAGGGATGCTCACCAACTTTCAGACGATTCGCAAGAACATTGAACGGCTAAAAAAGCTCGAGGCTGCCCGCGAGGACGGTACGCATGACCACCTCCCCAAAAAAGAGGTCAGCCAATTAGAAAAAGAGCGCCTTAAGCTTGAAAAGATCCTATCCGGGATCAAAGAGATGACTACCTTGCCGGGTATGGTCTACGTCATTGACTTGAAAAAAGAACGGATTGCGGTGCTGGAGGCCAAACGCCTCGGTATCCCGGTCATCGGCATCGTGGATACCAACTGTGATCCAGACGAGGTAGATTACATCATCCCGGGCAACGACGATGCCATTCGTTCAATTCGGCTGATCACATCCCATATCGCCGATGCGGCGATTGAAGGTAAGCAGCTGCGATCTGCCAAGACAAACGAGGGAAAACCGGTCACAACAACGATGGACGAACTCAGCCAGGTGGCTCAAGAGGTGTCATCGGTCATTGAAGAGGCTCTCGGAGAGGACCTCGCAGAGGGTCCAGCCTGAGTCATGATAAACCGTGAGCTGGAACTCGTTAAGGAGCTCCGTGAGAAGACCGGGGCGGGGGTCTTAGACTGCAAAAAAGCTTTGGTCGAAAGCCAGGGCGACCTCACAAAAGCCATTGATTATCTCCGAAAAAAGGGCATCGCTGCGGCTGAGAAAAAGTCTGGTCGCTCCACCCGGGAGGGCCTGATCGGAACTTACGTCCATCCCGGCGAACAACTCGGGGTTTTGGTGGAGGTAAACTGCGAGACTGATTTTGTGGCCCGAACGGAAGAGTTTCATGCTCTGGCCCGTGACCTGGCAATGCATATCGCTGGGGCTCATCCTTCACCACGCTATCTCCAACGCCAGGATGTACCGAAAGAAATCGTCGAAAAAGAATGCCAGATCTACCTCGCCCAGGCCAAAGAAAGCGGCAAACCGGAGAAGGCTTGGGATAAGATTGTAGAAGGAAAACTGGCAAAGTTCTACTCCGAGCGCTGCCTTCTAGAGCAGCCGTTTATCAAAGACCCCAACATGAAGATTGAGCAGCTTCTTGCTCACAAGATCGCCCAGTTGGGCGAGAACATTGCTATCCGACGATTTACACGGTATCGCGTGGGTGAAGAGCAGGAGATCTAGGTTAAGGGAATGAGCCCGCCACAGTTTCAGCGTATTCTTTTAAAGATCAGCGGCGAGGTGTTGGCCGGAGAACAGGGGTCGGGCATCGATCCCAATGTCATCGACAAGATTGCGGCAGAGATCAAAGAGGTTTATGGGCTGGGCGTTGAGATCGCAATTGTTATCGGCGGCGGCAACATCTTCCGCGGAATCGCCGCCAGTGCAAATGGGATAGAACGGGCTTCCGCCGATTACATGGGGATGCTGGCTACAGTTCTGAACGCCCTGGCGCTACAAAATGCACTGGAGCGGAAAGGCGTCTTCACGCGTGTTCAGTCCGCCATCGAAATGCGCGCGCTGGCCGAAAGCTACATACGGCGAAGAGCTATTCGACATTTAGAGAAAAAACGTGTTGTAATCTTTGCTGCCGGGACTGGAAATCCCTATTTTTCAACCGACACCGCGGCAGCCCTCCGCGCCATGGAGATTGGCGCCCAAGTAATTTTAAAGGGCACAAAAGTAGACGGTGTCTTCGATGCGGATCCAGTGAAGGACCCCAAGGCCAAAAAATTTGACGAGCTTACCTTCCTTGACGTTATCAAACGTGACCTGAAGGTGATGGACGCCACCGCGGTTGCCCTCTGCAGGGACAACAGCCTTCCCCTCATTGTTTTCAACATCAAAGAGAAGGGAAACATCGTAGGAGTGATCCGGGGAGAGAAAATAGGGACTCTCGTCAAGCAATAAAATTTTTACCTTTAAATCAATGATACCCGATGAACTCAAAAAGAAAATGGTCGAAAAGATGGACGGATGCCAAGATCATCTTCGGTCAGAACTGTCAGGTATCCGAACCGGACGCGCCTCGCTCGCCCTGCTCGATGGTATCAAGATAGACTATTACGGGACACCCACTCCGGTTCGTCAGATCGCCTCGCTCGCCACACCCGAACCACGGCTGATTACCATCCAGCCTTGGGAGCCTAACTTGATTGTTGAGATCGAACGGGCTATTCAATCCTCGGATCTAGGAGTTACTCCCACTAACGATGGGAAGATTATCCGTCTTGCGCTTCCTCCATTGAGTGAAGAACGCAGAAAAGAACTGGTGAAGATTGAGAAGAAACTTGGCGAGGAAGCGAAGGTCGCCATCCGTAACGTTCGCCGTGATACGAACGAAGAGCTCAAAAAACTTCACAAGGATACTAAAATCACAGAGGATGTATTGAGAAAGGCACAAGATGAGGTACAAAAACTCACGGATCAAGGAATTGAGCGAATCGATGCAATGATTAAGAAGAAGGAATCAGAAATTCTTGAGGTTTAATACAGGATCGCATCCAGGAGAAAACGCTACATGAGATGGAATCTTAGAGAGCCATTAAGACAACTCCTCATCGGATATCTTGTCATCGCTGTCTTGGCCCTGACTGCGATTCCAGCGGATGTTCAGGCGATGTTTCTGCCAACGAGCGTTAACCCGACCCAAGATGATTTACGCTTGAACCGCCAACAAAGCCTGGAGAAGCTCCAGAGGCTATTGGAGTCTAAGCTGATCTCCCAGCGGCTTACCGATCTCGGTCTTTCCCAAGAAGAAATCCTGCCCAAACTCCATCAACTATCGGATCAGCAGGTTCACTTCTTTGCAAGCCACCTTGAAAGCCTTCAGACCGGCGGGGATGGTCTGGTCATCATTATCACTCTGCTGGTAATCGCAATTCTGGTTGTCGTCCTGCTGCAGCTGACAGGACACAAGATCATTATCACCAAGTAGATTCAACCACCATGGAACGACGTCTTCTCTCATCGCTCTGCCTAATCGGGAT
>Ga0335085_10007448_pt1 | contig 16963 bp, 16 predicted proteins | sample Lox_Sample_45_FD_206712 | JGI IMG/M metagenome (GOLD analysis project Ga0335085, IMG submission 206712) | Soil microbial communities from Loxahatchee National Wildlife Refuge, Florida, United States - Lox_Sample_4.5 | ecosystem: Environmental > Terrestrial > Soil > Wetlands | place: USA...
TGAGGAAGAAATCCTTGAGATATTGAGTAAAGAAAAGGTTCTCAAGCCCTCTGGGATTGCCGCCAAACTCAAAATCTCTGAAAAGAGTGTCAACTTTTTCATGGATAAATTGAGAAAAGAGGGCAAACTTGAAACGGCTTAGTTCTTGAGGATCAAGATGACTGAAATTAAGCTTCAGGGCTAGGTGTTCGGATGGAGATAGAATTCAATTCGAACGACGACATCCGAAAGAAGAGGAAGGGATAAAAACAGCGGCTGAAATTCAAAAGAAAACATTCCCTTTTAGAAAAGAAATCCCGCCAACGCAGCCAACGTTGGCGGGATTTGCAGCCCTGATGAAGGAGTGAACAAAGCGAGGATGTCCACACCACACTAAGGCACAGGATAGGCTGTGAACTCCATCTTGTATCCCATCGGGGAAAGATGAAATTTAATCGATTCCGGCTCAAAAGTGTAGCCCTGCTTGGAAGGAATGGCGATATACTCGCCTTCCGGAAGATCTTTCTTGAAGATTCCCATGAAACCTGAAGTATCTCCTCCAACCTGGCCTAACGAGATCAACCCGAATGAAATCTGCACATCGCGAACAGGCTTTCCTGCGCTGTCTGCAACTTTTCCCCAAACCCAATAGGTTCTTGGATGGATAGCGCCGTAGATGACCAGCTTCGCCTTGTCCACGAGATTCCACCCGCCCTCATACCAATTGAAATCGGTTGTTCCGCTGGGAAGCGGCTCGACGCGGATCGCCGCGACGGTACGGGCAGAGAAGCCCGCGTTATGATCCTTGTTTGCGTCATAATCCCAACCGTCTCCCAGGGGTGCGGCGGTGGATGGCCGGTCAGGACCTCCCGCGATTTTTTGAGGTGGAATCAGGCGGTACGGCCCCTCTCCGTCAAGCTTTAACGTGGTGGCATTTATCTTCCCCGGCGTTAAGAGGTCTCCGTCCCTCAAGTACGCAAGAAGCATATAGAGTTTGTCGGGGATTCTGTAGCCGTTATCATTGGGGTACCCTGGGTCGTACTCATACCCAACGAAATCGAGCCCTCCATAATAGTACCCGTTGGGATAAGGTCCCATGACATCGTACTGGATGCCCGAAGGTGTCTGAGGATCGGAAGCGTCGATCAGGAAGGTCTGGGAAAAACCATCTGGGGAAAAAACCGTAATCTGCGTCGCCTCTTTATTGACCCCTGCATATGTCAGGAGATCCATGACCCTGACTCCTCGGTACGTGGCATAGAAATCCTGGGACTTCGAGGCGTTTAACAGGAGGAATTCACTGTAGTCAGGCAGTTTAAGAATCCGCTCCATGTTCAGTCCGATGACCGGAGCAGGAACCAAGCCAGGATAGTCCTTCGGATCACCCGGAAAGGTCAGAGCCTGAATTTCCTCAAGGTTCGTCTTGCCGTCACCGTCTGAGTCCAGATTTTGAATGGTTTGGATAGAGGCGGTGGTTCGCCCCGCATCTCTGTACGCGACTCCGTACGGATTGAGCGGGACAGGTGGAGTGTGCGGCGCTTTCAGCCCATAGGTTTGGTGGCAATAATCGCAACTGCCGTAGGTCTTTGAGCCGATCTTTCCCCCCGGATGGCAGAGGGAACAGTCATCAAGCTTCGTAGATTTGGCAAACGGGTAGACTGTCAGAAAGTTGTTGATGTCCTGATCGTTTTGGTGCGAGCTATACGCAGCCATAACCGATGAAGGTCCAACAAACATCCAAAGGATCCCTAAAATCGTTAACCATAAAAACCCCCCTCTTTTCATAGCAACCTCCTTTTTTTGTGGAATTAGGGAGATCTCCCTCTTTATTCTCCAGGGTGTACCCCCTCAACAACGGAATCAGTATAGTCGTTGGGGTCAGAAATGTCAAGACTTAAAATAACTAAAGCTTACTTTTTATGACCTATAATAACTAATTATCATTGACAAATTGACACCAGTCATTTTATTATTCTGAGGCCATAAACACGCAGGAGGAATCCTATTGGAGCCAGATTTCGAGAAGTTGTCCTTTGAGAAAGCTGTCCAGCTATTTAAAGGATGGGGGTTTGTGGTGGAACAAGATCCCAGACATGGGGAAGTTACACTTATACTTGAAGGGCCACCGCTCCTACTACGTCTGTGAAACCGAGAAGCTGCCGGAGATGGCAAAATCTGTCCTGCGCATGCGTTGGCGCACTGGTGCGATGATGGGCCCCGTGTTGGATGTGTAGCAGGAAATTGAAGTTCGGGCACGACGCAAGAGCTGGTGAAGTACAGACATGTTTGCAGTCGAGTAGGACTGCGGTAACCTCTCCATATTATCCAACAGGTATTTCGATAGTTCCTGTCTGGACTGCCTGCCGGACTAAATTGTGAGGCCTTTTTGATGACATTATACGAGGCCCTTAACATGAATCTTAATTTCTCTGAACTGATAAGCCTTGTCGGCGCAGGGGGAAAAACTTCCACGATGTTCAGGCTTGCCCAAGAGTTTAAGACCTTGGGGAAAAAGGTGCTCGTGACAACAACAACCAATATCGCATTTTCAGAGACCTCGCAGGCTGACCGCCGTATTCTTGATGGCCTAAAAGACCTCTCTTCTTTATCCAGGATTGAACCGGGGACGATCGTCTGCCTCGGAAGCAGCATGGTGGGTGATCAAGAAAAGCTAAAAGGTATTGAGCGGGAGCTTGTCGACAAGATTTATCAAGAACATCTTTTTGACTATATTGTTGTCGAGGCCGATGGTTCAAAACGAAGGCCCATCAAGGCACCTGCACATTATGAGCCGGTCATCCCCCGAAAAACAACGCGACTGATAGGCGTCATAGGACTCGACGCCCTCGGTCGGGCCATCACAGAAGACACCGTCCATCGGCCCGGCCTATTTTGCTCCCTCACGGGCAAGAAGATGGGGGACACCATCGACCGAAAATGTCTTACCGACCTCATTCTGTCCGAGGATGGGCTTTTCAAGGATGTGCCTGAGCGATCCAGAAAATATGTGCTTTTTAACAAGGCGGATCATACGGATCAAGAGCAAGAGGCGAGGATGACCGTCCAAGAATTGATACAAATGCAGGCCCCTATCCATGGCTTCATTATTGCAGCCACAAATAATCGATCTATTTATGCTCAAGGCTTAGATACTTCCCCTGAATAACCTTTTACCTCCGATGCCCATTCCACCCTTCCCTTCAATGCCTCTGTCCCGCCCTGCTTCTAAACGTCGCCGATAACTCGCCGCAGCATCACGACTTCAGACATAACGACGTTGAAACACATGGGTTGCCCCAAAAAGAACTGCGAGATGAGGAACTCATTACTGTTCACTATAGAGAACATATTATAAATAGGTCACTCTTTTTCAATAATTTGTTCTTGACATAAATAGAATAATGGTTTATTTAGGTATTAATTTGTTATAATAAGTAATAATTTTTATCAAATTTATTGTAATTTCTAAAAGAGAGTTGTTCATTATGATGAACATCTTAATATGGCGTTTGATGTCCGTGGGCTGCAGGCTCCTTTCCGTTTTCTCAGCGCCGGCTCATCTGAGACCTGCAGAAACAAGCGCAAGGAGGTAAAGGAATGACGAATATTTCTATCACTTGTCCTTTCTCAAAGAAGGTGTGTACGGATTGCGTGCTCTACCGAGGGAGACATCATTACCTCAGTCTCTTGAGGCCGGGTCGGCGGGTTGCCAATAAACCATGGAATCTCGCCAAGTCGAGTCTTCCTTCCTTGTCGGACGACTTCGAGCTTCTAGAAAAGTCTTCAGAACCGTGGGCTGGCAAATACGGTGAGGCAAGAAGGGAGCCGGAAATTAGGCTGAAGGTGATCGATGTGGAAAACAGGGGGGAGCGAATCTGCACCCTGGGTGAAGCAAGAAAATGGGACTGGACGAATCCAAGAATCTGGAGAGTGATCGACGGCCGGCAGATAAAAAGCTTGGATCGCTTGATTGAGATGTTGTGCTATAAGGCTGAAGAAGGCTTGGAAGAGGTCGAGCTTTATGAAGCGCCTCGTTTCATGTTTCTTGCGGGCGGCTAAAAGGGCGTCCCTTAAAGGATGGATAGGAAGAATGAGAACCTTGAGATTCAAAGGAAAAGGAGACAATCATGATACATGATTTTACATACCTTAAACCTGGAACCCTCCAGGAAGCACTGTCCATGCTCTCAGAGCACAAAGACGAATGCAAAATTATCTGCGGCGGGCAATCGCTCCTCATCGTGATGCGGCAGGGGCTGTTGGTGACGGACTATTTAATCGATATTAAAGGGCTGAAGGAGTTGAGTTATATCGCCTACGACGAAGAAGGGTTGAAAATCGGCGCGACCACAACGCACAGGGCCATCGAAACATCGGAGATGATCAAGCAAAAATATCCCGTTCTCGTTACGGTGGAAAAGAGGCTGGCCTCGATTCAGGTCCGCAACTGGGGGACGATTGCAGGCAATCTTGCTCACGGTGATTCATCCGGTGATCTTGCGCCCACGCTCATCGCGCTTAATGCGAGGATAAAGCTGGCTTCTTCCAGCGGAAGCAGGATCGTCCCCCTCGAGGAATTCTATACCGGCCTTTTTGAGACAGCGATGGAGAAAGACGAGTTAGTGGTTGAGGTTCAGATTCCTCCCGTTCGGCCCAAGACAGCAGTGGCCTACAAGAAATTCAATCTCATTGAAAATGACCAGGCAATTGTTGGTGTGGCCGCAGCAGTGACGGTAGAAAATGGCGGCGCCTGCAAAGAGGCGCGGCTGGTGCTCAGCAACGCAGGAGTCACGCCGATTCGCGCAAAGAGTGCAGAAATGGTCCTTATCGGCAAAAAGCTTGCGGGTGCGCTTCTTGTCAAAGCCGGCGAGGCTGCCTGCGGCGATGCCGACCCGGTTTCCGATATCCATGCTTCGGAAGAGTACAGGCGCCATCTGATCAAAGTATTGACAGAGCGTATGCTAAAGCAAGCATGGGGCCAAGCGGCTCATTCATAGAGTGAAGGAGGTTCTGTTGACATGGAAAAACAGTTGTTAACACTGACGGTGAACGACCAGAAATACGAGCTTTACATAAGCCCCAAGACCCTTCTCGTTGAGGTGATCAGGGACCATATCGGTCTGACCGGAACAAAGAGGGGTTGCGAGACTGTTTCGTGTGGGGTTTGTACGGTGATGATCGATGATATGGCGGTGAAGTCGTGTTCCATTCTTGCCGTGCAAGCGGAGGGGAGACATATCACCACCGTGGAGGGGCTTGAGAAGAATGGAAAACTGGCTCCCATCCAGAAGGCCTTCCTTGACCACGGCTCCTATCAGTGCGGCTTCTGCACTGCGGGCATGCTGATGTCGTGTGCGGCTCTTTTGAGGGAGAACCCAAGCCCCACAAAAACGGAGATCAAAGAGGGCATCGAAGGGAATATCTGCCGCTGCACGGGGTACAACAGCATCGTGCGGGCCGTCGAGGCGTTGGCAAAGGGTAATTACAAGGAGGAGTGACCATGAATAAATACACTGTCATTAATACACACGTTCACAACGTCGACGGGGTCGCCAAAGTGACGGGGCGAGCCATCTATACGTTCGACGTGAAACTGCCGGGGATGCTCTTCGGCAAGATTCTAAGAAGCCCGCACCCCCACGCAAAAATCCTGAATATTGACACCAGCAAAGCCCTGGAGCTTCCGGGCGTGATCGGTGTTGTGACTGGCAAGGACACCCTGGGAGTCAAACAGGGTATTTGGAGGCGCTACCAGGACCTCTGCGACGAGCAGATCCTCCCCGTTGACAAGGTGCGTTACATCGGTGAGCCAGTGGCCGCCGTAGCGGCGCTGACCGAGGAGATCGCGGAACAGGCCCTCGATCTGATCGACGTCCAATACGAAGTCCTTCCTGCAGTCTACGACCCGATGGATGCCATCAAGAAAGAAGCGCCCGAAATCCACCAAGGATTCGAGCGTAATATCAACGTGACACGGCATATCGAGTGGGGTGACGTGGAGGAGGCTTTCGACGAAGCAGAGTACATCCGGGAAGACTGGTTCAAATGCGGCGGCCAGGCTCATATGTGCATGGAAACGCGCGCCGCGGTGTCGAGCTACACCCCTGACGGAAAACTGACGGTTTATCATTCGACCCAGGCCCCCTATTACATGCAGGGACTCCTTGCCGGTGTGCTCGGCCTGAAGGAGGGAAACATACGCGTTATCTCTCACTACGTGGGCGGCGGGTTCGGCGGCAAGTTCGAGCTCGACGGCGCAATCTTCTGCAGTGCCGTGCTCTCCATGAAGCTCTTCAGACCGGTCAAGATTGTATTCACCCGGGAAGAGGATTTCAATGCGACGAAGCGCCGCACCCCGATGTTCTACTACGTGCGGACCGGCGTGAAAAAAGACGGAACCTTCTGCGCCCGGGAAGCCAAGGTGTTTACGAACGGCGGCGCGTATACCGGCATGGGTGCGACGGCCCTTTACCTCACCGGTTTCTTCCATTCCTTCCCATACCGATGGAAGGGTTACCGCTATGACGGCTACAGGGTCTATACGAACACCCTTCCGTCCACCTCCATGCGCGGTTTTGGCGCCCCCCAGGCCATGTTCTGTTCAGAGCAGCAGATCGAGTGGATCGCCGCTGACTTGGGGCTCGACTCGCTCGAAATGAGACGGAAGAATGCCCATTATACCGGTTATGAAGTCCCCGACCAGGCCACCATCGGAAGCTGTGGCATCAATCAATGCTTCGACACAATCAAAGACTGGACCGAGAAAAAAGGCAAGTTGCCTGAAAACAGGGCCATCGGTTTCTCCGCAGCCGGTTTCATGTCCGGCGGTATCTTCAACTGGTTCGATACCCCCTATTCTTTCTCCTCAGCGGTGGTCACCATCAATAACGACGGGACCGTGGAGCTGCACGTCGGCGCTCAGGATATCGGCCAAGGGTCCAATACGACGCTAGCCATCATCTGTGCGGAAACGCTGGGAATCAAGGTGGAGGATATCAAAGTTCACTCGGGCGACACGGACCACTGCCCGGCGGATCTCGGTGCGTGGGGATCGAGACAAACCCTGATGGCGGGCAATGCCGTGAAGATGGCGGCGGAGGATGCCAAGAAACAGCTTCTTGAATTTGCTTATGCCCAGTCCGGATTCAATATCGTCTACGACCTCGACATAAAAAAAGGATGGGTTCATGCGATTGCCCGGCCGGAAAGGGGCTATGACTATGCCGAACTAGTTAAGAAAGCCATCCGGGCCAAAGACGGCCAGAGGATCGTCGGCAGAGGTTATTACACGCCTCACCGAAAGGGGATGATCTCCCCCGCTTACAGTTATATGTTGCAGGCAGTGGAGGTGGAAGTTGACAGGGAAACAGGAAAGATCAAAATCGTCGATAGCCTGACAGCTCACGACTGCGGCCAGCCCATCAACCACCTTGGTCTGATCGGTCAACTCGAGGGTGCCTTCTCCATGGCTGCGGGCTACGGCTACCTTGAGTATATGCCCTACGAGGACGGAAAGCTGATGAACCCGAACTTGGTGGACTATAAAGTCATCCGGTCAACGGAGATGCCCGACGTGCCTGTTGCTGAAATTGATACGTATGAGCAGGAAGGGCCTTACGGCGCCAAGGAGGCCGGCGAAGGCCTCACCAACCCGACCGCTGCCGCCATCGGCAACGCCATTTTCCACGCCCTTGGCGTGCAGATGAAGGAATGTCCGATCAGGCCCGAGATGATCGTCAATGCCCTGAAGGAAAAAGAAACAAAAGTGAGGAACAAGGAGGTTGCGCATGAGCGAGCCAGTAAAGTGTCCCGTATGCGGTAAAAAAGCAAAAACGGGGAGTGCCATCGATTGCGCCAGACATATGTTCGGAGTCGGAGACAAGCCCCATCGGGCTTGGGTTGAAGCACAGGGTCTGTCATTCATCGACCTGTTGATCGAACAGGCGACCACTCCCGGAAATCAAAGCTATGTCACCCTGGCTGAGTTTATTGAGAAGGCGCAGGGCGGACAAGCAGAGGCGAAAAAATAGAGGGAATTCATCACAGGAACAGGAGGTTTCCATGATTATCGAGGGAGGGTTTACATTAAAGGCGCCGATTGAAAAACTATTTGATTTCGTGCTCAAGCCGGAGACGATCATGACATGCCTCCCCGGCGCAGAATCGGTAAAACTGCTCAATGAGACCACCTATGAGTGTGTGGTGAAGCAGAAAGTGGGGCCCATCTCGGCGAAGTTGAAGTTTGTCAACCGGTTGACCAAGGTCGACCGACCGACCCATGTTGAGATTGAAGGAGAGGGCGAGGATGTGACCAAGCTGGGTCACTTCAAGCAGAAAACCCAGGTGGACTTGAAGGAAGTATCTCCGGGCGAAGTGGAGGTTAAATATAAGTCGGATGTAAGCATCGTCGGGAAGCTGGCCATGTTCGGCGACCGAATCATGAGGTCCAAGGCCAAGCAGGTCGAAGAAGATTTTACAAGGAACTTACAGGAAAAGCTTCGAGATGCAGTTTAATTCAAATTATCCTCCCTCGCGGATTTACCGGTCACTTCTTTTCCATCGCCAGGTCCCTCGACTGCCACCCGAGAGAGCGTTCGATATCCATTCCTTGGGTTCCGAAGTCTTGACGAAGCTCTATCATGAAGCGAATTCACTGATCCCAGAAATAAGGGTTGAGACGGTTCCCGGCCGAAGAGGAAATAAAACACGAGAAGAAAGCCCGGCCTCAACGATTGGCATTCCCTTGGGAATCCCCACGATTCAGTTTGCCGATTCCCTGAACAGAACAAGACGGATTGAGGCCATCGCCCACGAATTAGTTCATTTACTTCTGCTATACCGGCATGGACTGGGGATCATCGGCCGGAACATTCCTCTCTACGGAAACGGCGACGATGTCTTCCGTTATTTCATGAGTATGAGCGGGGACTGGGAATATCTGCTTGGCCAGATCGGCAATACCACCCACCATTTGATCTTAGTCGATTACCTAGGCGAAAAATATGGAATCGGGAGTTCTCTCCATCTACGTCTCCTTCATCATAATTTCAGTGTCGTTGCAAAAGACAGTCCCCGCGACAAAGAATCGCTGTACGCAAAGGGGATGATTGCCTTTGAGTATGAGAGACTGATCGGAAACGTCGATCGATTAATCAACCTTGATGATCAGACAGAATTCTTCAAGGCCTCCTACCAATCGGCGCAAAAGCACTTTGGAGAATATGGCTTCCAATCAATCCCAGCTTCCTCTTCTTATGAAGAGGATATCCTTTCTTTCTTAGAAGACCTGGGGTATCAAAAACAGGATTTTCTGTTTTTCCCTTAAGTTTTCATGGATACAGATTTACCTCTCCTATTCTCACGGGAAACCATCTACCCCCAGAGAGCATAGCCCACTTTGACCAATAAAATATCGAAATGTCATTGCTATAAATAGTAATTATAAGTAATCATTAGTAGTTAAAGGTAATAATTTTGATTGACAAGCCGAAAATTCACAATTATCATGTTTTTAATCTATGGTAACAATTTCTGAAGAAGATTGAAGTCCTCCAAACTTTTTAATCAACCTGATTCTGCAGCCCTAACCGTCACTCCTGCGTGTGTTTTGGGATATGCAAACAGTCGGGTTGGGGTAAAGACCTCTCAACCATGGTCCTCGACGAATATACTACGACGAAACATGTCTACATCGATCTCACCGGCGCACCTGTGAAGCCGTGGTATGCAATCCTCAAGTAGCGAGAGGAGAAAGTCATGGTTGAGATACGGGAAAGGCCAAAAATCGAAGAACTCTTAAACAAAGGATTTTCTCTGCAAGCCCAGGGATACCACGAAGATGCTATTGAATATTTTAATGAGGTGATCCAAGTAGAACCAGGGCATGCGGTAGCCTACCATAGGCGTGGCATTGCTCATAGCGCCCTTGGTCAGCATGAACTTGCAATCAGAGATTACACCGAAGCCATTCGATTAAGCCCAGAACTCGTTGCTGCTCACACCAATAGGGGAAATTCCTACTATGCCCTTGGCCAGCATGAGCTTGCTGTCAGGGATTATAGCGAAGCAATCCAATTGAGCCCGGAATTCGCTCCTGCTTATAATAACAGAGGAAATGTCTACCGTTTCCTCGGACGATATGAGCTTGCCATCAGGGACTTTGACGAGGCAATTAGACTGAACCCTGGGGAAGGCACCGCATATAATGGCCGGGGGATGACTTACCTTGTTCTCGGTCAGCATGATCTTGCCATCGAAGATTGCAGCGAGGCAATAAGATTAAGCCCGTCTTTTGCCGCTGCCTACAATAACAGGGGAAACGCCTATCGTGCCCTTGGCCAGCAAGAGCTTGCTATAAGAGATTATGAAGAAGCGACAAGGTTAGACCCAAACGACGAGGGTGCCTGCCACAACCTTGCTTCAGCGCTGGAACATACTGACACGGTTAAGGCCTTAAGGGCATGGGGGAGATACCTTCAGATAGCAAAAGGCTCTCCCCTTGGGAAACGTTGGATAGAAAACGTTCTCAAAATCAAAGAGGATTTAGAAAATAAGCCCTCTTAAGAAAGAGAAAGGAGGAGATGAGATGAAGAAAGTGATGATGAAGGTCAATGGGCGCCCATACCAGTTCATCGTTGAACCGGATCGTGTTCTTCTTGATCTCTTGCGAGAAGATCTCCGGTTAACTGGGGCAAAGCAGTCATGTGATCGAAAAGGGCAATGCGGCGCCTGTACGGTTATTGTAAACGGAAAAGCGGTTCGATCCTGTCTCCAGAAGGTAACGAACCTCGATAGGGCAGAAGTCATTACCGTGGAAGGTCTTGGCACGCCGGATAATCCGCATCTTATACAGGAAGCCTACGTCCTTTCAGGCGCAATCCAGTGCGGGTATTGCACTCCAGGTATGATTATGGCAACAAAGGACCTGCTCGACCGCAATCCAAATCCAGACGCCGCGGAGATAAAAAAGGCTCTTGAACATAATCTATGTCGCTGCACCGGGTATAAGACAATCATCGATGCGGTCAAACTGGCCGGCCGGTTCATCCGCGGAGAAACCAGCCCTGATAAGGTCCGGCCCGACCCAAACGGTTCAAAAATAGGCGTCTCGCACCCCCGTCCTTCGGCAATGATCAAAGCATGCGGCATGGCGGAGTTTTCAGCCGACATCAAGCTTCAGGATGCGCTGGAAGTGGCCGTAGTACGTAGCGTCGAGCACCATGCCAGGATTAAATCCATCGACACATCGAAAGCTGAGAAGATGCCCGGGGTGATCGGGGTGATGACTGCCAAGGATATTAAAGGAAGCAATCGAATTAAAATCATCTTCCCCGATCAGCCCATTCTCGCCGAAGAAAAGGTTCGATGTCTGGGAGACGCAATCGCGATCGTAGCTGCACGGACCAAAAAACAGGCGCTCTCTGCCGCCGAGGCGATCAGGGTCGATTATGATCCATTGCTGGTCCTTAAGTCCCCGCAGGAGGCAATGGCGGCAGGTGCAATCCAGATCCATTCCGAATGGCCCAACCTTTGCTTCAGCCAGCCTCAGATAAAAGGTGATGCTGAGAAAGCAATCGCAGAATCTGCGGCCGTTGTACAGGCAGAATTCTCAACGCAAATCAACCATCAAGCCCCCTTGGAACCGGAAGCCACCATCGCCTATCTTGAAGGTGAGGGTGAAGATGCCCAGCTGGTAGTCGCCGGACGGAGTATCGAGATCCATGTGCACATGGCCAACTTACAGGAGGCCCTTGGATATGAAAATGTGCGCTATGAGGAGGCATACTCGGGCGGACAATTTGGTCAAAAGGCGGCAATGTCATCCGAAGCTATTTCCGCAGCAGCAGCCCTCCATTTCAAGCGGCCTATCCGCTATATCCCGAGTCTTACTGAATCCATGGTCATGTCCACAAAACGTCATCCCTTCACCATGAAGGTCAAGCTCGCGGCCGATGCAAACGGGAAGTTGACTGCGTTTACGATTGATTACATTATCGACAACGGCGCATACATGGTCATCGGTATTTATATTATCATGAGATGCATGTGGATGCTCTCCGGTTCTTACGGAATCCCCAATGTAAAGGCCCTGGCACGATTGGTTTACACCAATAATCCCGCGGGTGGCGCAGCGCGTGGCGCAGGACCCCCACAGGTCACATTTGCGCTTGAATCAGCGATGGATATGCTGGCCGAAAAGGTGGGAATGGATCCCCTAAAATTCCGCAAGATCAATTCTCTTCAGCCCGGGCAGAGCGTATCCACCGGCATGGTGTACGATCAGTGGCCCTTCCCGGAACTTTGCGATGCAATAAAACCCACTTACGACCGCGCTCAAAAAGAAGCCACCACATTCAATTCCAAGAATGGGCCGATGAGGCGGGGGGTTGGTCTCGGCACCCACGCCTTCGGCATTGGGGGCCCCGGGGACACGGGCAGAGTCGCAGTGGAACTTGATCCTGACAACGGCATCACGATTTTCGTAGCGGTCGCAGACCCTGGGGAAGGCAACGATTCCATGCTGACCCAGATAGCCTCTCACCTCTCCGGGGTGCCCATGAAAAAGGTCCGGCTGGTGACGCGGGATACTGACCATACCACGGAGATGGGTCCTGCAGCGGCTAGCAGAATGACATACATGGCCGGTGGTTCCTTGGTTCTTGCCATCGAGCAGCTAAGAAAGGCCATGGATGAAGCTGGTACCAAAACCTACGAAGGTCTTAAAAAGGCGGGGAAACCGACGCGATATATGGGTTCCAAGAAGGCCCAGGGTAAAGAGGGGCCTCTGGATCCGGTGACTGGTCAGGGTCCCTCCTTCGAGTCGCGTGTCCATGCCATTCAAATGGCCGAAGTGGAAGTCAATACCGACACGGGCGATGTGCGCGTCATCAAAGTGACGACGGCAGTCGATGCCGGTAAGGTCATCCACCCCCAAAACCTCGAAGGTCAGTTGCATGGGGGCATGGACCAGGGTGTTGGATTCGCGCTTAGGGAAGAGTACATCCATGGTCAAACGAAAGATTGGGTCACATTCAAATTCCCCACCATGAAGACTTCTTTTGATATGGATGTGATCGTTAGAGAAACGCCACGTGAAAAGGGGCCCTTGGGAGCGACCGGTGTCGGCGAAATGACGATGGTGCCCACTGCACCTGCTGTTATCAACGCGATATACAACGCCTGTGGTGTGAGGATCTATGATCTGCCTGCTACACCAGAAAAAATTAAGGCAGCGCTGGCTACCAAGAAATAACCCTGACATTAAAGCACATAACAAACTCAAAGCAATCCTTCATGAGGACAACGTTACCTCCGGGCAATAAAAATCCCCCTTGACCCCCCTTTTGCAAAGGAGGGAATGGGTGGATCTGAAAGTTATTTTCTAAGAAGTAAAATTAAAACGATCGATGGTTAACTCCGAAGTTAATGCTGCAGTCAATCGTCTGGAGCCTGGTGATGTCCATCAAAAGTTCCGCCTGATTGCGGGCAAGGAAATCCTTATCGATAAAGAGGGTTTTCTGTGGCACATGGAGGACTGGACCGAAGAAGTAGCCGAGGCTCTGGCAAAGGAATGCGGCATCGAAAAATTGAGCGAAATCCAATGGCGTATCATTCGTTTTTTACGTGACTATTTTTTATACCATGGCCGAGCACCTTTAAATCGTGACCTGAAATCCGGCTTGGGGATAAGCCTCATGGAGCTTGAGGGCCTCTTCCCGGGTGGGATTCGTCGCGGGGCTCGACGTGTGGCTGGTTTGCCCAACCCCAGAGCATGTTCAGGATAGCAGAGATGCTGATCTATCTCGATAACGCTGCCACAACTTTTCCAAAACCCCATGAGGTTTTGGCCGAAGTGCTTGAAATTTATGAAACCCAGGGGGTGTCTCCTGGAAGGGGCAGTTATGATTTGAGTGTTGAGGCCAAGGGAATGGACCCTGAACAAGTAAGCGCTACTCTTGATGGCGATTTCGGAATCGCCTCTCGTGCAGGACTTCATTGTGCTCCCCTGGTCCACCAGGATTTGGGAACCAGTCCTCTCGGTGGAGTGCGTTTCGGCCTGGGTTGTTTTAACACCCTTGAAGAGATTGATCAGGTCGTTGTGGCGATGGCTTCGATCTCCCGGTTCTAATAATTTCTTTATGGATCTCTTCATTCATCAATGGAATCCTTCCATCAAACTTTTCGATATCCGTTGGCTTGAATCGGAAGCCATCACAGAACTTTTTGAGGAAGTATCTTCCTATGTGCAGAATATTCGGATAGAGATGGTTTCTTATCCAGGGAGAAAATATGGAATAGAGGAGTACCCTACCATTTTGATCGGACTCCGGCAAAAAAAAACAACCATCCGATTTATCGATTCCCTTGATCAGAGACAGCGTGTTGAAGCCATGGCCCACGAATTGGCTCATCTGCTTCTAATCTACCGCTATGGATTAAGCCTGATCGACCATAAGTCTCTTTATACCAGGGGTGCTTCTCGGATGTTTAAGGGGGGAATGGATAATGGCAAGAACTGGGTCTTCTTCTTGGGACAGATGAGCAACACGATGCATCATTTGATTTTGGTCCCTTACCTCAAAGAAATCTATGGAATCGAAAGCAGACTTCAGTTCCACTTGCTGAAAAGCTCATGCACTCCTTCGATTGACCTGAATGATCAGGAATCACATTATACCGGAGGACTGATTGCTTATGAATATAAAAGATTAGTTGGAACGGGGAACCAATGGGCCGATCTTTATTGTCAATCCAAAAATTTTTGGAAAGCCTTCAAAGCTGCAGGAAGATACTTTCATGAATACAGTTATCCCTCCATTCCGTCTTCGTCTCGTTATGAACAAAATACCCTTTCTTTTCTGAAGGACCTTGGTTATTTGGGTGATGAATTTATTTTTTTTCCACCACGCTAGCTCAAGCAAGCGCAAGGATAAGTAGATTTGACCTATCTTTAGTATGAAAAACCCCTTATAAGAACAAGGGGAAATAGTGCGGTTGCCCTTCCTATTCCCTGCCTGCCCCCGTAATAATGGCCACTTTTTCCCCAAGACCTACCATCCTCTCCTCCTTTGCAATAGTCGGCAAGACTCTTCAGGGTGTGATTTCCCCAAGGAGGGTCTAATGCATGCCAGGATCAGATCCCTTTTCCGTCCCCTTGCCCCGACGAATTCCTGAACGATACTTCCTTGAAATAATATTAATTATAGTATAAAATGGTTGTAAAAAGTAATAATAAGTAAGAATTTTATACAAAAAACTCAAATTGTAAACGAGTGCATTTGACGAAGCCCCGATCCGTTTGGCAAACAGATTCCGGGAATGACAAATACTTCAGACGACACCTTACCAGGACCTACCTTTTTATCAAATGGCTGCATTCGAATGGATTGGAAAAGCTCTTTAAGGAGATAGCTTCCTTAATGGAGGAAAACGAATGACCCACAACACTGTACTCAATTGGCCTCAGCACCTTCATTGGGAAGATTACTACCAGCCTCTGGGCATTTCCGAGGCATTGAGGCTTCTTGACGAATTCAAGGGAGATGCAAAGATCATCGCGGGAGGGACAGATGTTCTCGTGCAGATGAGGCGGAGACAACTGTCGCCCCGGGTCATCGTCGATGTTACGCGGATTCCCGGCCTGGATCAAATCCGGGAGGAGCAAGGGACCATCAAAGTAGGGGCACTTGTGACGCACAGTCAGACTGAGCAGTCTTTGCTCATCCGCGAGAAGGCGCCAGCGTTGAGTGAAGGGGCTTCGCATGTGGGGTCTCCTCAGATCAGAAATCTCGGAACGATTGTTGGGAATCTGGTCAGCGGACAACCCGGCGCCGACACAGCGATTCCTCTTCTGGCCCTGGGGGCCGCGGTCAAGCTCGTGACCGCAAACGGGGAAAGGACGATTCCCCTGAATGAATTTTTTGTCGATATCGGTAAGACAGCAATCGATGGAACCCATGGGTTGATCACAGAAATTCTGATCCCGGCCCAAAAACGAGGTGAAACAAGCGTCTACCTTCGTCTCGCTAGCCGAAGGGCCTTGGCCTTGCCCATTCTGGCAGTATGTGTTGTTCTGTCGGCGGATTTGATGAAGAAAAGATTTCGTCATTCAAGCATCACGCTCGGCCCGGTTGCCCGGACACCCACGAAAGCCGTTGAAGCAGAAGAACTCCTGAAGGGGGCGCCCATTGAAGAAAAAACCATCCGCGAAGCAGCAAGAAAAGCTGCTCAGGTCTCGGACCCGAGGGACAGTCTTCTGAGGGGGTGCTCCGACTATCGAAAGGCAATGGCTGAAAATCTGGTCGAGCGCGGCATTCGACAGTGCCTGGAGCGTTTGGAGGGGATCCATGGCTAAGAAAAAGGTGGAGTTTGTGGTGAACGGTCAACAGGTTTCCCTGGAAGTCCGTCAGGACGAAAGATTGGTGGATGTCCTTCGGAATCAGCTCGGCTTAAAAGGCACTAAGACTGGATGTCGTGAGGGAGAGTGTGGTACCTGCTCCGTCATTCTAAATGGGAAGATTGTCCCTTCCTGCCTTGTTCCTGTGATGAAGGCGGAAGGAGGAACGATCGTCACGGTGGAAGGGCTTGAACAGGAAGGCGAATTGCATCCTCTCCAGCGCAGCTTTATTGAGAAAGGTGCTGTTCAATGCGGATTCTGCACACCGGGAATGCTCCTCGCTGCAAAAAATCTGCTGGATCACAACCCGGAGCCGACGGAGGGAGAAATCAGGAAGGCCATCTCCGGTGTTTTCTGCCGATGCACCGGTTATCGAAAAATCGTTCAGGCTATCCAGGCCGCAGCCGAGATCATGAAAGATTCGAGGTAGACGATGGACGAAAAAAGGGAGAGAAAGCAAACGCAAACTCTGGAGAGGCAAAAGGCTCTTGGGATACCGGTATACGAAGAGAGGCTCTCTGTAGTCGGCAAGAGGGAACCGCGGGTGGATGCCCGGGATAAGGTCACCGGGAGATTGCAGTACGGCGC
>Ga0335085_10007449_pt1 | contig 16962 bp, 12 predicted proteins | sample Lox_Sample_45_FD_206712 | JGI IMG/M metagenome (GOLD analysis project Ga0335085, IMG submission 206712) | Soil microbial communities from Loxahatchee National Wildlife Refuge, Florida, United States - Lox_Sample_4.5 | ecosystem: Environmental > Terrestrial > Soil > Wetlands | place: USA...
CCCGCAATTGGCTGGTACCACACCGGTCCGGGCGATCTCCTCGCGAAGCTCCGAGACTTCTTCGGAAAGCTCGCGGGTGCGCCCCGGCGCTTCGCCGCGCCAGAACGGGATGTTCGGAGCAGCGCCGTGGGCATCCTCGACGCGCACGCGTCCGGCCTCCACGCGGCGAATCCGCCACGACGTCGTACCCAGCAGAAAGACATCGCCCGCCAGGCTCTCGACGGCGAAATCCTCATCCACCGTGCCGACGGTCTTGCCTTCCGGTTCCGCCACCACGAGATAGGCGGCGGTGTCGGGGATCGCGCCGCCCGAAGTGATCGCGGTAAGCCGCGCGCCGCGCCGTCCACGCAGGCGGCCGTTAACGGCATCGCGATGCAGATAGGCACCGGCGCGTCCGCGCGAACTCGAAATGCCTTCGGAGAGCATCGTCAACACGGAATCGAAATCGGCGCGTGGGAGTGTCCGGTAGGGCCAGGCGCGGCGCATCAGGTCGAACAGTTCGTCTTCGCCGAACTCTTCGGCGGCGCAGGAGGCGACCATCTGTTGCGCCAGGATGTCGAGCGCGTTGCGCGGAACCTCCAGGCGATCCAACTCGCCGTGGCGGATGGCGCGGATCAGGGCGGCGCATTCGATCAACTCATCGCGGGTGGTGGCGAAGAGACGGCCTTTGGGCAGGGCGCCGACCCAATGACCGGCGCGCCCGATGCGCTGCAAGGCCACGGCGATCGACCGCGGCGAGCCGATCTGGCAAACCAGGTCGACCGTGCCGATGTCGATGCCGAGTTCGAGCGATGCAGTCGCCACCACCGCGCGCAGTTCGCCGCTCTTGAGGCGACTCTCGGCTTCCAGGCGTAGCGCGCGCGAAAGGCTGCCGTGGTGCGGCAGGACAGCGTTTTCGCCCAAGCGCTCGGCGAGGTGATGGGTGACGCGCTCCGACAGGCGTCGCGTGTTGACGAAGACTAGCGTGGTGCGATTCTCGCGGATGAGCGCGGCGGTGCGGTCGTAGATCTCGTCCCACATTTCGTTGGAGGCAACCACGCCCAACTCGTCCTCGGGGATTTCGATGCCCAAGTCCATTGCGCGGCTGTGACCGACGTTGACGATGCGCGCCGAATCGGAAAGGAACGCCGCAATTTCTTCGATGGGCTTGACCGTGGCGGAGAGGCCGATGCGCTGCGGCCGCGGCCGGCCGGTCTGCTCGACCAGCCGATCCAGGCGCGCGAGCGACAGCGCCAGGTGCGAGCCGCGCTTATCGTCGGCGATGGCATGGATTTCATCCACGATGACGGTGCGGATGCTGCCCAGCATTTCGCGCGGTTTCGCGGCGGTCAGGAGAATGTAGAGCGACTCCGGCGTGGTGACGAGGATGTGCGGGCGATTGCGCGTAAGCTGCTGGCGCTCCCATTGCGGCGTATCGCCGGTGCGCAGGGCGGTGCGGATCGGTGCCAGCAGAATGCCGCGCTCGGCGGCCAGGGCGGAGATGCCGGCCAGCGGAATGTCCAGATTCTTATGAACGTCGTTGCTGAGCGCTTTGAGCGGCGAGATGTAGAGCACCTCTGTTTCGTCGGGCAGCGCGCCGGCTTGAGCACGCTCCACCAGCAAATCGATCGCGCTGAGGAACGCGGCCAGCGTTTTGCCCGAACCGGTGGGCGCGGAGATCAGCACATCACGTCCCTGGCGAATCTCCGGCCAGCCCAGCACTTGCGGATCGGTGGGCGCGCCAAAAGCGGCCGTGAACCAGTCCGCGACCAAAGGTTGAAAGGAGGAAAGCACCCTGCTTTTATTTTAGTGTGTAAAGAAACCGCCGCGGCATTTTACGGCGGCTACAGAGCGTGGTAAGACGGATTGATGACACTACCTGACCTCGAAGAACTTCAGGCGGCAGCCGCGATCGTGCACCGGGCGTTGGCGCCCACGCCGCAGATCCGCTGGCCGTCGCTTGCCGCGCGCACCGGCGCGGACGTCTGGGTGAAGCACGAGAATCGCACGCCGCTAGGCGCCTTCAAAGTGCGCGGCGGATTGGTGTACATGGACAGCCTGCGCAGCCGCGAACCGGAGATCCGTGGCGTGATCGCCGCCACACGCGGCAACCACGGGCAGAGCGTAGCCTATGCCGCGGTGCGCGCGGGATTGCGAGCCGTGATCGTGGTGCCGCACGGCAACAGCCGGACCAAGAATGCGGCCATGCGCTCGCTTGGCGCGGAGTTGATCGAACATGGCGACGATTTTCAGGAAGCTTACGAGTACACCATCGCCATGGCGCAGCGCGAATCTCTGCACCTGGTGCGCTCGTTCGACCGCGCGTTGATCGCCGGTGTTGCGAGCTATGCCCTGGAACTGTTCGGCGAAGCGGCGGATCTGGACACGGTTTATGTCCCGATCGGCATGGGGTCGGGCATCTGCGGCGTGATTGCAGCGCGCAACGCGCTGGGGCTGAAGACCGAGGTGGTGGGCGTGGTGGCTGCGGGCGCGCCGGCGTACGGCCTGTCGTTCGCCGCGGGACGGCCGGTCGTGACGGCCACGGCCCAGACCATCGCCGACGGGATGGCGTGCCGCACGCCGGATGCCGAGGCCGTGCGGATCATCAAGGAAGGCGCGGCGCGAGTCGTCACGGTGGACGATGCGCAGATCGGCGAGGCCATGCGCATTCTGCTGGCGGATACGGACACGGTGGCCGAAGGCGCGGGCGCGGCGGCCCTGGCAGCGCTGTTGCAGGAGCGCGGCCGGGTGCAGGGACGCAAAGTCGGAGTGATCCTGAGCGGCGGCAATGTGGATCGCGAAGTGTTCGAGCAGGCCACGGCGGCCAGCAGTGTCATATAGTATCGGTCATGCGACCTCTGCTGTTCGCTTTGTTCGCCCTGAGTTGCTCTGCGCAGGAGTTGCCGCTCACGGGCATCAGCCATGTGAACTTCCGCGTCTCCGACCTGGAAAAGGCGCGGGCGTTTTACACCGGCGTATTGGGCCTCCAGCAAGCCTTCTTCACCGGCCGCAACGGCACGGTGGGTACGGCGTACCTGAAGGTAAATGACGAGCAATACGTCGAGATCTCACCGGGACTTAAGGAAGGCGTCGACCAGCGCCTCACGCACGTTTCGTTCGTGACCACCGACATCGAGAAACTGCACGCCATGCTCACGGCGCGCGGCCTCGAACCGACACCGCTGCGCCCGGCCGGAGGCGACGGCACCCGCGGCATCCGCATCACCGACCCGTTCGGCTTTCCGCTGGAGTTCACCGAGTATCTGCCCGGCTCGGAGCACGCCAAAGCGCGCGGCAAGTTCGACGATCCGAAGCGCGTCTCGGCGCACCTGCTGCACGCCGGCATCCTGGTGCCGCGCGACAAGACCGATGCGGCGCTGGCCTACTATCGCGACAAGCTCGGCTTCACGGAATTCTGGCGGGGTGGCAGCCGCGATGGCGAAACCGATTGGATCAACCTGCGCACGCCCGGCACGCGTGGGGACTACATCGAGCTGATGCTCTACGACGGAACATTGAGCCACGAGCGCCTCGGGACGTTACAGCATGTTGCTCTGGAAGTGCCCGACATCCACGAGGCGGACCGAACGGTGGTGTCGCGCGGAGCGCCGGCCAATGCGCAGCCCAGGATCGGCCGCAACGGCAAGTGGCAGCTCAACCTGTACGACCCGGACGGCAGCCGTACGGAGTTGATGGAACCGAAGACGGCCAAGCAGTAGCGCGAACGGCCGCGCTACTCTGCGCATACGCTGCGCACGCGCGCCGCCGAACCACAGCAGGCGGGCACTCACGCCGCCCAGGTCGAGGCGCGCCTTGCTGTCGGAGACCACGCCGGGCGCGCGAGTTTCACGCCGGCCAGCAGTTGCTGGTTCTCCGCCGAACGGCCGCTGAATCTCGCGCTGCTGCACGGCATTGCGAATCAGAATGGTGTTCGGCGAAAAGCTTTCGTCAAATTACGAAGTGTCCCAGCTACCCGGCTACCAACTACTGTTAACCACCTTAGGGACTACCCCTCTCACCCGTACCGTTACTTTTAAAACTTATAAATGAAATCCAAGCATGCTAAGAATAGATCCATGGACCCTGCACCTGTCTCGATCGTTTTCGCTGTGGCTCTTTCGGTACTCGCTTATGCTGCTCTCTGGTACAGGGGCGAAAGGCGCCGCCGCCGCATCAGCCGCAGCCTTCAAACGGCCCTTCGTCAGGACCTGCGCGCCGCATAAACGCGCCGCTCAGATCCGCGCGCCGAAGCGCGCCAGCATCTCGCGGCGGCCGTAGCTCGTGACCGCGAGCGCCCGGCTATTCCAATCGCGGGTTACCCATTTCCTATCCAACGCTAATTTCCATAACGCCGCTCCCAGCGCGCCGCCCAGGTGCGGACGCCGCTCGCTCCAGTCCAGGCAAGCGCACGCCAGGCGGCGCCGCAAGCCGCGCAAAGCATTCACATCGACGCCCATCGCCGCGAATCGCCGCGCACCTTCGGTGCTGATTTCATAGGCATTGGACACGCTCTCCGCAAGCCAGCCGAGCGCCAGCAAGCGGTCGTGCAACGCCACGCCCAGCGCTCCGGCCATGTGGTCGTAGCAGGTCCGCGCGGCGCGCAACCGCTCGGGCGCGGGCGGTTTGAATTTCGCTCCACCGGCCAGAACGCTCAAGCCTTCCAGTACGCTCGCGACTTCCGGGCCTTCCAGACTGTAATAGCGATGCTTCCCCTGGACAAACAGCTTGACGAGCCGCTCTGTCTTGAGCTTCTGTAAGTGCACGCTCGCGGTGGACGGGCTGACACCGGCCACAATCGCCAATTCCGTGCTGGTGCGCGCGTGCCCGTCCATCAGGCAGTAGAGCATTCGCGCGCGGGCAGGTTCCCCGATGGCCGCCGCGATCGCAGCCACCGCGGCATCCGGCGCGGCAACGGTTTCGCCAGTCATCGTTTCGGCAAGCATATTTCGATCGTAGACGAATTGTGGTTGCGCGGCAAATGCGATACTACCCGCATGCCCCCGACCGCACCTCGCATCACCTGCGTGATCCGCTACGAAATCGACCCGTTCCAGCGGGACGCCTTCAAGACCTACGCCGAAAACTGGGGCCGCATCATTCCGCGCTGCGGCGGCCACCTGATCGGCTACTTCCTGCCATACGAAGGCACCAACTACGTGGGCTGGGGACTGATCGCCTTCGACAGCCTGGCCGCCTACGAAGCCTACAAAGCGCACCTCCGCGCCGACACCGAGGCGCGCGAGAACTTCGCCTTCGCGCAGAACAAACGCTTCATCCTGCGAGAGGAGCGCAACTTCGTGGAAGTGGTGGATGGCACCTTCGGCTTGCCATCGACGCTCAAACATTAGCGCCATGCCGACGCAAGCCGAAAAGGCCGCCGCGTTCCGCGCCATCCACCAGCGCCCCGGCGCGTTTCTCATCCCCAATCCCTGGGACGCCGGCACCGCGCGCCTGTTGACGCATCTCGGATTCGAAGCGCTGGCCACCACCAGCGCGGGAGCCGCCTTCGCCGCCGGCCTGCCCGACAATCGCCTGGAGCGCGACGCAGCCCTTGCCCATGTCGCCGCGGTCGTCTCCGCGACTGAACTGCCCGTTAGCGCCGACCTGGAAAATGGCTTCGGCGATGCACCTGAAGCCGCCGCCGAAAGCATCCGCCTGGCCGCGGCCGCGGGCGCCGTGGGAGGCTCGATCGAAGACATGTCGCGCGCCGAGGGCCGTCCGATCTACGCGCGCGAACTGGCCGCCGACCGCATCCGCGCCGCCGCGGAAGCCGCCCGCGCTCTTCCCTTCCCCTTCATCCTCACCGCCCGCGCTGAAAACTACCTCGCCGGCCGCCGCGATCTCCGCGACACCATCGAGCGGTTGCAAGCCTATCAGGACGCCGGCGCCGGCGTGCTCTACGCGCCCGGCCTCACGACCCGCGAAGAGATCGGCGAAGTAGTCCGCTCGGTCGATCGCCCTGTGAATGTCGTGATGGGCCTCAACAGCACCACCTTCACGATGGCCGGCCTGGCGGCGCTCGGCGTGCGGCGCGTCAGCGTCGGCAGCACCTTGGCCCGTGCGGCGTTCGGCGCCTTCTTGCGCGCCGCCCGCGAACTCCGCGACCGTGGCACCTTCGGTTTTGCCGAGGAAGCCGTTAACTTCCGCGAAATTAACGCTCTCCTCGAAACGCCTCGTTGACGGTTCTTTGTACCCGTGCGTACAATCACTGAAGAAGAACGTCTCAAAACGTACTTACCTCAACGGATCCATGGGCCCGTTTGCCAACCCAACCGGCTTTACCGTCGGCAATCTCCTCGCACCCTTCCGCCGCGATTACGCCCGCTTTCTGGCCGGCACCGCGTTACGCCAGGCGCTGGTGGTACTGGGCGGATACTCCATGGTTTTGGTCCTGCGACTCTGCACGGGTCACGCAGCCTTTCCGATTTGGTGGCTGATTGTCGCGCTGGTGGTCTTCGACGCCGCATATGTCGTCCTTGACCAATCGCTGAACGCGCTCTTCGCCCGGCGCATCGCCTTCCCGCTGTTCGGTCACCTGCGCACCGCGGCGCTGCGCAAGGTCTTCGCTATGCCGCTCGAATGGCATCAGCGCGAAACCGCCGGAGCGCTCATTGCCAAGGTCAACAACGGTGTGGGCCGCGTGGTGCAAACCGGCGAGGCTGTCAGCCGCGAGTTGTGTCCTTCGCTCATCCGCACCTCGCTCAGCCTGGTGCCGCTGCTGATCTTCTCTCCCGTCACCGCGCCGCTGCTGGCCGCCGCCCTGGCCGTCTTCGGCTGGCTGACGATCCTCGAGAATCGCAAGCGCCGCGCCTTCCGCCAGAGCCGCCACGAGAATTACGTCCGCGATTCGGGCATCTTCTCCGAGTACGTCCATTCCGTGCAGCCGGTCGTGCAATTCGGCCAAACCGCGCGCCTGCTGGATTCCTACCAGCACCTGCAGCGCCAGATTATGGACCTCGGCATCGAAGAGATGGCCGTCGCCCACGCCTACGGCTGGCGCAAGAACATGGTCCTCTCGACGGCGAAGCGCATCTGCCAGGCACTCTGGATCTGGCAACTTCGCCTCGGTGTGCTGGATGCTGCCATGGTCATGTACCTCAACATGCTCACCGAAGAGCTGCTGACTTCCTTCTGGGGATACGCCGCCCTGCTCGAACGCATCTTCGAGGACCTCGAACCGGCGCGCATTCTCATGGAATTGCTGAACGCGCAGCCCGCCATTGTCGAGGCCGCCGGCCTGTTGCCCGTCCCCGTGCCCGACAGCGTGGATATTCGCCTGGTGAACATCCATTTCACTTACACCAAGGGCAAGCGCGTGGTGCGCGATTTTAGCCTGGCCATCGAAGGCGGCAGCATTCTCGGCATTGTGGGCCGCTCCGGCTCAGGCAAAACCACGCTTCACCACCTCTTCTCACGCCTCTTCGAAATTCAGCAGGGCCAGTTGCTGGTGGCCGGAACCGATATCCGCGAGTGGCCGCTCGAGCAGTTGCGCGGCGTCTTCTCCAGCGTGCCGCACGGCGGAGGCGTGTTCTTCTCCGGCACCAGCATTCTGGATACGATCCGCTTCGCCCGCCCCGAGGCTTCGCCCGAAGAGGCGGTTGCCGCGGCCCGCTGCGCCTGCATCCACGACGACATCGAGCGCATGCCTGCAAGCTACGCGACCGTACTCCAGGAAGGCGGCTCGAATCTCTCGAAAGGACAGCAGCAGCGAGTGGCGCTCGCACAAGCCCTGCTGGCCCTCCGCGACGACCGCAAGGTGCTGGTGCTCGACGAATTCACCAGCCACCTGGACGCCGAAACCGAAAGCCGCGTGCTGCGCAACCTGCGCCCCTGGCTCGCCGGACGCACCGTCATCGTCATCGCCCACCGCCTCGCCACCGTGCGCGGCATCGCCGACCGCATCGTCGTGCTGCAGGACGGCGCCGTCGTCGAGCAGGGCAGCCACCAGGAGTTGGTCGAGCGTGACGGCTGGTACGCCCGCATGGCCAGGCTGCAAGCCGTGACGTAGTCCGACAGCGGCTCGGCGGGCCCCAGGAGTCCAGGACTCTGCCTTACCCGGTAGGCAGCCTCGCTTCGCCGCGCGCGTTTGTGCGAATTCGACAGGCTCCAGCATGGGCGGCGAACGACTCTCCTGGCTCTCGTGGAGGTCTTGCCGCAGGACCGGCAAATGCGCAGGTGGACAGCCCCCTTAGTGCGCTCCAGACAGGAGCGTGGTCCAATCCGTGAGCACCTGAGTATTCAATTCCTCCGACGGCTCAGCGGAGATGACGAGAATCCGCGACCCATCCCGCGAGACCGCCCCGTAATTCGCCCCGGCACGAGTGGGCTGCTGGATGGTAACCAGCGCGGACGGCTCCCCGAAACGAAGGCCTCTGCCGCCCGGGTCGGGAAGAATCGATTGAACGAACAGCGTCGCGCTTGCGGTGGACAGGGGCGCGCTATAGACACTCCGCCCGTCTTTACTGAAGAACGCGTAGCGCAAAGGATACGCCAGGTATTGAACCGGCGCTCCGCTGCCGACTGGGTACGGATAGAGGGCCGCGCCGCCGCCTTGCGCGACCAGAAGCCGGTGGCCGTCCGGCATAATCCGTACTCGCGACCCCAGGCGCTGGCCGGGCGAACTGGCAATCAAAAGCTGGGGCGCGCGCGGCGCCGGAGCGTTCAGGTCGAGCTGGTAAACTCCGGGGGTGCCCCCGTTGTTCAAGATCAAGAGAAGGTAGCGGCCGTCTGGAGTAATATCCTGCAAGAGCGCCGGCTCGCCCTGTAACGGCTGACTGATGGTTTCCGGCTGTCCCCCCGCTCCCACCACACGGCGGACGACGGCGGTAACGCCTTCGTTCAGGAGCATATAGTAAACCGAGCGTCCGTCGGCCGACCAAATGGGATTCATCTTGCTGCCGGCCTCCGTCGAAAGACGCGAACTGGCTGTTTTGCGCAAATCGTATAGCCAGATATCCGAGGCGGGATAGCCTTGCATCACCGCGACCTGAGTTTCATCCGGGGAGAGCGCCAGAGCCATATAGGTTCCGGGATCGCCCACGGTGCCCACGAGATTGCCGCTGCGATCGAACCAGCGCAAACGCCACACCGGTAGAGAAAAGCTGGATCGACGCCAGAGAAGCATGCCATTGCCCGCGACATTGAAGTTGAGGAGCCTTGTGCCTGCCACAGTGGCCAAATCAGCGATGATTTTTTCGGGAACTGCCTTGAGATCGCCCGTTCGAGGATCGATGGGGGCAGTCATGAGCGAGAATCCATCCACAAAGGTACCCTGGCTGAAGAATATGTGCCAGGCGCCGGTGCCAGGATGGCGCGCGAAGCTCACCAGGTGGCCGGTGTCTAGAAGTTTTTTCGGCGGTCCCGGCCCGGCACCCAGGGACGAACGATAGAGGGCCGCCCCACGCTCGCCTCCCAGCAGGAAAACGAATTGGTCGCTTTCCGGCAAAAACACAGGCAACTCGGCCTCCATTGCAGCCGGATACTGGATGGGCAGCTCGCGCAACTGGCTGGTGTCCAGCTTGAAACTCTGCAGGCGGCCCTCGGACGCGAACAGGATCGTGCCATCGCTCACGCCTCCGCGCCACGATCCCCCACGCGGATTGGGAGCAGCCGCTAGATTGCGCGAGCCGGTTCCCTGCACCGAAATCGAGCGGAGGCGTCCTCCGGCAAAGAATCCAACCGTGGAACAATCGGGCGACCAGAACGGGTACTCGGCATCCTCTGTGCCCGGAAGCGCGCGCCACTCGACGCCATCATGGGCACGCAGCTTGAGACCGCCTCGCGAGGACAGCAACCAGTGGCCGTCGGGGCTGAAAGAGAACCCGGACGTTCCTTCCACTGTGTACCGGTGAGATAGGACACTCCTGGTGGGCGCTCGCAGCCACAACATCAGGAACAACGTTGCCAGCAGACCAAACACCCCCGCGGCTGCCCAAGGCCAGGGACGTCGCGGCGCGAGTGCGGGCGCTGGAGCGGTCTCCGCGTCGGCCAGCAGGTACCACGCATCCCCGATGTCCCGCAGCCGCTTCTTCGGATCCCTCTCCAGGCACCGCTCCAGCAGCGGCCGCACCGGCGCCGGCACTGCAGTCAGATCCACCGATCGTGTCAATACCTGCGCCAGAGTATCGGTTACGGTCTCATCCGCAAAGAGGGCGCGGCCCGTCAGCATCTCATAGAGCACCACACCAAACGACCAGATGTCGGACCGCTTGTCCGCGGTCTTCCCGCGTGCCTGCTCGGGACTCATGTAGGCAGCGGTCCCCAGAATTCCCCCCGCTTGCGTCAACCCCAGCGAGAGCGTCGGCGAGTTTGTGGGGTTCGCCGGAGAGGACGCCGCCGGCGCTGGATCGGCCGCCTTGGCTAACCCGAAATCCAGTAACTTGACCGTCCCATCCGGGGTGACTTTAATGTTGGCTGGCTTCAGGTCCCGATGGATGATGCCTTTCTCATGCGCCGCGTCCAGCGCCGCCGTGATCTGCTTCGCATAGGCCAGTGCGGTATCCAATGGCAATGGCCCCGCGAGGTCGTCGCCCTCCACCAGTTCCATCACCAGCGCGCCATGCTCGACTCCGTAAATCGTGGCGATGTTGGGATGGTTGAGAGCCGCCAGCACTTGCGCTTCACGGGAGAAGCGCGCCAAACGATCTCCGTCCTGCGCGAAGGTTTCGGTCAAAACTTTGATGGCGACGTCGCGATTGAGTTTGGTGTCCGTAGCGCGGTATACAGCGCCCATGCCACCTTCTCCGATTTTGGAGAGGATGCGGTAGTGGGCAATCGACTGTGGCGCGCTCATCTGGCAGTTCAGGAATGGTATCATTTTTCGGCTGAACCATGCCCTGTCCCGAAGGTTGGAATGCGCCTACCGGCCGGAACCACCCGCTCGACAGTACGGCGACGACAAGTCCAGTTGAGTCTTCCGGTTTTCCAGAACCGGAGTTCTCCGGACGACACCATCTGCCAAAAGCGCCGGTCCCCCGCTTACAGTCATGCGTCCGGCCTCGGTCGAGGGGAAGGAGCGCCGCGATCAGGCGGCTGCGGCGTGGCGATCGCTGGGCACAGGAGCAGAGTTCGAGGGCGAAACCCGCCACGAAGCCACGCGACTCTTCTGTGATTGGGCGGGACGGCGGCAGCCGGCCGCGAAGCTGGTCACATATACTCCGGCACCGGAATGCCGAGAATCGCGGCGGTGCGTTCCAACTGCTGGCGGAAGAAGCTGGTCATCCACAAGAGGAAGACTTTGCGTTCGCGATTCTCCTCGTGGATCACCGGGTACTTCTGATAGAAATTGCTGAACGATTGTGCAAGCTGGAAGGCGTATCGCGCGACGTGCGCAGGCTCGCCGGCGTTGACGGCGCTTTCGAGCGCGGATTCGGCTTTGGAGGCCGCCAGCAGCACCTGCCAGAAGTCCTCGCTTTGTAATTGCCGCGCCATCGCGCCGGAACCAAGTTCGGCGGCGAAATCCGGCAGCGGCTCACGCTCCGCGAACTTCGCCAGAATCTTACGCGCGCGCACGGCGGCGTACTGCACGTACGGACCGGTCTCGCCTTCGAAGCTGAGGGCTTCCTGGAGGTCGAAGGCGATCACCGTGTTGCGCGTGAACTTCAGCAGAAAATAGCGCAGCGCGCCGACAGCGATCTGCGTGGCGATGGCGCGGTTCTGCTCCGGGCGGTCTTCGGGGTGCCGCAAGGAGACTTCGTCGGACGCTTTAGCAATGAGCGTATCGAGCAGGTCGTCAGCCTTCACGCCGAGGCCTTTGCGGCCGGACACCTCGACGTAGGGGCGCTTGCGATCTTCTTCGGAGAGCGGGATGCCCAATTCGGCACAGCAGCGCGGCGAAAGCGCCACCATCTCGTAGGAGAAATGAATCGAACGCTCGGCCTGCTGGTCGTAGCCCAGGCCGCGCAGGCCCTCGGCGACGACCTCCTGCAAGTAGGATTGGCGCGAATCGATCACGTTGTAGACGCGCACGCCGTGGCCGAACTGCACTCCCGATTCGGCCGGCTCATCGGTAGTCACCCAGAGCGTGCGGCCATCGGCGTATTTCTGGAGCGGCTTGTAGTAAAAATCCTTGCCCAGCAGGCCGAATTTCCAAAGCTGGTACGCGATGTCCTTGCCGGTGTAGACGACTGTGCCGTCGGACCGGACAATCACCTTGCCCTCTTCCGAAAGGCCGCGCATCACCCAGCAGCCCTTGTGTTTGCCCTCGCTCTCGAAGACGATCGCGCCGCGCTCTTTGAGCAGGGCGAACGCGGCGGCCCAAAATTGCAAGTGCAAAATTTCGCTCTCGCGCGGCAGCACGTCGTACTCGACATCCAGCCGCAGCATGGTAGCGAGGTGAGCTTGCACGATTGCGTCGGCCACCAGGTGCGCCAGGTCGGAAAGCTCTCCCTCGCCGCTTTCGATGGCGTGCAGGGTTTGGCTGCGCCAGGCGACGTCTTCCGGATGATCGATGTACCATTGCGAGGTGCGGGCGTAGAGGTCCCAGCAGTAGTAATCGAAGCGCACGGCCGGGTCGGCCAGCAGGGCGCGCACCCCGGCGGGCGTCTGCTTTTCCAGGTAGTGGAAGCCCGCCACGACGTCGGCCACCTGCACGCCGGTGTTGTCGATGTAGTTCTGCACTTCCACCTGCTCGCCGCTGGCGCGCAGCATGCGGACGAAGGTATCGCCCAAGGTGGCGTTGCGCAGGTGTCCGATGTGGGCGGCCTTATTGGGATTGATGTTGGTATGTTCGACGATGATTTTGCCGCCGGCTGACGGCTGGGGTGGGGCTTCGCCGGCCAGCAGTTGCTCACCATAAGCGCCGCGCTCGAGGCGGATGTTGATGTAGCCGTTACCGGCTACTTCCATGCCCGCCACGCCGGCGATGGGACCGACTTCCTCCACCAACTCCGCGGCGATTTTGCGGGGCGCCTGGCGCAGTTGCTTGGCAAGTTGGAAGGCCGCCGGCAGCGCCATCTCGCCGAAGTCACTTTGTCGCGGTTGCTCCACCGCAACCGCCAGATCGATGCCGTAGCGGACCTGAATATGGGCGTGGAACGCCTCTTCTACTTGTTTCTCAATCGTATGGAACACGGGAACTTACGAGTATAACAGGCGGCTCGTTAGATCTCGTATTCGGGAGGCTTGATGCGGCCGAAAGCGATGCGGTCCCAGATGCGCTCGTGGACGAAGTAGGCGGCGACTTTGATGACGCTGTCGAGCGCGCCGGCGCCGATCGAGAGCGTGCCCTTGCCGGTGAGCGCGTAGACGATCAGGCCGGTGACCGCCGATCCGAGGATGCGGTAGCTGACGGCTTTGGCGATGCTGCGGCTCCGCGTTTCCATCCGATGGTCTCGACGAACTCATTGTACCAAATGTCGATAGAGTTTATGGTGATGGTGCCCGGGCGAGGCGCTACGCACGGCGTTCCGTAAGGAATCACCCCGAGGACAACATTCCCATAACTAAGGCAAGCATAGTAACGCTGACAATGGCCCTACATACTGGGTCTGGATCGCGTGGAGGGCGACCGAGAATGTACCTATTAATGACTTACTTATCCGGCATTACCGTGGAAGCGATTATGCTTCACAAGAGTAAGGGCCGCTTGCGGGTGGCGATTGCCGGTTTCTCCGATGCCGTCGAACTGCGGCGCTCCGGTCAGCGATGGCTGGCGGAAGGGCATCCGGTGGAATTGGAGTTCTTGCAGTCCCTCGAAGGCGGCCAAGGGGGAGCCGCACACAAGCAGCCGGACCGTACGGCATTGCCTGCCGCGGTCTAACGGCCGGCTAGTCGTCGCCGGTCACCACGTTTTGGGGTTCGAGGGCGTGGGAGGCGCGCACCTGCACGATCACCGAAGTGGTGATCGGCTCGAAGGAGGGGTGGTTAAATTCCAGGCACATGCCGCGCCCGATAAACCCCTGTTTGATCATGGACCCGCCCCAGGTGGAACCCTGGATGGTAACCAGGACCGGTTCAGGGCAGAACACCGGGTGGCCGGAGATCATGGCCTTACCCATTCCTTCATAGCGCAGCTTGTAGGACCGGTTTTGCGTAAGCACTTCGAGCACCGTGCCCGGCTGGACATCGCGCAGGTGAACGCCGCCTTCGATTTCCGACTGCACAATCCGGCCGTTCACGAAATCGGCCAGATGCGGACTGGGCTGAAAGAGAACCGGGTTCTCCACTACCCATAGCTTATCTCACGGTGCCCCATTTCGGCCGTGCGGGTTCACCCGAGCGGCCGCAGTGGGTACTATCTCCCTCGGCTGGCCGGATCGGCTCAGGGGTCGCTTCTGGCCGATGTGTTACAAAGGGAATTAGGCTTCTTCACCCTATGAGCACCACCGTTACCCCTGTGCGCGACATCGAGATGACCACGCTGGCCAACGGCGTCCGCGTGATCACTGAGGCCATGCCGCACGTGCGGTCGGTTTCGGTAGGCATGTGGATCGGCTCCGGTTCGCGCCGCGAAACGCCTGAGCAGAACGGCATTTCGCATTTCATCGAGCACATGCTGTTCAAGGGCACGCCCAAGCGGTCGGCCGAAGACATCGCCCGCTCGGTGGATTCGATCGGCGGCAACCTGGACGCCTTCACCGCCAAGGAACTGGTTTGCTTCAACACCAAGGTGCTCGATCAGCACCTGTCGCTGGCCTTCGACGTTCTGGCGGACCTGGTGCTGCATCCGCTCTTCCGCGAGCAGGATATCGAGAAGGAAAAGAGCGTCATCCTGGAAGAGATCAAGATGGAGGAGGATAGTCCGGACTACCTGGTCCACGAGATTTTCTCCGCCAACTTCTGGAAGGACCATTCGCTGGGCAAGCCCATTCTGGGGACTCCCCAGACGGTCAAGCGCTTCGACCGCGACATGATCCAGAGTTTTTACACCCAGGTGTACGCGCCCGCCAACCTGCTGGTGACTGCGGCCGGCAACCTGACGCACGAACGGCTGGTGTCGCTGGTGCGCGAGCATTTCGCGGCGCTCCCGCCGGGCGTCCCGGCGCCGCCCGACCAGGCACCCGGCACGCACGCGCGCATCGCGCTGCGCAACAAGAAGGCGCTGGAGCAGGTGCATCTGTGCCTGGGCGTGCCCTCTTACCCGCTGCCGCACGAGGAACGCTTCGCCTGCTACGTGCTGAATACGCTGCTGGGGGGCGGGATGAGCTCCCGGCTTTTCCAGAACATCCGCGAGCGGCAGGGCCTGGCGTATGCCGTCTTCTCGGAGCTGAACCCCTACCGCGACACCGGCTGCCTTTCGATTTACGCCGGCACGTCACTGGAATCGGCGCGGCAGGTGGTTTCGCTGATCGTCAATGAATTCCGCCAGCTCAAAGCCCAGCCGGTGGGCGAAGAGGAGTTGCGGCGGGCTAAGGACCATCTGAAAGGCTCGCTGATGCTGAGCCTGGAATCGACCGGCAGCCGTATGTCCAACCTGGCACGCCAGGAGATGTACTTCCGCCACTTCTTCACGCTCGACGAGTTGGTGGAGAGCATCGAAAAGGTCACCTCCGACGATGTGCAGCGCATCGCCCGGACGTTTTTCGATCCGAAGCAGATTGCGCTGACCGTCCTGGGCAACCTGGAGAATTTCAAGATCGGCCGCGAAGACCTGGTCTGCTGACCCCCAGGCCTTCGATAGCTAGAATTTCTCGCGATTGCTGAAACACCGCTCTGTCGAGCACGCACTCGGGCTGCGGGCCGGACCGGTCCCTCTGGTTGCGGCTCAGTTCGAGACCGCGCACCGCGCCTGGATTGCTTTTGGCGGCCCGCCCCCGCGCCGTGGACAATCCCTGACAGCCGCGGCTCTGTTCGCACCTCGCCCCGATTGCGAAGGGAGAGTTCACCCGTCTTCATCCGCTTTGGTGGCCCGGACGGCCAGGCTCCCATCCGAGCCGCGCGCGAAGCAAGCGGTTTTTCAAAGGTCCGGCCCGAAATCTACGGCGCCCACGCCGGCATCACGTACGCATAGAACATCACCAGCAGCCCGATAACCGAGGCCAGGAGCATGCTGTGCTTCAGGGTGAAACGGAAGAGCAGCCCTTCATCCTCGCGCTTCATATTCGTGGCAGCGACAGCCACGGCAATGCTGGTGAGGCTGATCATTTTGCCCATCACACCGCCCGCGGAATTGGCCGCCGCCATCAGCACCGGGTTCATCCCCAGCTTGCCGGCAGTGACTTCCTGCAAGGTGCCGAAGAGCGCGTTCGATGACGTATCGCTGCCGGTGAGGAATACGCCGAGCCAGCCCAGCAGGGCGCTGAAGAACGGGAACAACGCGCCGGTCGCGGCGAAAGCCAAGCCCAGAGTAGCGGTCGCGCCGCAGTAATTCATCAGGAAGGCCAGCCCGAGAACAGCCGCCAGCGTCAGTTCCGCCTTGGCAAGCTGCTTGGCAGTGTGGCCGAGCACGCCGAAGAATTTCGCGGGGCTGAGTCCAACGATCATGGCCGCCAGAATCGCCGCGAACAGGCAGGCGGTGCCCGAAGCGGAGAGCCACGTGAAGTTGTACACCGCGGCGTACGGCGAAGGCTTCGGCGCGACCGGAGGCATGCGCTGGATGAGGTTGTGCAGGCCCGGCCAGTTGATCGGGATGCTGTACCGGTTCAGCTCGGCGGCCAGCGGCTTGTATCCCCACAAAAGCACGAATACCACCAGCAGTGCATAGGGGGCCCAAGCCATGGCGATCGTCCGGCCGCTGTGCCGCGGATGGGCCGATGCCTGCTCCGCGCGGCTGCCCAGGCGGATCACGATCAGGAGCGCGCCCATGGCAGCCATGGACGAAAGGATGTCGGTGAGCGGCGCGCCAATGAAATTCGACACGACGAACTGTGTGCCTGCGAATGCCACCCCGCAAGCCGCGGCGGCCGGCAGGACCGCTTTCAACCCGCGCCACCCGGACATCACCAGGATGAGGTACGCCGGTATGAACAGCGACACCGGAGCGCAGATGCGCCCGACGCCGGCGCTGAGCCGGTCGAGCGGCAGACCCGTCGTGACCGCAAGTGT
>Ga0335085_10007451_pt1 | contig 16959 bp, 17 predicted proteins | sample Lox_Sample_45_FD_206712 | JGI IMG/M metagenome (GOLD analysis project Ga0335085, IMG submission 206712) | Soil microbial communities from Loxahatchee National Wildlife Refuge, Florida, United States - Lox_Sample_4.5 | ecosystem: Environmental > Terrestrial > Soil > Wetlands | place: USA...
TGTTCTCGTCCTCCATGTGCCGCGCCGCCTGTTCGCACGCCTTGCCGAGGGCGATGATGGACGAGGTGGCCTCGGTACCGGCCCGGCGGTTCTTCTCCTGGTGCCCCCCCACGAGGAACGGCCGGAACGGGACCCCCTTGCGGACATAGAGGGCACCGATCCCCTTCGGCGCGTGGAGCTTGTGGCCGGAGAGGGCGAGCATGTCGACTGTAGAGCTGGCCATGTTGAGGGGGATCTTGCCGACGGCCTGCACCGCGTCGGTATGGAAGAGCGCCCCCCGCTCCTTGACGATGGCGCCGATCTCCTCGATGGGGAAAACCACGCCGGTCTCGTTGTTGGCCCACATCACCGACACGACGGCTGTGTCGTCGTCGATGACCCGCTTCAGTTCCTCCAGATCGAGCCGGCCGGCGCCGTCCACGCCCAGTTCCGTCACCCGGTAGCCCCTCTTGGTCAGGTTGCGGCAGATGGTGAGCACCGCCGGGTGTTCCACCCGGGTGGTGATGATGTGACGCTTTTCCGGGAAGGCCTCGATGGCCGAACGGATCGCCGTGTTGTCGCTCTCCGTGCCGCACGCGGTGAAGACGATCTCCGCGGGCTCCGCCCCGAGGAGGGCCGCCACCCGGTTTCTCGCCTCGTCGACCTTCTTCTGCACCTGGCCGCCGAAAAAGTGCATGGAACTCGGGTTGCCGTACAGTTCGCAGAAGTAGGGGCGCATCTCCTCGAACACCGCATCGTCGACCCGGGTGGTGGCGTTGTTGTCGAGATAGATCTCCTTCATCCCTCCACCTCCTCGACGGTGATGTCATTGCTCACCAGGTCGCGCAGCTTCTGCTCCACGAACTTGGCCGTGTATCCCGAGGAGACGCAACCGGCGCATGCCTTGCGAAAGGCTATCTGCACCGTGCCGCCGTCGATGTCGATCAGTTCCAGGTCGCCGCCGTCGGCCCAGAGAAGCGGACGGATCTCCTTCTCCAGCACATCCTGGATCAGCTGCATCTTGCGGAGGTTGGTGAGCTTTTCCGGCTTCTTCCGCTCCTCCTGCACCTGCTCCCCGAGCACTTCGGCGATCAGTTCCTTGATTTTCGGGATGCAGCCGCCGCAGGCGCCGCCGGCCTTGGTGAAGTGGGTCACCTGCTCGGCGGTGTGGAGCCGGTTCTGGGCGATGACTTTCTTGAGGAAACCGTCGGTCAGGCCGAAACACTTGCAGACGATCTCCCCTTCCTGCTCGTCGTGGAGATGGTCGTGGCCATGGGTGGGGACCCCGTGGCCGCGGTACTTGGCAATGGCCACCTCCAGGGCCTCCTGGCCCATGACCGAACAGTGCATCTTCTCTTCGGGAAGGCCGCCGAGGAAGTCGGCGATCTCCTGGTTGGTGATGGCCAGTGCCTCATCGAGGGTCTTTCCCTTCACCATCTCCGTCAGCGCCGACGATGAGGCGATGGCGCTGCCGCAGCCGAAGGTCTGGAACTTGGCATCGACGATCCGCTCCTTCTGCGGGTCGAGCTTGATGAAGAGCTTCAAAGCGTCGCCGCAGGCGAGACTTCCCACTTCGCCGACTGCGTCCGCATCCTGTATTTCGCCGACATTTCTCGGATTAAGAAAATGTTCCTTCACTTTTTCAGTGTAGTCCCACATGATTCCTCCAGCTCGATTTGATGTGATTGCCTTATATTACTAAATCAGTCAAGTTTAGGCAATAGAATTTCTTTTGCCTCTTCTAACAAAACCGGCGCCGGCGCCAGCTTGGATGGCTACCCGGCGCCCTTGCCGGGAATGAGAACGGGCCGGCCTTTGCAGATGTTTCTGCAAGGGTAATATATAGGTCACAGTGAGTCAAGGGAAAGGGGCCTGTACAAGGGATTTTTCCTGTTGACATTTTTCAAGCAAAATTGATAGAGTTGATTATCAAACAGTTACGAAGAACGTAGAGGAGGATTTACCATGCAGTGTCAGACGGTACTTCCCGGTACAGAGTGTACCTTCTGGGGAAAAAAAGGATGCAATTTTGCCGACGGTTCCTGTCAGATTATCGTCGATGATTGCGAAGGATGTGAGAGAATTGTGGAAGGGACCATCGGGAGGGTCTGCAATGCCTATCCCGCGCCGGTAAAGAAGTGGACCGGCGGCCTCTGCAACTTCGCCACCCATGTCAAAGTCGAGATCAAGACCGAGGAGACCAGGGTCAATCCTCTCAAGGCATCGAAGAAGGCTTCCGGCGGCGGCAAGAAGAAGTAGTCCCCCCCTGTCGCAGTTCACCGAAAGGGAGGAGAAATCCTCCCTTTTCTATTTCACGGCTGCGACACGGCATGCCGGTATCGCACCTGACTCCCCCCCGCGCCTTGGAGAGGATGCCATGTCCTACCGTGAGCTTACCTGTCCCGCCTGCGGCGCAAAGGTCAGGGAGTATCGCAACCCGTTCCCGACCGTCGATGTCATCATCGAGCTCGCAGCCGGCATCGTCCTCATCGAGCGGAAGAACGAACCGTTCGGCTGGGCCCTCCCCGGAGGGTTCGTCGATTACGGCGAATCCGTCGAGGAGGCTGCTATCCGGGAGGCCCGGGAGGAGACCTCCCTCGCCATCTCCAACCTGCGCCTCGTCGGCTGCTACTCCGACCCGCTGCGGGACCCACGCCACCACACCATATCCATCGTCTTTGCGGCTGAGGGGCACGGAACGCCACGCGCCGGCGACGATGCCGCCGGCCTGGGGATTTTCCCCACCCACGCCGTCCCCTCCCCTCTCTGCTTCGACCACGGCAAGATTCTCGCCGACTACCTCCGCAACAAAGGAAAAGGGGTCATCTGACCTCTCGCCTCGTCAGGCAAAAAGCCGTATGTCCGGCTCCCGTGCCAGGATCCCCATCTCCGCGGCGTAGCGGTAGAATGTCCGGACCCCCTCAAGATGGTCCGGCGTCAGGTCATAGGAAATCGTCCGCCAGTAATCCACAAGGTCGGCATTCCCCATCCAGGCGAAGCTCGGGCTCGTGGCGGCGATCTCCCCGTAGGAGTCGTAGGCGCGCTGTTTGGCGCTGACCAGGGCATCGGCAAGGATGCGGAGCTCCCCGTGCCGGCTTTCGACCACATCTCTCCGCGCCAGCCAGAGGGCAAAGACGAAGGGTCGTCCGGTAAAGGAATACCAGAGTTCTCCCAGGTCGTAGACGTGACCCTGCTCCACCCCCTTGGCGCGCAGGGCCGCATCCCCGATGAGGAGCACGGCCGGAAAGGACTCCAGCGCCTTGTCCGGCGGGAGGGTGAACCTGCGGAACTCGTTGACGAAGCCGTAATGCCTGGCCAGGATGATTTTCAGGAGGTTGACCGAGGTGGCCGACTCGGCGGTCAGCCCGATCGTCTGCCGGTCCAGCTCTTCGATGGGGACGCGGGAAAAGAGGAGTACGCTCTTCACGGTCCCGACGGAGCTGATGGAGAGCTCCGGAAGAAGGACGTAGCTGTCGGGGGAAAAACCGTACTCGATGGACGAGGAGGGGCAGACATCGATCTCGCCGCGGGAGAGAAGGCCGTTGAGCGTGGCCGGCACCCCCTGGACGAACCGGTAGCCGGAACAGTCGAAATGCTGCCGTAGCATCGTAAAGATCGGGGTACAGTTGGCGTAATCGATCTCCCCTATTCTGATGGTCACTTTATTCTCTCCCGGGTGAATTCAATTGGCATGCGGAGCACCCCGCGAGACGCTAAGGCCAGGGCCTGGCCGCGCCGGAAACCGCTTTCCGTGGATGCCCTTGTACGCTATACCAACGACCGGGGGATTTCAAGTCAAAACTCGCCGGTGAGATCGACCTCTTCGGCGGGTGGGGGAGATGCGGGGAAAGGGGAGTCCGCTCATCATGCAAGAAGGCCGGCTGTCCCCTTCCCTGCCGGCCTTCCGGTGCATGTTCGCCGTTTCGCGTCCCTTCCCTGGCGGGAAGCCTACGGGGCCTTGATCTCTTCGCTCTTGGCCTTCAGTTTCTTCAGCAGCTCGCCGTACCCCTGGTTCGTGATGATACGGTTGAACTGGGACCGGTAGTTGGAAACGAGGCTCACCCCCTCGATGACCACGTCGTAGACCTTCCAGTGGCCACCCTTGTTGAGGAGGCGGTAATCGAGGGAATACTCGTCACGCTTGGCGGAGATGACGCGGGACCTTACCTCGGCATAGTCCCCGTCAACCGTTTCCTGCTCGTAGACGATCTTCTCCTGGTTGTACGCTTCGATCTTTCCCGCATAGGAATTTTCCAGGAGCGTTTCGAACAGGGAGACGAATTCCTTCTGCTGGGCCGGCGTGATCTCCTTCCAGTGGACTCCCAGGGAGCGCCTGGCCATCTCCCCGTAGTCGAAAATCGAGCCGATGGCCGCCTTGAGCGCCTTGCGCCGCTTCGCATCGTTTTGCGGCTTTTTCATCTCCTTGTCCGAAACGATCCTCACCACTTCGTCCACGGTCTTCTTCACCTCGTCGGTAACCGTTGCCTGCGCCCCGACCGGCCCGGCCACAACTGCGGCAACAAGCACCGCGACAGCTGTCATTTTGTGCATCTTCATCGGGCAAACCTCCTCTTGATGGCCAATCGCGGTATGCAGGAGATCACCCCGCCACAGGCGACATCATTGGCCGATAGTACAGTGCATTCGATCCTGAATCCGCGGACTCATGGCTGCGTCGCGCCTTTCACGGAATCGCCCTGTTTCATTTCCGGGCTATTTTCTGCAGCGCAGGCTCGATCTCCGCTTTCGGAGACGCGTCGGTCCTGGTCCCGGCAGGCTGCTCCCCCCCCGTCGCATAGGCAAGATTGGCCAGGGCCATCTTCTCGTTGTAGACGGCCTGGAAGTAGGCGCTCCGCATCTTGGCGTACTGCTGGAGGGCCTCGAAAATCTCCCGGGCGGGGCCGACGCCGAAATCGTAATTGGCCAGGGCGGCCACGGCCCATTTCTTGGCGTTCGTGTACCCGTTCTTCGTCGTGGTGATGCTCTGTTCGGCCTCCTGGAGATCCAGATAATACTTGCGCACCTGGAGGGGGATGTTGGACTCCGCGTAATCCCTGGTGCTGAGGAGACGGTTGTACTGGGCCCGCTCCTCCGCCACCTTCGCCCTGGTAATGCCGAAATCGATCTGCCATTTGAGGCCGAGGGCCACCCCTCCCCAGATGTGATTGAATTCGTCGGGAACCCAGGGGTTGGAGACGCGGTCCCGTTTCTCGGCGTAGGCCGCCGACAGGAATCCGGCAATGAAAAGGTCGGGGTAGTAGGATGCCCTGGCAGCTTCGACGAGGGCCTCCCGTGCCTTGAGCCCCTCGCTGATCTGGCGGTACTCGGGACGGCGTTGCCGCGCAGACTCAAGGTAGCCGGAGAGTTCCCCTCCCGGCGCCTCTTCGGGAACGAGGCGCTCCGTGGCGATGTCGAAGGGAGAGTCGGCGGCTAGGCCGAGCCTGCTGCGCAGGGCGGTAAGGGCAAGAAGCTCTCCCTTTTTAGCCTCTTCCAGATATTTCCCCACTTCGCCCAGGAAGGAATCGAGCTTGAAAACATCGGTCGGCTCCACATTGTCAGAACCCTTGTCCAGGAGTTTCTGGGCAGTGGTGCGGGCCCTGGTGAGGTCACCCTGGACTTCCAGGACCAGCTCCTTCAGTTCCCGGGCAAGGAGGACCTCAAAGTAGTACTCCTTTACCTTCAGGACGACCTCGTTCCTGCGCTGCTCTTTCCGGGCCCGGTCCACCTCGATGCCGTGGCCCGCCGCCTTCATGTTCTCGGAGATCTTGCCGAAGGTGTAGAGGGGCTGGATCAGCGTGGCGTCCCCTCTGGCAAACCAGGTCCAGCGGTTCGTCTGGTTAATGCTGTCGGGAGAAGAGACCTGGTTCCCCTTCGCCTGGGGAACGGGACCGGAGAGGCCCAGGAACTCGATCTGCGGCAGGCGGTGGGCACCGGCCTCGTCCAGCTTCGCCGAGGTGAGCTCGATGTCGGCCTGGGCCTCACCCAGTTCCGGCGCTCCCACAAGTGCCCGCTCGATGCATTCCCGCAAGTCGAGGGGGCGCTGCTCCCGCGGCGGTCCTTCAGCCCGCCCGCCCGTTGTTTGACCAAGGAGAAGCAGATTCATCACGACAACGACCGCTATCCGTACCCGCATAATCAAATTCCTTTCTCGGCCCTCACTCCACCTGGCCATGGATATATTTGCTCACCAGCTCCTCAAGGTCCACGGCCGACTCCGTCTCCCGGATCCTGCCGCCATTGGCAAGGAGCTTGTCGGCCCCTCCCGGCTTCAGGAGAATGAACTTGTCGCCGATGATCCCCCGGGTCCGGACCGACGCGATGACGTCTTCGTCCACTTTTACCCCGTCCCTGATCCGCAGGTAGACCCGGGCCCGGTTGCCGCTTTTCGGGTCAAGGACGATCCGGTCGACCCGCCCCACCTCCACCCCGGCAATTTCCACCGAGGCCCCCGCCTTGAGTCCAGATGCGGAATCGAAGTCTGCGTAGACCTGGTAGAAGTTATTGCCGAACAGTTCCATCTTGCCGAGCTTGATGGAGAGGTAGGCGAGACACAAAATGCCGATCAGCACGAAGATGCCGACGATCGTTTCCGTGGTTGCGCGTTTCATGGGTCACCTATTGTAAGAGTTTCGCGTTTCCCGTTTCTAGGTTTGGGGTACGGATTTCTGTCCCCAACTTCATGGAGTTCGTTCCCGCGTACCGCGCGAACCGCGGCGTTACACCACCACATGGATGGGGCCTTCCAGGCTCCCGGTGATGAACTGGCGCACGACCGGATGGGTGGAGCCCTGGATATCCGCCGGCGTTCCGGCGGCGATGATTTCCCCGCGGTAGAGCATGGCCACATAATCGGAAATGTCGAAGATCTCCGGGATCTCATGGGAAACCACCACGGCGGTGAAACCGAACCTGCTGTGGGTGTCCCGGATAAGCTGGTGTATGGCCCGGCAGATGATGGGGTCAAGGCCGGTAGTCGGCTCGTCGAAGAGGATGATCCGGGGGTCGAGGAGGAGCGCCCGGGCAAGCCCCACACGTTTCTTCATCCCCCCCGACAGCTCGTCGGGGAATTTCCGGTCGACCCCCGAAAGCCCCACGTGGGAAAGGGCCTCGTGCACTTTGTCCCTGATCTCGGCCGGCGAGAGGCGGGTCTTCTCCTCCAGGGGAAAGGCGACATTCTCGAACACGGTCATGGAATCGAAGAGCGCCGCGTTCTGGAAGAGCATGCCGAATTTTTCCCGCACCCGGTTCAGGCTGTCCCGCCCCATGGTGGAGATATTTTCCCCATCGACCCTCACCTGGCCGCTGTCGGGGCGCATCAATCCGATCATGTGCTTGAGGAGCACGCTCTTCCCCTCGCCGCTCGGACCGATCACCGCCGTGATCTTTCCCCTCGGCACCATGAGGTTGAGCCGGTTCAGCACCACCTGGCCGTCAAAGGCCTTTGTCACATCCACCAGCTCGATCATGGCAGGATCGTGCCCCCCATCACAGCAGCACCGATGTCAGGAAGTAATCCCAGATCAGCACCAGCACCGACGACATGACCACCGCAGCGGTGGTGGCCCGGGAGACCCCTTCTGCCCCGTGGCCGGCGTGGTACCCCTTGTAGCAGCAGACCCAGGAGATGATCACCGCAAAGGAGATGGACTTGACGATGCCGGAATAGACATCCTTCCATTCCGCGCTTTTCTGCATTTCGTGGAAATAGGCCCCCGGATTGACGCCGAGGAGTTTCACCCCCACCAAGTACCCCCCATAGATGCCGACCACGTCGAAGATGGCACAGAGAAGCGGCAGGGCGATCAAAGCGCCGAGGATCTTCGGCGACACCAGATATTTGAAGGGCTCAAGGGCCATGGTGCGGAGGGCGTCGATCTGCTCGGTGATCTTCATGATGCCGATCTCTGCCGTGATGGCGCTCCCTGCACGCCCGGTCACCATGAGGGCAGAGAGGACCGGCCCCAGCTCCCGGACCAGGGAGAGGGCCACCGCCGATCCCAGCATCCCCTCGGAACCGAACTTGGCAAGGGTATAGTAGCCCTGCAGGCCGAGCACCATCCCGGTGAAGGCTGCGGTCAGGAAGATGACGAAGAAGGATTTGGCCCCGATGAAATGGACCTGCTTGAGGATATGGATCGGCCGGCCGGGATGGCGCACGATCATCCAGACAGCATAGAGGAGGAAGTTGAACATCCTCCCCATTTCCCTGATGAGAAAGAGAGTATGGGAACCAAGCCTGTTGACGAGGGACAGCACGCAATCTCCCGGGTGCAGAAGTAATTGGATAATAGTATAGGCGACGCACGGCAAATGTAAAGCCGTCCACCCCCAAGAAACGGGACTCCGGCGGACGGATGGGCGCTCAGTCAGGCAGGGAGCCGCATGAGCGCTTTTCCTGGGGATACGCCGAAAACTGGTGTACACTGTCGGCTACGGATGAGGAGGGAACATGGACAACTCGGACACGGTGGAGCTCCCCATCGACGGCGTCCTCGATCTTCACGCCTTCCGACCCGCCGAGGCGGGGGAGGTTGTTGAGGCCTACCTGGAGGAGTGCCGCAAGCGGGGGATCCTGAGCATCAGGATCATTCACGGGAAAGGAATGGGAGAGCTGCGGCGCACGGTTCATGCACGCCTCGGCCACCTTGACGGAATCGCCTCTTTCCGGCTCGCCGGAGGGGAGAGCGGCGGGTGGGGGGCGACCCTCGTGGAATTGCAGCCGATGTCAGGGGGGAAGGGAAACGGTGATGGGACCGAAAGCTGCCGGTGAGCAGCCTGGAGCGAACGCCGCCACCCGCCGGCAGGTGGCGGCGTTCCGCGGTATGCTCGGGGAATGGTATCGGCAAAACCGTCGCACCCTCCCCTGGCGGGAAACCAGGGATCCCTATGCGATTCTCGTGTCGGAAATCATGCTCCAGCAGACGCGGGTCGAGCGGGTCCTTGCGAAGTACGGCGAATTCCTCGACTCCTTCCCCGATTTCGCCACCCTCGCCGCGGCCCCCCTGGCGACCGTCCTCGCCGTCTGGCAGGGGCTCGGCTACAACCGGCGGGCCGTAGCCCTGAAGAAATGCGCCGAGGCCGTCATCGAGATTCACGACGGTTCTCTTCCGGTGGCAGCGGAGGAACTGGAGAAGCTGCCGGGAATCGGCCCCTACACGGCACGTGCCATTGCCGCCTTTGCCTCGGATGCGCCGGCCGTTTTCATCGAGACAAACATTCGCACCGTCTTCATCCACCACTTCTTTCACGACCGGCACGGGGTGACCGACCGGGAGATCCTTCCCTTCGTGGAGGCGACCCTTGACCGCCGTTCCCCCCGCGAATGGTACTACGCCCTCATGGACTACGGGGTGTTTCTGAAAAAGGAGCACGGAAACCCCGGAAGGCGGAGTGCCCACCACGTCCGGCAGTCTCCTTTCGCCGGCTCCAACCGGGAACTGCGGAGCCGCATCCTCCGCGCGGTGCTCGCCTCGCCGGGGATCGACGAAGAGGCACTCCGCACGCTCCTCCAGATACCCGACGGGAAAATCGGCAACATCCTGGCGCAGCTGTCGCGGGAGGGGTTTCTCCAGAGCCGGAATGGGCGCCTGTTCGTCAGCGGCACCCCCTAGCACGTCACGCCGTTCCACCCTGTCGGCAGATGGCTGCCCGGCGGCGTTCGCAACTGCCGGTCAGGAACGTGATTCGGGAAAGAAGAAGGGAACGAGGGCGAGCATGACGGTGGTGAGGACGAGGGCTCCCATGGTGCCGCTGTAGAGGGCGACGATGATGGTGGAGAGGGGGAAAAGGGCGATGTGAAACAGCGCCTCGGCGAAACCGATGGGCGTTTTCGTCACCAGCAGGCCGGTGACGATCAGGTCCACCGGGCCGAAGAGCCAGATTCCCGCCAGCATCAGAAACAACCGGGCGCCCATGGATACTCCGCGGGTTGGCCTTCCCGCCTGGAGCCGCACGAGAAGGGCCATGGCCCCGGGAATGACGATCGTCTTGGCGACAATCAGCACAACCATGGGAATTGCGCCGCTCAGGGCCATCAGAGCGGCATCGAGAACCCAGAACGCACCGCCTCCCTGGATGAGGAATTTGAGCCGCTGAAGCATCATGGCACATGACCGTCCGGCGTCCTTTCCGCTCCAGCGAAAAAGCCCCGGGATATCAGTTCCACTGGGCCAGAGACATCGTACAGAGAACCACTCTGAATCCCCATCGCTTCCTCACCCTTCCCCATCTTCGTGTAATCGAACGTATCATTTACGTCATAGTTTTGACATTGATGCCACTTTTCTGCATAGAAATCATCGCGAAACAGGGGTTAGGGAGAGCAACTATGCGATATTTTTGACACTCAAATCAGGCACAAACCTTGCTTTAATGAGAATAAATCCGACATCTGCGGTGAAGACCCGTAGACCGGAATGCCGACGACTTCAAAGAAAGCAGAGGAAACGTGCCATGGGAACGCGGGGCAAGGAAACCAACTTTACGAAAATCATGATTTTCGAAATGTGCAGAGACATCGAAATTAAACTTTCGCAGATTTATACCCATTTCTCCCAAATATTCAGGACCGACGCGAAGGCTTGCAAGCTATGGGAAAAAACCGCCCAAGAAGAAGAGAATCATGCCCGACAGTGTGAACTTGCGGTTAAATTGCTCAAAGAGGGTTTCATTGGAGACATCAGCGCCGATGTTGAGGAAGTACGGGCAGCCCTTGTCATGCTTGAAGAGGTGTTCGACAGGGTCGTGAAAGAGCCCCCGTCATTGATACGTGCCCTGGAACTGGCAATACGAATTGAGGAGTATTTCACGAAATTCCACGCGTTATCAGTGGCGTGGTTCACGGACTTCAGCCTTCAGGAGCTGTTTGCGGCCCTGATGAATGCCGACAGGCTCCATGTCGAGGCACTGAAATCGGCATACGAAGCGGAATGCCGGATGGCAGCGGATCTCGGTCAGCCGAGCTGCTTATATCCTTCACAATCTGCGTCACTCGATTCCCTACCGGGAAAATTTCCTGTATGAGACCAGCGGCCCTGCTGTTCGTTTTTCCGGCGTCGACGATTCTTTCCGTTCCATTCGGAACTGACATTCAATCCCGCGTCTGCCGCACGTAGACCCCGCTGCGCTGTTCGGCGAAGGTGAGATGGGCAAGCATCTCATCCCGGGCCTGTTCGGGCTTCCGGTCCCGAATCGCCTCGAAAACGGCCCGGTGATGCCGGTACAGGGTCCGATGATCCTCGCCGGTGGAGTAGACGGCCCGCCACACCCCCTGCTGGAACTCCTTCATGGCGTCGAAGATGCTCTGCATCATGTGGAGCCAGACAATGTTATGAGTGGCCTGGGCGATGACGATGTGAAAATTGGCGTCCAGATCCTGGGATGGCCGCATCTCTCCCAGATTCCGCTCCATCTCCGTCACTATCGTCTCGAGCCTTCGCAGGTCGTCGGGAAGTGCCCGCTGCGCGGCGTAGAAGGCAGTCCAGGCCTCCATGCACTTGCGCACTTCGATGACGTCCAGGGCACGCTCCCGCTCGGCCTTGATGAGCTCGGAAAGCGGAGGACCCCCGGTGGTCTCGACCAGGGATTTGACGAGGGTCCCTCCCCCCTGGTACGACTCCACGAGTCCCGCCGCAGCAAGGATATTGAGTGCCTCCCGCACCGATGGCCGGGAAACACCAAACATCTCGGCGAGTTCCCGCTCGGGGGGAAGCTTGTCGCCGGGGCTGAATTCCCCTGCCAGGATGGATGAACGGACCTGCTCGGCAATCTGCGCTGATACTTTTTTCGGTTTTATCGGTTTGAAAATCATACTCGTCTCAAGGTGGCTGGTTAATGACAACTTTTTTATTGATACAATAGTTTCCGGGCAATTGCAATCTATTTGCCGACGGAGCCGGCGGGGAAAAAAGGCGAAAAAAACCGCCGGCCGCGGCATGTTTCCAGTCGCGAGCGGCGGGCTTCAACCGGCATCTGTTCCGGTTTCGGTTCAGCCTGGATCTGCCGTAAGGCTCATCATAAGCAGCTCCGTGAGATGGATGACCCTGATCGTCGGCGCTTCCTGTTCGAGGGCCTTTTTCAGCTGCAGGAGGCAGCCGGGATTGGAGGTCACCAGGAAGTCGGCGCCGCTTCTGCGGATGGTTTCAACCTTCCTCTTCAGTACCCGGTCGGACATCTCCGGTCTGTCGACGTTGTAGGTACCGGCGCTGCCGCAGCAGGCATCGGCCTCGTCGAGCTCGCGGTAATCGAGCCCGGGAATCATCCGGAGGAGTTCCCGCGGCTGCGATCGTATCCCCTGACAATGGGCGATGTGACAGGGGTCGTGGTAGGTGACCTTGACGGGGAGTGGCCTGAGGACAGACCGCAGCTCCTGACGCCGGTCATACAATATCTGGGAAATGTCGCGGACCTTACCGCTGAAGGAGGCGGCGTCGCTCTCCCCGCCGAGATGGTGACCGTACTTTTTCAGTTCGGCTCCGCACCCGCCGCAGTCTGTTACGATGAAGTCCACCTCCTCCCCGCCGAAGAGTCCGACATTGAAACGGGCCGCTTCCAGAAGCCCGGCACGGTCCGCGGCCAGCATATTCGGCGCGCCGCAGCACTTCTGCTCCTTCGGGGTGACGACCCGGTATCCGACCGCTGCCAGGAGTTGTACGGTCGCGAGACTCGCCTCGGAGAAAACGAGACTCATGACGCAGCCAAGGAAAAAACCGACTGTTCCCCGCTCCTCTCCCACCGCCGGCGTGGTCTCCCGAAGGGTCCGGCGCAACGGGCGGGGCGGCAGTGAGGGAAGGAGGCTGTCCATCCTTTCAAGCTGGGACGGGAAGATCTTGAGGAGGCCGAGCTTTCGCACCACCTTCTGCAGGCCGGTGTTCCGGTAGAACCGGACGGGAGCCGTGGCCGCCTCCAGGCGGTCGGGATGGGGAAGAAGCCTGCGAAGAATCACCTCTTCCATGAAAGAGAGCCCCTCTCCCTCCTTCTTCTCGCACCTGAACTCGGCCACCAGCTCGCCGGCATTGACCCCGCACGGACAGGCGGAGGCGCACGCCTGGCAGTCGAGGCAGAGGGAGAGGTAGTCGAGGAAGCGCTCACTGGCCCCCAGCTCTCCTTCCTGGAATTTCCGTACCAGCGCCACCCTTCCCCGGGGCGATGCGGTTTCCAGGAAAGTTTCCCGGTATGTCGGGCAGTGGGGGAGGCACATGCCGCACCGCATGCAGTTTATCAGTTTTTCGTAATCCATGGTCTCTTTCGCACGTCGCTTCCGCAACAATCAACAGGTAAGTTCATACATACCTGATTATTTTGCATCGATCGCGACGTAAAGCTTTGCTGTAACTTTTCATCACACCATCTTGCCGGGATTGAGAATTCCTTTCGGGTCGAAGGCATGCTTGATTCCCCGCATCACCCTGATTCCTGCCTCTCCCACCAGCTTCGGCAGGTACTTTTTCTTCGCCATGCCGACGCCATGCTCACCGGTGATAGTACCCCCCATGGCGATTGCCGCGTCGAAAATTTCGGCAAAGGCGGCATGGGCCCTGGCGATCTCGTCCTTGTCCCGCTCGTCGGTGAGGCAGGTGGGATGGAGATTCCCGTCGCCGGCATGACCGAAGGTACCGATGGTGACGTTGTGTCTGCGGGCACTCTCCTGGATGAACTTGACCATGGGGGCGATACAACTGCGGGGTACGGTTGCGTCCTCGAGAATGGTCGTTGGCCGCGAGCGCGCCAGGGCGGAAAGGGCTACCCGGCGGGCCGTGGCAAGCTTGAGGGCTTCTTCGGCCGTAGCCGCGGTCTGGAACGAGGAACAGCGGTGTTCTTCGCAGATGACGCGGATGGCCGCCGCCTCTTCCTCCACCACGGCGGGGTGACCGTCGGTCTCGATCAGGAGTACCGCATCGACGTCGAGGGGAAGACCCACGCGGGCGTACTCCTCCACGCACCGGATGGTGATCCGGTCGAGAAATTCCAAGGTCGCCGGGATGATGCGGGCTGCGATGATCCGTGAGACGGTAAGGGCAGCCTGCTCCAGCTCGGGGAAATGGACCAGCATGGTCTTCTTCGCGGAAGGTCTGGGAATGAGCTTGACCATGATCCCGGTGAAGATGCCGAGGGTCCCTTCCGACGAAACGAGGAGGTCGTTGAGGTTGTAGCCCGCCACGTTCTTCACCGCCTTTCCGCCGCTCGCCAGGACGTCGCCATCGGGAAGAACGGTGGTGAGCCCCATGATGTAATCGGACGTGACCCCGTACTTGAGCCCCCGCAACCCCCCCGAATTCTCCGCCACGTTCCCCCCCATGGTGGAAATGTTCATGCTGCCGGGATCGGGCGGGTAGAAGAGGCCCCGCGCCTCCACCTCCCGGTGGAGGGTGCTCGTAATCACTCCCGGCTCCACGGTGGCGGTAAGGTTCTCCTCATCGATCTCCAAGATACGGTTGAGGCGGCTCGTCTGGATGACCACCCCGCCGTTACAGGCGATGGAGCCACCGGAGAGGTTGGTGCCGGAGCCGCGCGGGGTAACGGGTACGCCCGCACCGTGGCAGAGGGAGACGATCCGGGCAATCTCCTCGGCCGACCCGGGGAGAAGGACGGCGGCCGGTCTCCTCTCCAGTTCCGGCGTCGAATCGTATCCGTAACAGGCGAGTCCTTCGGGATCGGTCACCACATGCTCCACGCCGACAATTGTCCCCAGCTCCCTGATGAGTGTTTCTTCCATTCCGTTTCCTTTCGCTTCGAGTGAACCACCGGGAGGGGGACGGAGGTCAGCTCCGTCCCCGCCGCTGCTGCTACGGTATCATCCAGGATACTACGTATGCCTGGAGGTAGACAATAACACCGACCAGGAAGGTTAGAAACAGCGAATGCTTCAGGGTGAAGCGGAACAGGGTCCCCTCCTCCCCCACCATCCCGGTGGCGGCGCAGGCAACGGCCAGCGACTGGGGCGAGATCATTTTCCCCATGACCCCGCCGCTGGTATTGGCAGCCCCGGTGAGGATCGGGTTCAGGCCCAGCTGCTCCGCGGTGGCCTTCTGCAGACCGCCGAAGAGGACGTTGCTGGAGGTGTCGGAGCCGGTGAGGAAGACGCCGAGCCAGCCGAGGAACGGCGCGATGAACGGGAAGAGGGTCCCGGTCTTGGTAAAGACGAGGCCGAGACAGTTGGTCATGCCGGCCGAGTTCATGACGTAGGCGAGCCCGAGAACCGACGCGACCGTGACCGCCGGGAACCGCATGTCATGGAGGGTTTTCCCCAGGATCCGGAAAGTGTCGCCGAAGCCTACGCCGCAGAGAAGGGCGGAGATGAAGGCAGCGATGAGGATGGCTGTGCCGGCGGCGGAGAGGTAGTTGAAATTGTACTTGGCGGCCAGCTTGATGGGCAACTGGTCGGCAAGGGCCTTGTCGAGAGGCTTCAGCTGGTCTTTGACGAGACCAGGAGCGGGTGCCGACGAGGCATGAGCCGTGGCGGGCGCTCCCTGGCCGGGCACCGCACCCGGCCCGGCCAGCTCCTTGGCCATCTTCTGGATTTCATCCTTTTTCTTCCCTACCGCATCGAAGGCCTTGACTCGTTCATCGGTTAGCACCGCACCCTTCCCCAGCAATCCCTGTTCGACCTGGAGAAGCTGGTCTTCCGCTCCCTTGAGCTCCGTCAGTTTCCCTGCCAGTGCGGCCAGCTTCGGATCGGCCGGGGAGAGAACGGCAAGCTGCCCGTCGATCTCGGCCTTGACCGCAGCCGCCTTCTTCAGGCCATCCTCCGGTTTGGAGACCTTCTTGACGATGCTGTTGTGGAGGCCATCCACGGTGATCATGACATTGCTCTTGTCGAGAGACCCCTTGATGGAGGGGATGCCCCAGAGAAGCACCATGACGGTGAGCGCCAGGTACGGGGTCCAGGCACGGAAGACTTCGGCGGCAGTGTAGTGGTGCTGTTCCTTGCCGGCAAACTCCGGCTCGTGATCGAAGGTCCAGATCGTCCTGGGATGCCAGACCTTGAGGAGAAGCACCAGCGAAACCATGGCTGCCAGGGAGGAAATGATGTCGGGGAGATAGGGTCCGAGGTAGCTGGCGGTTGCCCACTGGCAGATGGCAAAGGAGGCCCCGCAGACGAAGATGGCGGGAAGCACCTCGATGGTCTTCTTCCACCCCACCATGATCAGGATCACGTAAAAGGGGATCATGAAGGAAATGAAGGGGAGCTGGCGTCCCACCATGGTGGAGAGCTTCATCATCCCCGGATCGCCGTATCCCATGACCCCGGCCAGGGCGACCACCGGAATGCCGATGGCGCCGAAGGCGACCGGAGCGGTATTGGCGACGAGACAGACGCCGGCAGCATAGAGGGGTCGGAAGCCGAGCCCGGCCAGCGTCGCTCCTGCGATGGCCACGGGTGTACCGAACCCTGCTGCCCCTTCGATGAAGGCCCCGAAGCAGAAGGCGATGAGGAGAGCCTGGAGACGGCGGTCTGCGGTCACCCCTGCCAGCGAAGCCCGGATGATCTCGAACTGCCCCCCTTTGACCGTGATGTTGTAGAGGAAGATGGTGGTGACGACGATGTAGAAGACCGGGAAGAGTCCGAAGGCCGCCCCCTGGAGGGTGGCAAGGGCTGCCAGCTTGGCGGGCATCCCCCACACGGTTACGGCGATGGCGACTGCCGCGGCAACAGCAAGGGGACCGGCCTTATGGGCTTTCATTTTCAGCAGGGCGAGACAGACGAAGATGACGACGAGGGGAACTGCGGCAACAAGGGCCGAAAGCCCGAGGCTGCCCGCTACCGGGGTGTAACTCTGAATCCATGGCATGATTTTTCTCCTTTCCTGTACATCGTGTCGCTGTGAATTGCTACAAGACGATGGGACGGCATACGGTTCCCCGAACCGGGCCTCCCGTAATAGATTCTTCCCCTCGCTGGTCGCCGAACGCCCACACATCAAGCAGGCTGATCCGGCGCCGTCATTCCCGGTAAATCAAAATAATGTTTTATTTATTTGT
>Ga0335085_10007453_pt1 | contig 16955 bp, 36 predicted proteins | sample Lox_Sample_45_FD_206712 | JGI IMG/M metagenome (GOLD analysis project Ga0335085, IMG submission 206712) | Soil microbial communities from Loxahatchee National Wildlife Refuge, Florida, United States - Lox_Sample_4.5 | ecosystem: Environmental > Terrestrial > Soil > Wetlands | place: USA...
CCCCGCGGCGGGCCCCCGGCCCCGGCCGCCCCCCCCGGGGGGGGGGGGCCCGGATCGGCGCCCGGGGCGGGGACGGGGTGTGGATTGTCATGCGGGCTGGTACGACGCGGGAGGTCGGGTGAGGATTGATTTGGAGCGTCGGATGGAGGACTGGCTGGGTGAGGACCGTCAGCGCGGGCGGGGGCGGGGCGAGGGCTGTCGATTGGACTGGGGGGAGGAGTGGAGCGTTCTGGTGCGTCGCTGGAATGGGACTGGTCTGGTTCGTCAGATGCGATGACGTCAGCAGCTGGCGCGGGGAGACCTGGGTTGTCGACTGGGGCGGTGGCGGGGCGAGTAGGCTTGTCATTTGCTGCACGACGCATGCGTCGTGCATTGGCGTTGGCCATGAGATGCTTCCTGTCTTTTCCTGGAGTGCGAGCTCGCTGTCGTTGCGAGCGTGCCTTACTAGACCAGTATACCAGCCTAGGGGCGGTTTGTAAAATGGGGGCTAGCGGGGGGAATGGGCGGATGCGAAGTGCCGCAAAAAATCTGAAAATTTTTCGCAGAAAATTTGCGATTCGGGAATTATCTGTGATACACTGACGTTGGAGTCAGTAGCAGCTTGAAAAATCAAGAGCGAGTTATGAATTCACCTGCCAGGTCTGCCCGCGCAGGGCGCGTTCGATGTGATGGGCGCAGTAGCTGGATCCCTGGTACTTGTACGGTGCGATGTCCCCGCACATGCTGATGGCGCCGCTGCTGGCGTAGAGCATGTAGTAGACGCAGGCGTCAGTCATGATAGAACACATCCTTCTTGAACTGGGCGACTAGCTCGTCACGTTCAGCGAGGGTGCTGTCTGGAAGTTCACTGTCTGCGATGGCTCTGGCCATGTGGCAGACTGTCATGTAGACGGCAGCTTCCTCGGGTCCCTCTGTCACCTCAGCGTAGCTGCGTGCGAGGGAGTTGATGATGGTGCTGAGCGGGATGTGGGGCTCGAAGGATATGTGACAGTATTCCTCAGTCATCACTGTTCACGTCCTTCCGGAACTGCTGGATGAAGTCAGCGTGCTCATCGGGAGTGGCGTTGTGCGGCAGCCAGGCAAGCGCTGCGTCACGTGCCAGCACCTGCGTGATGTAGTTCAGCGCCTGGATGAAGGGGGCGTCGTCTGCACGCTGGAGGCGCATGCTGCGCAGCGATTGCGTGATGGCGGTGACGGGGACGTAGGGAGTGCTGCGCAGCTCTTCGTATTGCTGCCAGGGAATGCTGATGGCTACTGGATTGTCGTCGGTGTCGATGATGATGATGCGAGTACTGATGAGCAGTTCAGCGAGGTCTTCGTCGTTGAGCGTCTGGAGTTCAGCAACGGTCTTCTTCATGACCACATCAGGGACATGTGCCCCGCCCAGATGTGGATGAACAGGAAGCGCTGTCTGCCCATGCGGGTGACGGTGATGCCTGCGATGGGGAAGTTGCGCTTGTTTTTGAGCTGGTACTTCATGCGCGTCTCCTCTGCGCTAGCTGGGTCATGTAGGTATGCGGATCGTAGTCGTAGGTGGCAGGGTCGGGGGCTGCATGTGCCCTGGCACGCGCTAGGCGGGCCTGTGTGGCGCTGCCAGCGTGCGCGCGTGTGGTGCCTAGGGTACCATTGCCCGAGCCGTTAGCGGTCTGCTGGGGACCGCGCAGGGCACCGTAGAGAGCGTAACGTCCCATGATGCGTGCGGGTGCGGTGAGGGCGCGTGCGCCAGTACGAAAGATGGCTGCTTCGACTGCGGGCAGGGGACCGAACGCACTAAGGAATCCCATTGTTACGGTTACTTCCATCCTGTAACGGTGATGCTGGCTGCTGGATCGTTAAGCGCTGCCTGCGGTGCGGGAGCGGTGAGCGTCAGCACCTGATTGCTAGGCACCGTGGTGGTGTCTGCTGTGATGGCGGTGACGGGCTCCGCTGCTGTGGCGATGATGCGTCCGGCGTCCGTGAATTGCAGAGTGACGGTGTGGACGGTGACGGGGGCAGCGTTGCTGTTGGTCACGTCCACCTGGATGGCGGTGCTGCCATCACCGATGAATTCGGCCTGGCCAAAGCTGACCTGGCTGGCTGACGGCGGGGGCGGGTGATGACCAATGTTACACAGTCCCCACACTCCAGCGATGGGGGCTGCGAGTGCAAAGCTCATCGCCCACGGCTTCCAGAATTGTGCTTTGCGAATGCGCTTGCGCTGACTGGCGCGGATGGTGTCATACGCTATCCAGCTGATGAGTCCCATTGTTACGCTTCCCTTCTGATTGGATGGTCGTACAAGGAAGGCGATCCGCAGGCTGACCTGCGGATCACCCACCTCAGACGAGCTGCTCGATGGGGATTGGCGGGGGCGGCCCCATAGGCCACGCATGCGGCACACTTTCTGGTTGAACAGGTTGAACAGGCTGAACATTTGAGGGGTCGTCGTCTAGATCTTCTACGATTTCTGCCTCCACCACCGGATCATCGAAAAATCCCTCGTACTGATTCGGTGGCTGTTCTTCTGTGGTGGTGCGCTCCAGCTCGACTTCCAGCTTGCGCCAGGCATCGACGATGGGTCGCGCATAGTAACCACGTGCTCTGCCTTGCGCAAACGTGATGTTGTGATGCGGACCCAGCGCCTGCGCCATCTGCTTAGCCAGCCCGTCGTCACTGAGACGTGACCACAGTGGACTGTCAGCCAGATTCAGCAGATAACTGCGGATCTCTCGATTGGGCAGTGCCTCCTTGCCACTGTCAATGAACGCCATGGCCACATCGCGCAGCATCTGCTGCTTGGGAGTGAGCACGGGCTTCTCGGCAGCATCTAGCGCCAGCGCCCGGAACGCATCCAGGCATCTGTCTGGCCAGTCACCACCCACTGCCTTCGCCACTAGCCAAAGTGGTGACCAGATCTGGGCTTTCCTCGCTTTCATTTTCGGATGTGGCGGTCGCCAGCTTCGCTTGAGTTCCTTCACTGTCTTGCCTAGCGCGCGGATCTGCTGATGCAGCGCATCACGCACCTGCATAGCAAGCGCTTCAGTGTCGGGATCCTCACTGTTGAGTGGCAGCCACACATTTTCGGGGATCTTTTTCATCGGGAAGGTGATGCACCTGGTGCGCACATCACCGGGGACTGCGTTCTTCAGACCGGCCATGGCCAGCATGCAGAACGCGGGCATGTCGAGCGCCATCCTGTTGACGGACATGCTAATAGTTGCCTTACGTCGATAGCCATCCTGTGCAAGGACAGCGGTTTCTGTCTGGCGACCGTTGAGGCCGCTCATGCCGAAGATGCGACTGATTTCATCCATCAGAATCGTCGGTGGCTCTGGTTCTGTGAACTTGGAGCGCAGCGCGTAGCTGGTAGCTCGTGTGGCGTTCCAGGTCTTGTTCGCCAGATAGCCGAACACATCCATCGCAGTGGTCTTACCACTTTCACCCTCGTCGCTGGTGAACAGCAGACGCGGAACGGTGTCCCACTGATCCATCAGATGACTGGCAGCCGCAGCCAGCGTGAGCGCGTCAATCATCTGCGGCGTGGCGTACAAAATATCTGCCGCAAACGCACGAGCCTCATCCAGTGCGGTTTGCATATCCTTCCCTTCCTGATCTCTGTGCGATCGAGATCGTGGGAGCTAGCGGAATCGAACCGCTACGTTGCAGGAGCCTATGAAGATCCTGCTTTGGCAACCGATGCGCTCCCCTGGTCCCCTCACTCGCGTGCGAGCGAGGGGAGTGGCCATATGGCCACTATACCACATTATGTGGCTTTTGGCAACTGCTGTTGGTGGTCGTGAAGTCGTGCGCGAGCCTCTGCCAGCTGCCCGGCGCGATAGGCCCAGTTCAGGTGGTTCGCGAGACGATGAGCGATGGCGGGTGGCAGCTCGTTCTGGACGATCTCCACACGGGAGCTGCCTCGATAGCGCTCAATCTGGTAGAGGCGACTGTCGGGACTCCGCTGGGCTTGATAGCGGATATTGTCAGTTGTCATTGCCTGCCTTCCTCAGTGATAGCCTGCCATGGCGTTGCGACGCATGACGTCCTGCGCGCCGGGGATGCTGCGGGTGTGGTACACTTCCTCCATCTTCTGGTCAAAGGTGCGGAATTTGCGGTCCTCGTACTCGTAGGTCGCCACGCAGTGCGCATCGCTGACGCGCTGGATGGCGCGGAGCGACATCTCGAACACGGTTCCCAGACCGATGTGATCATCCAGGAACAGGTAGCGCCTGCCGATGTCGCGCAGACCCTCCACAGGCTGCGCGTGATAGCACTTGGTCTTGGTGCCGTCACGGACGATGACCAGTGGCATTCCCATGTTCCATGCGACGGGAGATGCCACCACCAGACCGCTGACACCGCTGGTCACGATGCTGTCGAACTGGTGCATGTGACGTGCGAGATCCTGCACCGTGCGCTCAATGGTCACCGGCAGATCGCTGAGACCCTGGTCGGTTGTTGAATGGATCATTACCTTCCCTTCCTCTTGCCCGGCTGGGCAGCGCGACGCACATCCCTGCGGATGTGCGTCACACAATCTAGCCGAGTAGCGCAGGAGATATGATGGTGGCCGCGTGGAGTGCGGCGTCCTGCATTGCCTGCGTGACGGGACCGTAGTGGGGTATCCGCAGCTGCAGATAGCTCAGCTGCGACCATGTGGGCAGATGCGCAGCATCCGCACACGCTGCGGATGCCAGCGCGCTGGTGCCTTCCTCGCGGAAATCCTCCGCATTGCCAGTCAGGAACGCCCTGAACGCGCGACGTTCTAGATCCTCCATGGTTACGTCGGTGTGACCGTTGACAACGTGCGTCAGCTCGTGCGCCAGCGTCTCGTACACGGCTGCCGGACTGTAGCTCGCGTTATAACGGATGATGCGCGCATCACCATTACCCAGCAGATCTCGCGTGGCACTGCTGTTACCGCCCATGCACGGCTCCAGTTCTCTGTCGGGGATGATGGAGTAGTGATACTGAGCGGCGAGCGCACGTGCTCGCTGGAGAAATCCAGCAGGCGGCGTGCCGGGCATCTGCTGATAGCGCTGGCAGATACTCTTGTCGACTTTAGCGCTTGCAGCAGTCGCGTTCGCCTCACGTGCCATGCTTGCGATGGTGTCCTTGAGAGACATTCTTGCCTTCCCTTCCTTGTTTGCCTGCCTCTGCAGACAGCACCACCCTCAGCGGGGCTGAGGGTGATACAATCAGCGGAGTGAATAGGGCAAATGCTCGCTCACCAAGTCAGTGAGCGGGTCGTCCTCAGCCGGGTCGAGCAGCAGTTCGCCCGAGGCCACCCGCGCGTCGTAGTCAGCGATGGCGCTGGCCACGTCGGGCGGGAGCGCCAGGAAGAGGTGATCAGCCGTTGTCATCGTCGGCCACCTGCAGATCGATGGACGGCGGATCGATGAGAGCGGTGACCAGCTGACTCTTCGTGAACGCAGCCATCTCGCTGTCTGAGACGATGTTGCCGTGCACATCCACTCTGTTCAAATAGAGAGCCAGATGCGCAGACGTGAGTGACCAGGAGTCATGATCGACCACCTGGTAGACGGTCCCGCTGTTAGTGGGCTTGACGATGACATCACCGATAGTGAGTTCAGCAGCACGCTTGCGCGTGATGCCGTAGTGAGTCAGATCCATGTGCCTTCCCTTTCCTTGTCAGTCCGCATGTACGGACTACACACGCCAGGAGCGGGTCCTGGCGCATGCAGCTCGGACGTGCATCAGAGCTTGGGTCGCAGCTCTCGATAGTCATTGGTGCTGTAGTCGACTATCTCCTGGATGGTGACCGGCAAAATCGTGGCCACCATGGTCAGGAAATCGAGCGCTGCGATGGCGCTGAGGAACCACATGAGGCAGATGCATCCCATGTGCACACTGATTCGCCGATGCCGTTCCAGCTCCTCCGGGGTTTCCGTGATGGTGCTGTAGCAGCTAACGGCGAACTTGGCAGCGGCCTTTGATGCCTTGACCGGAGTTTTGAGGACCGGCTTTGCGGCCTTGAGGGTCGTTGCCATAGGGTTTCCTTCCTGGTAGTGAATTGCCATCCGGGCTGGATGACATTGCCGTCCGCATGCCACGCATGCGGGCGACAATCTCCTACAGCCAGGGCAGTCCCGCCTCTTTCGGCGGCACATCCGGCACGGGCATGAACTTCTGCGTGTATGCTTCCAGCTCCTTGTGCAGCGCGTACAGCGCATCCTGCAGCATCATCGCGTTCTCCATGCCGATGCTGTCACGACTGATGCGCACCGCGTACAGATGAGCCGCCAGCTCGCGGATCATCTCGCAGTCCGTCACCCAGTGATTCTTCTTCACTGCGTGATCGAAGAATTTGGCCTCCGCGCTGGTCGCATCCTCCGAATGTGGTTCCATCGGAGGCTCGACTGATGTGCCGGGGTGCTGCGCGATAGTCGTCGCGTGCCTGTTGAATTCTTCCATTGCCTTCCCTTCCCTTGTCGTCAGCACTCGCTGACAGCACCACGCACAGCACAGCTGTGCGTGATACAATCATGAGTGTCAATCTCCCTTGAATAGCGTGAACTCACTGAACGTGGCCAGCAGCCACAAGATGCCGAATGTTACAGCACTACCGACGATAGCGCCGCCGATGAACACGAGGAGGATCATTCTTCCTCCTCAATCGTCTCCGTCGTGTCCCGGACGTACAGCACCACACAGATGAACGCGACGGTGAGTGCGCCACCTGCGAGGATGACGCTGACCAGGATGTGCAGCGCGAGCGCGGATGTCACTGCTTCCACTCTCACATGCCACGCGGGAGCCCAGCGTACACTTCATCCACATTGTCGTGGAAGACGTCGTACTCGGGGACGGGCTCGTGCCGCTTGCCCTTGGCGAGGATCGCCTCCAGCATGGGCTCTGGTACGGTAACAACAGGTTCCACCGTCAGCCCGAAGGCGCTGGCAGGCATCTCCACGAACTCGCCGTCGCTCACACGAGCCACACGCACACGCGCGGAACGATGCGTGCCCGGGGGGCGAGCGAGGCCAAGATACAGCCAGCGCTCCTGATTCACCTCGTCACGCACGTACTGCGCCTTGTCAGGATCCGCGTGCAGCGCGATGCCGTTGCTGTTGCGCACGACGTATTCCAGTCTTTCTTCCATTCCTATTCCTCCCTCGGTATGTACGCGACTGGCGTACATCACCACCCGCACAGGATGCGTACGAGTGATGAAGAGCGTCAGTAGGTGGCGGCGATGTAGTCAGCGATCTCGTCGAACGATTTCTTGTATTCGTCGTTCAGCGAACCAAGCGTGGACACCTGCCGACTGGTGAGTCCTGCCCAGCTCTGCACGGCGTTCGGCGGCATGAGAGTGTTGTATTCACCGGACTTGGTGTAGTACTGCCACTCATCATCAGCGGGATCGTACATTTCTTCTGTGATGATGCCGTCCTTTTCGGCTAGCTCGCAGAGCACACCGAGACAGCAGTAGCCTTTGTTACTGCGCAGCTGGCCTTTGTCCTGCTTGAAGTAGCCACTGCGCAGCGCGGCAGTGAAGATGGACTTGACTGCTGGATTCATTTCCTGTTCCTCCCTTGGGGTGTGCGCGTCTGGCACACAGCGCCAGTCACACACTGCGTGTGTGACTGACGCAGCGCGTCAGTGCTTGGTCCTCCCTGGGCTGCGTCGGATGATTGCGCAGGTGATGGGGACGACAATCATCAGGATGGCGACGATTGTTACCCCTGTCCAGGTGCTAGACATCGTTCTGCTTGTGCCATTCCTTGCGCGCCACCTTGCGCAGCAGCTCTGCGCGCGGGACGGGCTGCTGAATGTTACCGTACTGACTGATAATGGTTTCCGCACCCAGCGTGACGGCGAAGGCTGCCCACGCATTCATCTGCTTGGGGGTCAGCCCGGGAAGCGTGTAGCTGGCGAGAGTGTCCCTCAGCTCGTAGTCCTGCAGCTGGGCGATGCCCGCTTCCAGCTCCTCGCTGGACATGCTGGCGAGGGTTGTTTCGATCTCGGCTTCGGTGGGGTATGCCATGATTTGTTCCTCCCTTGGATTCCAACATTTCGTCCTCCGGGCGGAGAGCGAGATGTTTAATTCTGTGCGATTTGAACAATGCGTTCTACGCACAACGCGACGTCCAGACCTGCTGGACGTCGCGCAATGCCTAGAGCTAGCTGCGTGACTGCACCCGGAGCGTATGCTCGATGCGAGCCACCTCGTTCGCGTGCTCGTGCTTCAGCGCGTGGTAGCGCTGATACAGCTGCGGATCGCCAGCAGCCTGCTCGACGTGCCAGGCGATGTCGTGGGTGTCACTGTGATTGGCCTCGTAGTGACCGACGACCGCTGCCATGTGACGGCCGGTCTTGTCGTTTGCCATTGTTCCTCCCTTTGGGTGCACGCTCTGTGCACAATGCCGCGTCCAGGCAAGCTGGACGTGACATTCTACTGAGAGTGTTGCTTGCGGATGCGCCTGATGACTGCTATCATGGCCAGCAGGACAATCTCATCCCACGGACCAGGAACCAGCGTACAGGCGATGATGAGCAGCACCTTGACAGGCAGTGGACCGGGCAGGTCATCCCACACACTTTTCAGTGCGTAGAACACTGCCCAGAACCAGAAGTAGGCGATGTCTGCTATCATGAGTGCCTGTTCATCCAGATGATAAACAGGGTCATCGTGACGCAGGCAAGAATGAGAGCGACTGATGCTTCACCCTCGATGAACTGAATCCACATATCTATTCCTCCTTGGTTGAGTCCCTGGCAGGACAGCACCGCTCACCGCACATGCGGTGAGCGATGCAATCAGCCAGCGAGTTCAGCATCAAGATCAGCTGCCACCGTGCCGATGCGTCCCAGCGCCTCCCAGATGGCGACGTGCTGGTCTGCTGTGAAATACGGCAGACCATTGACGGTCCAGTGCTCCCAGGTGTGACGCAGTTCCTCGCTGATGTTGAGGAACTTAGCGATCAGCTCGTGCGCGACGGCATCTGGATGGATAGGCGTGTCATGCTGGATTGAGGTTGCCATGTTGTCCTCCCTTGGCGGGCAAAAAACTTTTTTATTTTTCCTGGAACCTGGAACCAATCCGCGTCGCTGTGCGTCTAAACTAGTAGTAACACAGCAACTTGATAAATCCACAGCGGAATTGGCTTGTCCTGACGGACAGCACCGGCCACCTCGATGAGATGGACGATGCAATCTGTCAGCAACGCTCCTTACGATGGCTCCTCGCCAACAATTGGTCAGACCAATTATTCTGTGAGCGACATCCTAAGCCGAGGTGCGCGCTACGCTGGGTTCACAAATCCAGTCGGCTTGTCCTCGACGGCGATGACATCAGCCTCCCAGTCGAATTCGATGACGAAGTGCAGATCACCCTGCACGTTGCTGCTCCCGTCGAACAGCGGCTGGACGGTGACGCTGCCGAACACCTTGTCGCCAGCCCGATTGGGACCGTCGTACTCTGGCATGTTCTGCACGACCGCACGCAGCGTGGTGTTCCCGGACGTGAACGTGATGATGTCCTGGGGGTCCAGCGTGCGCGTGAGCTTGGTGATTGCCATGTTATTCCTCCCTTGGATGCGTGCTACCTGCACGCAACGCGACCACCGGCTGTGGGCCGGTAGTCACGCAACGCTCAGGTACCGTAGTGCTGTACGCGGACGAGCACCCCGTCCGTGCACACTCGCTCACTGCCGTCGGTATACTTGGTGGCGTCGCCGGATGCTATGGTCTGCGTGGGCGTCACGTGGCAGCGTGCCGGGCTGGCGGTGTGGTGCGTCGTCAGCGCGTCAGCGCCAACAGCCACTCCGCTGCCAAACAGCACAATGGCAGATGTCAGGCCAAACACTACGGCGGCGTTGTTCTTGTTCATGCGGCGTCCTCCCTTGGGTGGTGCACGTGCGTCTGGCACGCAGTGCAACAGGCAGCATGCGCTGCCTGTCACACAACTTGCCAGGTGCGCTAGCCGTACAGTTCCTCGCGCGTGGTCATCTTGCGCGCGTGCTGCGGCTTGTAAAACACGGGCGGGTTGGGCTTGTGCCCGTTTGCCCGCATCACTAGCTGCCAGTTGCGCTGTAGGGCACGGCGCGCGGCGTCAGCAGGGGTTGCCCTGCCGTATTCGCGCAGCGTGCCGTCAGCGGCGTACAGTCGGTAGCTGTGCTGTTCCATGCTGTATCCTCCTTGGTTGCGGTGCCCTGCCTGGCAGGCAGGGCAAACCCCCGTAGGGGCTCACCCAGCGCGTCAGGGTGGCGCAGTGGCTAGGCGCACGCTTATGTGCACGTTTGCCTCCTTTATGCTTGTATCTCCCCTTGCATTGTCTTACCTGCCCGTACGGGCAACGCGCGTACGCAACTGCGTTGCGTACGCACGCAACCTGTGCGGTTGCTTGCTAGTTGCTGTCCCCGGCCAGCATGGCGGCCAGGCCACCGGTAGGCGTCGTGCCACCATCCACGGGCAGCGCCTCGTAGTCAGCCTTAACTTGCGCCATCAGGGCCAGCAGGTCCGCCTTGGCCTCTTCGGTAGGGGTGCACACCCCGTACTTCATGGCCATGGTGGCTGCCAGCACCCTAACGGCAGGTAGGCTAATCGCCCACGCTTCGTAGCTGTCGGCCTTGCCGCCGTCACGATCGTGGCGTGCGGTCTTCAGCTTACCAACCACGCGCGCCAGGTGGTGGCCCAGCGCTACCGCGCCGCTCAGGCTGCCGGTAATGGCGGCGTAGGCGTTGCGTGTGGCATCCGCCTGCGCTTCCGCCACCGTGTACACCACGCGGTTACGCGGCGTACGGGTAGCGGTGCCGTTGCTGGCCTGCGGCGTGTTGCTGTTGCCGTTGCCGTTGCCGCTAGGCGGCGTAGGCGTGGCGTTGCTGGCCTGCGGCGTGCTGGCCTGCCGTGTGGTGCTGGCAGGGGCCGGGCGCGTGGCAGTAGCAGTGTTGCTGTTGCTGTTCGTCATGGTATGTCCCTATCTCCCTTGGTTTGTGCGCACTCTACGCACAATGGGGTATCCGTCCGGTTTCGGTCGGATGCCCCACAATGGGTAGGTTCACGTTGTTTAGCCACATGTGCCCTGACAGGCACCGTTGGCAGCTAGCAGACAGTGGCATGTGGGGCACACGTGCTGTGTACGCCATTTGGCCCTACCCGCTGGGGTAAGGTTTAGGCTGCCACGTACCATTTTCATACCTTGCTTGCTATCTGCGTAGTTCTGTCCGAATTGCGCGACATTGGCCAAATACTGCATTAGGGCCGGGCCCGGGGTATTTTCCTGTAGTTCGTCCGGGTAATAGGTTTTATATGCCATACGGTCATTTTTACGTGGTACGGCGTATATGCGGTCATCTGACACCATATGTCTAAGTCATCCCGTTCTTGGTAGGGTTGTCCAACTATGGGGCCACAGATGCCGTATTGACATGTAAACCGCCGTAGCAAGCTTAATCGACACTAAACAGGCTGTTTAGCACTACTGCGGCATACAAGGGCACCTATGGCCCCATAGCTAGGCAGGTGAGCACTATAGGGCTTACGCCCCATAATGCCCACCTGCCAGCCCTAAACTACCAAGGTAGGGGGGATAGGCATGAATTGTTCCCTGTAGTCCGATATCAGGCGATACATACGCTTTGATCCTGGCAAAAGGTAGGTCGGCTACCTTTGCTCCCTTACGTACTTAATGCGAGGTTCCGCATCATTGGTCCGTATTTAGCCGCGTATGGTCCCTTTCTCGGTAGGAACAACACCTATAACCGCTACGTACCCTTTTGAGGCCAAGTTGCGCCGGAAGTCGCCATTGTCCGCTTTACCCCTGTTAAGGTCAAATCAAGCGGTATGTACGAAACGGGCCAAGCCGTAGCTTTTGTGCCGCCCCCTGTGGGGCTGGCTGCCAGCCGTACTAGGCCGGGCTACAGGCGCGCCGTGTGCCGCCTGCTGGCCTGTGGTGGCCCCTTGGGTTTGGGGCGGGCCGTACGGCCCCCTAGGGCCGTACCCACACTGGTTGCACCAGGCCATGTGCCTGGCCTACAGCCCCAGCTGGGGCCGTACCCGCCTGCCACCCGTGTGGGGCAAGCCCGCGTGCCCGGTGCGCCGTGCGGCGCGCCGTGCAGCACTAAATTTGCCGTGCTTGTGCCAGTTTGTAAAGTACCGTAGTTATTTCGTTTCAATTACGTTATTACACCGTTACAAAACCCCCCTTGCGCAGCCCGAAATGCCCGGGTTTGCCCCGATTTGCCTACATGGATTGCCATGCATAGGGCTAAGGTTAGTCCAAGCCACATACCCCCGGGGGTATGCACCAGGCAGCCAGGGCTGGGGCAGGCCAGCCCTAGGTGCCCCCTAGGCGGCCCTGTGCGCCACGCTGCCAGCCTGCCAGGGGTTGCCCGGCACCACTGGGCAGGGTGGCAATAGGTATGTATAGCACCTGTGGCTACAATTAGTTGCACGTGCATGTGAGCTATGCTATAGGTGCAATGGCATACCCAACAATCGTATGGGCAAATGGCTAACTAAGTGTGTGCACTGTAAATTAATCATTTATTGGTTAGCCACAACAATGGTTTTAGTTAGCCACAACAATGGTGTTATGTGCCTGTTATATGTGCACTTAGTTAGCCACCACAATGGTGTAATCAATTTGTTATATGCACTTAGTTTGCAGGTGCAAACTAAATTAGTTTGCAGGGGGCAACTACATACATAGGTATGTGGTACTATAGCATGCTATGCACTGCTATACAGTGTTATGTGGTGCTGCGCAGTGCTGCGCAGTGCTAGGGGGTGCTATGCATAGCTGCGCGTACGTTGGGAAGGCTATGTAGTGTTATATAAGCGACAAACTGGGTAGCGCACCAGACCCAGATTCCCCCCTCTCGCGAGCCAGTATAACCGTACCTTCACCCCAAACAGCATGCGCCAATGCCGGGCAAGCCAATTCCGTCTGCCACTCCACCACCCGTCACATCCTCGTGTCCGTTCTCTATGTGGACACATCACACCAGGGCAGCGCGTTCTTATTCTCACAGAACACCAGACCCAAATCCGCCCCCCTCACGGGCCGATATAACCATACTACTCCAGCTCCCTGGATTTCAGTGCCTTTATCTCCGCTCGCGTGAGCTTGCCGCCCTTCCCTTCACTCCGGGCACGCATCTCCTCATCGTCCTTTCCCTTCGCCTCGTTTACCTTTTTGACCTGAGCCTTCATGCGCTCAAATCCTCTGTCACCGCGTGCCATCACTGACCTCCTGTCAGTCCGTTCAGCCCCAGTGCAAAAAGCGCAAACGCCCCTATAGCCGTAGGCAGCCCTACAGGCCACGGCAAACGCCCGCCACTGGCCCCCCACCACCCTAGTACCCGCCCATAGGCAGCCCCGCCCAGAGCCATGCTAGCGACTTCAAGCCCCAGTCGCATCCACATGCCCATCTTCCCTTCCATCCAGTTCCAGTCGAATTCCGGCAGCCTGCGCAAAATCCTCCAAACTGATCACACCATCCAGCTCGTCACCATAATAGAATTCCGCTACGCGACGTAGACTATCTCCCCAGGCATGCCAGTTAGCGCTCGCAAATTCGTCCACGGTGCTGTGACCGTGTCTGTAGCGCAGATAGTAATAACGCCCTGTCGCATCCCAGGCATCCCATTGACTGGGACACGCCATGCAGGTCTGCACAGCGCGCACCAGCACAATCGTCTCATCCATTCCTGTCACTATCACCATCACCTAGGCGTCGTTGAGGAACTGGAAGAATTCCGCCTCATTTTCAAACACGATGTGCAGTCGGATGCGCTCGTTCGCGAATGCTGCCGTCAGACATTCATTGGCATACGCGGCGCTTGCTGCCGCGTATGCGCTAGCAGTCACTTCCTCTTCCTCGCTCCCCGCGTACTGCACGTAAAACTTCACTTCAGTCTAGTCCCACCACAGCGCGAGCACGGAATGTAGTCACGTTCAGAAGAGCTCCAGATTGTTCCCGACTCCCTCACAGAGAGTGCATGCTTTAGGTTCTTTCACGTCTGCCTGCCTGTCCCTCTGCAATCCGGGCACTGCACCAGCCCCAGCAGTCCGCTGGGGCGCTCCTCCAGCACCTCCCCGGTGCCGTTGCATGTGTCACACGGCGGCTTGCTGCCGTTTTCTTTAGCCATCAGCGCTGACCGGTGCCGTTGCACACCCTGCACATCACCCGCACCATCGCGCCCTTTTCAGGATCTGGTTCCATTGTCCAGCCAGTGCCGTCACACGCGCGACACATTTGCGGCAGACCCATCTCTACGTCCTCCCCATCCCCCCGCAGTCCCCGCATTGCTCCCAGCGTCCCGTCCATCCGGTGCCGTTGCAGGTGCCGCAGTGCTCATCTTTTACTGCTGGCCGCTGCCCGCGCAGATTGTGCATTCCACATCATTCCCTTCCACATCTTCCACACGTCCGCGTCCACGGCAATTTGCGCAGTTGCGCGCTGATGCGCTCATTTGCAGCCACTCCCGCCGCAGACGGGACACGTCACCGGCTTTTTGCTCACGTAGATGACGCCTGCCCCGCTACAGGCGTCACATCTGTCTTCTGGTGCAGCCATCTACTTTTTCCCGCTCCCGCCACAGACCTGGCACAGTTCCGCTCCCCCGCTACCCGGCTCACATCCGGTGCCGTTACAGTGACTGCATTTTTCATACTCATACGGATTCGGCATTACACCTTCCCCGTTCCGCCACAGGCGTCACAGGGCTTGTCAGTCGGCGCGTACGGATCCTTTGGATTCGGTGGCGGATAGATGGTGATCCGTCCGGTGCCGCTGCACGCGCTGCACTGATCTTCTTTAGCCATTACACTTTCCCTGTCACTCTACAGTCCGGGCACGGGATATCCACCCATTCCCTGTTCACCCAGACAAGTGTCCTGCTCGCGCCATCACAGCGCGCACAATTTCCCCTCTTCTTCTGTGCTAGACGCGCAGCCACCAGTGTTCCGGGGGCGGCGGATATCCGCTCTCGTTCCCTACGCCGTTAACATCAGCGACAGGACTGTCACCGTTCCCGTTGGCGAAGCTGTGTCCAGTGTTCTGAGTGCGCTCACTCACTGCCTGCTCCCCTCAGATGTGTGACAAATCTGCGCCAGGCTGCTGGACTGTACACCAGCCTGCTGCGTCCTGGCACATCCGACTGTGCACTATCCTGCACAACAACAGCATGCGCGCTGTCACTGCGCTCACCGACTTCCACACATTCGGGACGTCCGGTGTTGCTGTAGGTTGATTTGCGGAATTCACCAATCTGCACACAGCAGTCCTGCTTGCAGTGCTGTGACTGCCGGAATGCTGCTGCAATTCCTGTACTCATTTTCTCCTCCGTCCGTTTTTTACTTTCCGTTTAAATCCCAGCACGGATGCTGGCGTCTCACGCCGGACACACCTCTTCCGCACCGCACGCGCACGCCCAGCGCTGCCACACTTTGCCGCGCTCATCTATCCAGCGCGCCACCAGTCTGTCAAAGCGATGCACATGAGGTGCTGGCTTTTCTCTTTCTTTCCCCAGCGAAATTCACTCCTAGTTGAACGTCGTTGTTCTCGCACACAGGCAGCTGCGCTGCTGGATGTCCCAGCGTATAATTGTGCAGGCACTGACGTGCTGTTGTACAGCTAACAGGAGACGGGCAGGCGCCTTTTATGTGAATCTCCTATCCCCTATTGAGAATGCACGGGACATCCCACGGTAATAAACCAGCCGTCGGGTGGTCGCGGAGCATACTTACCGCGATTGTTGTCCAGGACAGCGCAGATGCAGCCACGCGCAGCAGCTGCATCACTCCCAGGATTCGGTGTTTCCTCACCCATACTAGCCATTATATACCTTTACCCTTGCTATGGCAACTTCGCGTGTCGTCCTGGCAGAGGCGCGTCGCAGTAAAAGCAGCTGGGAGCCAGCTCACACGTGTGTCCGTTAATTACTTCCCAGTGCTCGGTGTATTTGTGCCATCCGAATATGCACGCAGTGTATATTCGGATGGTGTCAGCGACACTAGCTTCCCACCACAACTGCATATGTCTGCGTCTGTGACCGTACAGACGTCCGCAGCGTCTGCTGCAGATGCTGTGATCCAGCGGGTGGAAGTGTTCCCAGTCCACGGCAAACAGCGCGTCAGTATCAGCGACGCCCACAGCTAGTTCCTTCCTCGCAGCGCGGCACACGCATTACACAGCGTCAGCATCCAGCCGCCGTCACGTAGATGCCCAGACGCACCGCAATCCTGGCAGATGGTGCCGGATAGCTGTTCGTACTTGCGCACAATAGCACGTGTAGCGTCTGTGTAGATGTGATCCTTCAGATACACACGGAGCGTTCCGAACTTTTCTTTTATCTGCATGACCTCGTAGTCGGGCTCGACTGCGCTTAGTTCTGCGTGCAGTTCCTGGAGAAGCTGCTGCCAGCCATCTCCGACGTACTGCCCCAGCTCCATAACGGATTTAGTCATCATTCCTCTTCACGAATTCAGACTGCCACCCAGCAGGCTTGCCCGACTGTGCCTTATAGCAGTGCACGCAGCAGGGCCAGCAAGCTTGCCAGCCACCCGCTACGCGCCGCATGCCACTGCGGTACGGCCCATGCAGCCCCAGCTTACATAGGGTGCTGGTGCGCACTGCCCCCCGCCACTTAAAAGTCCAGGCGAGATACAGATGTCGCCGCCAGCCGCCATAGAAGTTCCCGCAGCGTCCTCGCAGAGACGGCCAGTGATCGAGCGGATGGAACTGAGCGAAGCTCAGTTCCATATCGCCCGGTTCCGGAGGCATCCTCCGTTTTTCATCCGCCATTTGCCCCTCCATCTCGAATTCGCTCCGCGAGCGCCCCGAACTGCGCAATTGCCGCATCGAGTGACCCGAGAGCTTCCTCCCTCGTCACTTCTCCCTGCGCCAAAGTCGCCAAGCGTTCCCAGTTCAGTCGGACGACGTGCATTAGCTCCGCTTTCTCATCTAGTGAAAGCGGAGCTGGTGCTATGTGCAGCTCGCGCGCCAGACA
>Ga0335085_10007454_pt1 | contig 16954 bp, 20 predicted proteins | sample Lox_Sample_45_FD_206712 | JGI IMG/M metagenome (GOLD analysis project Ga0335085, IMG submission 206712) | Soil microbial communities from Loxahatchee National Wildlife Refuge, Florida, United States - Lox_Sample_4.5 | ecosystem: Environmental > Terrestrial > Soil > Wetlands | place: USA...
GAACGACTACGGCAGCGGCCTGTTCGGTGCCGACGCCGAGGCGGTCATGGTTCCCGGACTGGCCGGCCTGTTCCTGCCCAAGGTGTTCGGCGCCGAGGAGATCGTGCGTATCGACGCCGTCGTGTCGCACATCGAGGCGCGCGAAGGTCTTGAAGCCGGGTCGGCCGGACTGATAGCCAGCTTCGAGACGGCGGCCTCGATCGTCCGCTGCGAACAGATCGCGGCCGCCGCCCCGCGCGTGTCGTCGCTGTTCGGGATCACCGGACCGAACGGGGACGCCGCCCGCGAACTCGGCTTCGAGTTCACCCTCGAAGGGCTGGAGAGCCTGTACGCCCGCAGTCGCATCATCGTCGCCGCCCGCGCGGCCGGCCTGCACCACCCGGTCACCGGGGTGTGGCAGGACATCAGGGACCTCGACGGGTTCCGGCGCTTCGCCCTGGACGCCAGGCGCCTGGGCTACCGGGGCATGGTCTGCATCCACCCGTCCCACGTGGCCGTCGCCAACGAGGTGTTCACCCCGTCGCCCGCGACGGTCGACTTCTCCCGCCGTATGGTCGCGGCGTTCCGGCAGGCCGAGGCGCAGGGCAGCGCGGCGATCGACTTCGAGGGCCAGCACATCGACTACGCGCACGTCAAGACCGCGCAGGGTGTCATCGACCTAGCCGAATCCCTCGGCCGGTGACAGGAGGAGCCGGTGACCGGAGAAGCAGTGCCCGGCCTCGCCGGTGATCGCGTCAGCCGGCGCCATCAACTGCCCGAGCAGGTCGCAGCCTATGTCCGCGAGCTGATCATCTCGGGCCTGGCCCGGCCGGGCGAGTTCCTGCGGGTCGAGCGCATCGCCGAGGAGGTGGGGGTCAGCAACACCCCGGTCCGCGAGGGCCTGCTGGCCCTGCGCAGCGAGGGCTTCGTCCAGTTCGTCCCGCGGCGCGGCTTCGTGGTCGCCCCGTTCACCAGGGACGATGTCACGGACCTGTTCTGGGCCCAGGCCCAGCTGGCCAGGGAACTGGCGGCCCGGGCCGCCAGGAAGATCACGCCCGAGCAGGTGGGCCTGCTGGAGGAGAACCTGGAACAGTACCGGGAGGCGGTCAAGGAGGCGGACAACGAGCGCATCGCGGACCTGAGCTACGCCTTCCACCGGCAGGTCAACCAGGCGGCGGACGCCCAGCGGCTCGCCCTGCTTTCCGGCCAGGTGGCCAGCCACTTGCCCCGCCGCTTCTACGCCTCGCTCGAGGCCCAGGCCGCCGCCGGCGACGACCACCTGCTCCTCGTCGACGCCCTGCGCGACCACGACGCCCGCCGGGCCCGGGCCCTGATGGAGCAGCACATCCTGGCTAGCGCCGATCACCTGATCGAGCTCCTCGGCCAGCGCGGCCTCTGGATCACCCAGGAGCCGTCTTCCTCCTGAGGGTTATCCGGTCGTCATCGACTGGACGCGGCTGGGGTTCCGCCGGCCTCCTGCTGGCCGGGCTGGTCCGAGCGCCGCGACCCGCCTAAAGGGATAAAAGCCTGGTAGGGCGACGTCGGTGCACCGTTGCGTGCCCCGACTACCGCCCGAGGTGCCCATGTCCCGCCGCCCCCTCACGAGGAACCTTCCCGGCCAGGCCCGCGCGTCCGCGGCCGCTCTCGATGCCCGCGCTTCCGCGGCCGCTCTCCATGCCATGCTCGCCCGGCCGCAGGTTTGGCCGGTCGCGGCCGCTTCCGTGCTAGCACGTCTGCCCAAGGGCATGCTGCCGCTGGCCCCCTGCAGCCGCCCTGCCTGAACCGGACCCAGCCCAGGGCAGCCGGGCAGCGAGTGACACCTGGGACACCAGGTACCGGTTCCCGCGGTCCCACCACAGGAAAGCCGCACCCCGAGTCACATCGTGCGGGTCAGAACCCAATGCCAGGAACTTAAGCGAGACTCCCTCATGCCCTGCTGTTCATGATCGTGAACAGTTCGGGACAAATATTGCCCAAAACTGTTCACGATCATGGTCCGTGCCCGGTATGCCCCAATCTCAGATCCGGGCATAACGGAATATCACGGGTGGTGATGACCAGCCAGGGCAGCGGTGGCCCCGCCGTATCACAGCCAGCGAGTTCCCGCGCCGCCCGCCCGGTGTCCCATTGCCCACCGCGAACGATCCTGACCAGCAACGATCCCCCAGAAAACAGCAAGACCGACTTCCTTAAGTTCCTGGTATCAGGCTGGGACCGGACCCGGGCGGATGTTCTAGGCCTGCTTCGCGCCGCGCCTCCTGGCGATCGCCGAGGCCAGCGAGGCCGTCCCGCAGGCGACCTCGAGCCCGAGATAAGCCCAGTAGCTCGCTGTCTCGGGCGGCCGGTCGATCTGGCGCGTCGCGACCCGGACCGCCGCCGCGCCGAGCCAGGTCATGCCGACCGCCGCGTCCGCGGCTGGATCGCGGCTGACCAGGGCCCACCCGCCCAGCGCCGCGCCGGACAGCATCAGGGCCGCGCTGCTCAGCCGTCCCAGGTTCATGAGGTGCAGCGTAACCGGAAGGGGCGGGGCCGCGTCGGCTACTGATCAAGCATGGTTATCGAGGCATCCTGACCGGGGGACAGCAGGAAGTAGCCGAGGAACGTGACGCCCTCGTCGGTGGCGTCGAAGCGGGCGATGCGCTCGCCCCCGGGTTCGAAGAACACGTCACCGGGCCGCAGTACCGACTCGGGCTGGCCCTCGATCTGGTAGATAGCCGATCCCGCCAGGATGCTGCCGACCACCGGCCCGTTGTGCACGTGCGGGCCGGCCGCGTGGCCGGGCAGGATCCGCAGTTCGCGGATCTCGACGTGACTGACGTCCGTGACCTTGAGGAGTCGCGCGTCCATCAGCACCGTGCGGGTGAGCGGCTGCTCGGGCGTCGGATCGGCGGCTCGCGGCATGACAGTCCTCCTCCAGCGTGGCGGTCCCCCTGGCCACCAAACTAGTTCGCCGACGCCGACGCCGAGGGCGATGACCGCGGTCCAGGCCAACGTCACCTGCGGATCGTTCGTCGACATCTGAGGAACTGGGTACGTACCGTCCATGGAGCAGGTCGAGGTCTGGCAGGGCCGCCACGGCGATCCGGTCCCGCTGCTCGGGCCGCTGCCCGGCGTCCGCCAGGACGACACGCTCGCCTACGAGTTCGGGATCCCGAGCCGCCTGGTCCCGTGGCCGGGCCGCTCGCGCCTCATGCGGGTCTTCGTGCTGCTCGACCTGGGCGTGGCCCTGTCGATTCCGGCCTGGCGATCAAGACACGGCCCCGATCAGGACAAGAGCGAGCCGGACACCTGGTACGTCGACCTCGTCGAGGTCACCACCGGACCCGGCTCGGTGGTCGTCAGGGACCTGTACATCGACGTCCTGGTCCCGGTCGACGGGCGGCACCAGCGCCTGCTCGACCTGGACGAGTTCGCCGACGCCATCGAGGCGGGCCAGCTCGACGCCGGCACCGCCGTCGACGGGCTGCGCCGGTGGCAGCGCTTCCTCGACCGGCACCTGCACGCCGCCCGCGACCCGAGCGGCCAATGGACCGACTTCCCGCCCCGCCAGCTGCGTGACCTGGCCGCGCTGCCCGCCCCGCTCGGCCCAGTCGTCACCATGCCGGACTGATTCCCGCTGAAAGGCGCGACAATAGCCGGCATGAGCAAGGAGCCCGCGGCCGCCAGGACCAGGGGCGGCTGGGAGCCGTCGGGGACGGCGGCGGCGCGGCGCAGCGCGCACGGCGAGCGGGTCACCGCCAAGGGCCTGCGCACCAGGGAGGAACTGGTGGCCGCCGCCCGGCGGGTATTCGAGCGGGACGGCTACTCCGGCGCCCGGGTGGCCGACATCACGGCCGAGGCCGGGGTGGCGCACGGCAGCTTCTATACCTACTTCTCGTCCAAGCAGGACGTGTTCGCGGCCGTGGTGCGCGAGGTGGGCGAGCAGTTCGACGAGGCGGTCGCCCCGCCGCCCGGTAGCCGGGGGGCGGATCCGTACCAGGCGCTCGACCAGGCGAATCGCCGGTACCTGGCCGCCTACCGGGCCAACAGCGTGATCTGGGCGCTGGTCGAGCAGGTGTCCACGGTCGACCAGGAGATCCACCGGATCCGGCTGCGCGGCCGCCGCCGGCACGTCGAACGGGTCGCCAGGACGATCAGGCGCTGGCAGGACCGCGGCCTGGCCGACCCCGGCGTCGACCCCGACACCACGGCAGGCGCGCTGGTCTCGATGATCTCCAACTTCGCGTACTGGTGGCTGGCGGGCGGCGACAGCTACGACGACGAGGCCGCCGCGGTCACCCTGACCAGCATCTGGGCGCGGGCGGTCGGCCTGCGGCCCGGCACACCTTGATGTTCGACATGCATGTCGAATACGCTCGTGCGGTGGGCTCCACCCAGAGGTTCGGTGATGTGGCCGTCGACGTGCACGACGACCACGTGGCGGTGACCGAGATCGGGCGACCGCCGGACAACTACTTCGACGCTCACCTGATCGGCTCGCTGGCCGATGCCTACGAATGGGCCGAGGCGCACGCCGGCGCCCGCGCGGTCATGCTGTGCTCGGCGGGCAAGCACTTCTGCGCCGGGGCCGATTTCACCGGCCGCGCCACGGATTCAGGCGCCGAGCAAGCGAGCGCCGGCAACTACGCCGGCGACCTGTACACGCAGGCGGCCAGGCTGTTCCGGGCCCGGCTGCCGGTGGTCGCGGCCGTCCAGGGCGCGGCGGTGGGCGGCGGGCTCGGCCTGGCCTGCTCCGCCGATTTCCGGGTGGCCAGCCCGGCCGCCAGGTTCGCCGCCAACTTCGCCCGGCTGGGCCTGCACCAGGGGTTCGGCCTCAGCGTGACGCTGCCGGCCATCGTCGGCCAGCAGCACGCCAACCTCATGCTGTACACCGGGCGGCGGGTGAAGGGGGAGGAGGCGGTCAGGCTCGGCCTCGCCGACCTGCTCGCGGACCCGGACGGGCTGCGGGCCGCCGCGCACGGGCTGGCCGCCGAGATCGCCGCGTCGGCGCCGCTCGCGGTGCGCTCGATCCGGTCGACCCAACGGGCCGGGCTGGCCGACCGGGTCACCGCGGCGATGGCCGCCGAACTGGCCGAGCAGGACCAGCTACGGCGGACCGCCGACTTCGCCGAGGGCGTGCGCGCCTCCGCCGAACGCAGGCCGCCCCGCTTCGAAGGCCGCTGAGCGGTGCCGGCGAGCGGGCCCGACGAGGTCCAGGCCGAGCTGCGGAGCTGGGTCGCGGCGAACTGGGACCCTGGGCTGAGCCTGGCCCGGTGGCGCGAGCTGCTGGCCGACGCGGGCTGGGCGTGCCCGGCCGCGCCGGGCGAGTGGTGCGGCCGCGGCCTGTCCCCGTCGGCCGCCGCGGCCGTGACCGCCGGGCTGGCCGAGGCGGGTGTCCCCGGGCCGCCCGAGGGCGTCGGCGTAGCCCTCGCCGTCCCCGCGATCCTCGATGATGCCACCGCGGAACTCATGGGGCTGCTGGTCCGGCCGACCGTGACCGGCGAGCTGACCTGGTGCCAGCTCTTCAGCGAGCCGGGCGCCGGGTCTGACCTGGCCGGCCTGGCCACCAGGGCCGTGCCCGACGGCGACGGCGGCTGGCTGGTGACCGGGCAGAAGGTGTGGTCTACCGGGGCCGCGACCGCGGACTTCGGCCTGCTGCTGGCCCGCACCGATCCCGGCGCGCCCAAGCACGCCGGGATCAGTTGCTTCGCACTGCCGATGCACCAGCCCGGCGTGGAGGTCAGGCCGCTGCGCCAGATGAACGGGCACGCCTCGTTCAACGAGGTGTTCCTGGACGGCGCGCGGGTGCCGGCCGGGCACATGATCGGCCAGCCGGGCGGCGGCTGGCCCATCGCCCGGGCCACCCTGGCCAGGGAACGCCGCCTGGCCGCGTCCGCGTTCCGGGTGGATCCGGCGCGGCACACGGGACGCGCCTGGCAGGAAGCGATCGCCGAGCGGACCGCCGCGGCCGAGCCGCACAAGTGGTACCCGCAGCGGGCCGGGCGGCCCGACCTGGTGGTAGCGCGCGCCCAGGCCGAGGGCAAGGCGGCCGACCCGGTGGTCCGCCAGGAGATAGCGAAGCTCATCGAGCTGGCCTGGTCGGCCCGGTGGACGGCGGCCCGCGCCGCCGCGGCCCGCGCGGCGGGCCAGCCGCCCGGGCCCGAGGGTTCGCTGGGCAAGCTGGCCAGCACCCGCATCGCCCGCCAGGCCGCCCGGGTGCACGCGATGATCGGCGGGGCGCACGCCATGCTGACCGGCCCGGACTCGCCGCTCGGCGGGGTCGTGGCCGAGATCCTGGTGTCGGTGCCTGCTATCTCGATCGCCGGCGGCACCGACGAGATCCAGCGGACCATCATCGCCGAGCGGATCCTCGGACTTCCCCGCGAACCCGGCACCGGCCACTAAACAGCGGCCACTGACAGGAGGACCATGCCGTACCTTGACCGAGCCGGGACCAGGATCTACTACGAGATCACCGAGGGGCCTGCCGGTAAGCCCCCGCTGCTGCTCAGCCACGGCTACGGCGCATCCTCGGCCATGTGGCGGCCGAACGTCGCGGCGCTGGCCGCCGACCGCCCGGTCATCACCTGGGACATGCGCGGCCACGGCCGCAGCGACAGCCCGGAAGACCCGGTGCAGTACAGCCACGCGGCGTGCGTGGCCGACATGGCGGCGCTGCTCGGGGCGGCCGGGGCGGAACGCGCCGTCCTCGGCGGGCTGTCCCTGGGCGGCTTCGTGTCGCTGGAGTTCCTCCTGGAGCACCCGGACCGGGTGGACGCGGTGATGCTCTTCGACACCGGCCCCGGCTACCGTAGCGACGAGGCCAGGCAGCAGTGGAACGACCGGGCGTTCAAGACCGCCGACCGGCTGGAACGCGACGGCATCACGGCGCTCGGCGGTTCGGCCGAAGCGGACTACGGGCACCGTTCGGCCCGCGGCCTGGCGCTGGCCGCCCACGGCATGCTGGCCCAGCGCGACGGGCGGGTGATGGAGATGCTCCCGTCGGTGAAGGTCCCGGTGCTCGTCCTGGTCGGCGCGCGCGACAAGGCGTTCCTGCCGGCCGCCGACTACATAGCGGCCAAGATCCCCGGTGCCGTGCAGGTGGTGGTGCCCGACGCCGGGCACGTGAGCAACGCCGACCAGCCAGGCCCGTTCAACCAGGCCGTGCTGGAGTTCCTCGGCGGGCTCGGCTAGCTCGGCGCCGGCCGGCTCCTGGGCTAGCTTCCCGCCTGGGTCGGCTCCGCCCGGCTCGGCCGCTCCGCCGCGTGCAGCAGGCCCGCCTGCTCCAGCGCGGTGATCTCGGCGTCGGTCAGGTCGGCCTCGGCCAGCACCTCGCGGGTGTGCTGCCCGGGCAGCGGCGCGGGCCGGCGCACCGACGCGGGCGTGGCCGAGAAGCGGGCCGGCGACGGGATCACCCGGTAGTTCCCGGCCTCCGGGTGCTCCGCCTGCGGAAGCCCGGCGATGAGGTCGTCCAGGCTGGCCGCCCGCCCGGCCGGGATCCGGTGGCGGGAGCAGAAGGCCAGCCACTCGGCGGTGGTCTTGACGGCGAGCAGCCGGCCGAGGGTGGCGTACGCGAAGCCGGGGTTCAGCCAGACGCCGCGGCTGGTCAGGCGAGGGTCGCCTACCAGCCCGACCAGTTCAGGCAGCCCCGAGGCCTCCAGCAGCGCCGTCCAGTGCGCCTCGTGGTGCGGCTGGACCGCGATCCAGCCGTCGGCGGTCTGGAGGGCGCCGCGCAGCGGCGTCAGGATGCGGTTGTACCCAGGCGGCCCCTTCGGCGGCTCGCAGATCGCCGCCCCGCCGTGCTCGACCAGGATGAACGAGCGGATGGCCTCCGTCATCGGTATCTCGACCCGCTGGCCCTGCCCGGTCCGCTCGCGGTGGAACAGCGCGGCCATAATCGAGTACGCGACGACCAGTCCTGACACCTTGTCGGCCAGCAGCGTCGGGATCAGCCCCGGCGTCAGGCCGGCCCGGCCGAGCACGTCGGGCACGCCGCTGGCCGCCTGGATGATGTCGTCGAACGCGGGCTCGTCGGCATCGGGTCCGTCCGACGGGTAGCCGCACGCCTGGCAGAAGATCACGTCCGGCCGGACCTGGCAGATGTCGGAGTACGCGAGCCCGAGCCTGGCCAGGGAGCCGGGCCGCAGGTTGGTGACGAACACGTCGCAGCCGCCCGCGACCCGCAGCAGGGCGGCCCGGCCGTCCGGGTGGCCGAGATCGACGGCGATATTGCGCTTGTTGCGCAGCAGGTTCAGCGCGACGCCGGAAAGCCCGCGGACCGGTCCGGCGCTCATCACCCGGTTGATGTCGCCCTGCCGGTTCTCCACCGAGATCACGTCGGCGCCCAGGTCGCCCAGGATCTGCGTGGCCAGCGGGCCCATCACGACGGCGGTCAGGTCGAGCACGCGGACCCCGGCGAGCGGTCCCGGATTATCGACATCCATGTCGATAATCGTAAGTCGTAACACATTACAACCCCATACCGCTTAGCTTTCAAAAGCTGTATACGGGCGGGAAAATCTTGACGTACAGAGAAAGATGAGCCCTGCCATCAGCTGGAGGACGGGAGAGCAGAAGGCATGGGCATGCGTTTCAGTCGTAAGGGAGCACTCGGGATCGCGACTCCCGTGCTGCTCGGGAGCGTTCTCGTGGCAGGTGCGGCCGCACTCCCCGCGAACGCCAAGTCGTGGCAGGACACGGCGCTGGCCGCCGGTCAGGTGCAGGTTGCCACGTTCGCCGGGGCCGGCCTCGCGGCCGCCAACGGCGACGGCGTCATCAAGCTGTCGGGGACCGGCGTGACCTGGTCGCTGCACGGCACAGTGCCACTCGGCGTGACCTTGTCCGGGACGACGATCAGCTACTCGGGCGACGCGGTCACCAACGCGGGCAGCATCGTCGTCGACGCCGCCGACAGCACCGGGACCGCCCAGGCGCTCGAGATCCCCATCGCCCTCGGGTCCAAGTCCATCCAGGTGGGCGGCACGGTTGTCAAGGTGTCGCTGTCTGCCCTGGCCGATGCGAACCTGGCCGGCACGGTCAAGTTCAGCGCGACCAGTTCCAAGAGCAACGACACCGTGAACTTCGCCGAGACGTCGCTGCCGACCGGCCTGACGTCAGGTAACCCCGTGCTGACCTACGTCGGCGGGACCGCCGCCCCCGGCACCTACGGCGGCGTCGTGGTCACCGCGACCGACGCCGACGGCGCCTCGCTGCACGGCACGTTCGGCCTCACCGTCCAGGCCAACGCCATCAGCGACTACGGCGACCTGGTCAACCCGTTCGGCAACGGGTTCGACGTCTTCCGGCAGAACAAGCACGCCGGGGCGAAGGTCGTCGGCTGGACCCCCACCCAGGCCGACCCGGCCACGCACTTCATCCGCAACAACGGCGCGCACTCCGGTGCCTACCAGTTCGAGTACGCCCCGAACGGCTCGGGTTCCGGGCTCTGCGTGTCCGACCCCGGCGGCGGCTGGAAGTCCGACCCGCTGCGTGACGGCCTGATCCTCACCGTGTGCAACACCGGCCCGTTCCAGCAGTTCATCCCGCAGTCGAACGGCACCCTGCGGAACCTGGCCACCGGCCTCTACGTCAACCCGAACGGCACCGGCTCGCAGCTGCGCGGCGCCGCCAACCCGGTCTCGTGGGGCGGTTCGAAGTACAGCTGGAAGAACTACACCGACCTGCCCGGGTAAGCAGCAGGTAGCAGGCTCGGGGAGGGACCTCCGCTGAGGTCCCTCCCCGAACCGTTGGTACGGTGACCGTCGTGAGCGGCCTGACCGAGACAAGCAAAGACATAGCACCGAACGGGGTGCTGCGAGCCGCGATCAACCTGGGCAACCCGGTCCTGGCGCAAGGAACGCCCGCGGCGCCCGCCGGGGTGACGGTGGACATCGCCCGCGAACTCGGCGCCCGGCTCGGGGTCCCGGTGGACCTAGCCTGCTTCGCCGCCGCCCGGGAGAGCTTCGAGGCGATGGCGCGGGGCGACGCCGACATCTGCTTCCTGGCCGTCGAGCCGGCCCGGGCGGAGCAGGTCGCCTTCACCGCCCCGTACGTGGTGACCGAAGGGGTCTACGTCGTCCCCGCCGACTCGGCGCTCGCCGCGCCCGCCGACCTCGACCGCGACGGCGTCCGGATCGGCGTCAACGAGGGGTCGGCCTACGACCTGTTCCTGTCCCGGACCCTGGGGAAGGCCAGCCTGGTCCGGGGCGACGACGGGATCACCCTGTTCCGCGAGCAGGGTCTGGAAGCGGCCGCGGGCATCAGGCAGGTCGTCACCGCCTTCGTCGCCGAAAACCCGGAGTTCCGCCTGGTCGACCAGGGCTTCATGCAGATCAGGCAGGCCCTAGGCACGACCCTGACCCGCACGCCGGACACCGTCAGCTTCCTGGCCGCCTTCGTCGAGGACCTCAAGGCCACCGGCTTCATCGCCGCCGCGCTCCGCCGCTCCGGCCAGGATGGCGCCTTGGTCGCGCCGCCCGCGCCGCGAAATTAATCGCGCGTCGTTGAACCGGCCGTAACTATGTGTCGTTATATAGTCACATAGAGTGTTGAACTCGGCAGCCGGGGTGCTGGGGAAAGCCGGACCGGGAAGGGAACATGATGCGTGACACGTGGACCTGAAGCCTACGGGGCGAGGTAACGTGCCCGGCCGCCGGAGCTCATCCGGCGGCCGGCATGTTTTCAACGGCTACTCGAAACCGCCCCACTCGAAACCGCCCCTACTCGAAACCAGACGTGTCGCCGGCGCCGCGCCTGACGATCTCCGGCTCCGGCTGGGAGAAGTCGATCACCGTGGTCGGCTCGGTGCCGCAGTCGCCGGAATCGATCACCGCGTCCACCGCGTGCTCGAGTTCGTCGGCGATCTCCCAGCCCTGGGTCATGGGCTCGTCGTGGCCGGGCAGCAGCAGGGTGCTCGACACCAGCGGCTCGCCGAGCTCGGCGAGCAGCGCCTGGGCGACCACGTGACCGGTGATCCGCACCCCGGCGGTCTTCTTCTTCGGGTGCTGGAGGATGCGCGGCACCTCCTTGGTCGCGGGCAGGATGAACGTGTAGCTGCCCGGCGTCGCCGCCTTGATCGCCCGGAACACCGGGTTGGGGATGATGACGAACTGGCCCAGCTGGGCGAAGTCCTGGCACACCAGCGTCAGGTGGTGCCGGTCGTCCAGGCCGCGGATCGACCTGATCCTGGCCATGCCGTCCTTGTTGCCGAGCTGGCAGCCGAGCGCGTAGCACGAGTCCGTGGGGTAGGCGATCACGCCGCCCTCCCGCACGATGTCGGCGGCCTGGACGATCGCCCGGTGCTGCGGGTTGTCCGGGTGGACGCTGATGTACTTGGCCATTACCGTGGCAGGAAGTCGAGGAGCAGGGCGTTGACCTTGTCCGGGGCGTCGAGCTGCATCCAGTGACCCGGGCCGTCAAGCCGCTCGTACCGCCACGGGCCCGCCACGTTCTCGGCCGAGTCGGTCATCTGCACCTCGGTCAGCGCGAAGTCGCCCGTACTCCAGATGCCCATCGTGGGCGCCTGCACCGGCGGCAGCTGCACCGGCGGCCCCACCCAGGTCTCGGGCCCGACATTGGCCCGGTACCAGTTCAGGCCGGGGACCAGCGACCCGTTCGCCTCGATGTCGGCGACCACCTGATCGGCGTCGGGGTGACCCGCGCCGATCATGTTGGCCCAGTTGTTCTCGGTCAGCCAGCGCTCGGCCACCCCCGGGAACTGGAACAGGAGCATGTACCACGACTTCTCGCGCTGCTCGGCCGTACGCCGGAAGGTGCTCGGGTGCCCGACCGACAGGACCGCGAGATGGTCGACACTGCCCGGCGCCAGCGAGGCGATAGCCCAGGCCAGGGCCGCGCCCCAGTCGTGCCCGACCACATGAGCCCGCTGCGCCCCGGCGTCGGCGAGGACCGCCATGACGTCCCCGGCCAGCAGCGGCAGCGAGTAGGCCTCGACCTCGGAAGGCTTGTCGGAGAGCCCGTAGCCGCGCAGGTCGGGCACGATGACCTGGAACCCGGCCTCGGCCAGGGCCGTCACCTGGTGCCGCCACAGCCGCCCCGAGTCGGGGAAGCCGTGCAGCAGCACGACCGGGCGTCCCTGCCCGGTCACCTGGTATTCGATACCGACCCCATTGACATCCACCCGGCTCATGGACCTCAACCTACTCTCTGCCCGGCCTGTGTCCAGTCGCAGCGTGGTCACCCCGTGCCGCCGTGCGTGATCTTCCAGGTCGTCGAGCAGCCGGGCGCCCAGGCCCCGCCACCTCCGCAGTCTCCCATGCCCGTGCCGTTAGGCTTCTGGTGTGGCCGCGACGCGCGTGATCCTGGTGTCGGACAGTCACCTGTCCGCGTCCGCGCCGCAGGCGCGGGCCAACTGGGACGCCGTGGTCGCCTATGTCGGCGCCTGCCGCCCCGACCTGGTGATCCACCTCGGCGACCTCAGCCTGGACGGGACCCGCGACGCCTCGGACCTGCGCTATGCCCGCGCCCAGCTCGACCGGCTGCCGGTGCCGTGGCGGGCGGTTCCCGGCAACCATGACCTCGGCGACAACCCATCGCGTGGCGTCCCCGTCGGCTACATCACCGATGACGCCCGGCGCCAGCGGTGGCTCGACGTCATCGGTCCCGACTACTGGTCGGCCATGATCGGCGGCTGGGCGGTCCTGGCGCTCGACGCCCAGCTCCTGGGTTCCGGCCTCGAGGCCGAGGCCGCCCAGTGGTCGTGGCTCGGGGAGCAGGCCGACCGGTTCCGCGGGGGGCCGCCGGTCGCGCTCATCACCCATAAACCCATAACCACGGACCGAACGGAGCTGGCCGCCGCGCCCTGCTACCGTTTCTGGCCGCCGGATGCCCATGACCGCCTCGCCCGGCTGTTCGGCGGCACCCCGCCCGCGCTGGTGCTGAGCGGCCACGTGCACCAGTACCGCCTGCTCCGCCTGGCCGGCACCGATCATCTGTGGGTACCCACGACGTGGGCGGTCCTGCCCGGCCACGTGCAGCCGGTGTTCGGTGCCAAGCGGTGCGGGATCGTGTCGCTCACGCTCGGTGCCGAGGCCCCGGCGCGCCATGAGTTCGTCGAGCCCGATGGCCTCGAGCAGCTCACCCTGACCGTCGACCTGCCCGATCCGTACCACGGCTGACCCGCTGAGGGGGACCTGCCCGATGCCGAGTGATGACGTCACGACCGAGGTCAACGGCCGCGAAGCCGGCCAGGCGGAGGTGTCCCTGCTGGAGCACGAGGGGTGGGGCCATTTCACCTCGATGCAGGTCCGCGGCGGCCGGACCCGCGGCCTTGACCTGCACTTGGCCCGGCTGGAGGCGGCGCATCAGGAGGTGTACGGCCGGCCGCTCGGCGGTCAGGAGGTCCGCAACCGCATCCGGCACGCCCTCGGCGGCCGGCCGGACGCCAGCGTCCGCGTCTACGGCTACTGGGCCGGGCTGATCGTCACGGTCCGCAAGCCGCAGGACACGCCGGACCGCCCCCACTCGATGATGGCGGTGCAGTTCCAGCGCCCGCTGGCCCGGCTCAAGCACGTGGGCAGCTGGGGTCAGGGCCGGTCCGGCGACGCCGCGCTGGCGGCCGGGTTCGACGAGGGCTTGCTGACCGACGAGACCGGCCGGATCTCCGAAGGCACCGTCACCAACGTGGGCTTCTGGCGGGACGGCACCGTAATCTGGCCCGACGCGCCGAAGCTGGACGGCATCACGATGCTCGTCCTGCGCCGTCAGTTCGCCGCCGCCGGCGTCAGCCAGGCCGAGGAGACGGTCCGCGTGCAGGACCTGGCCCGTTACGGCGGGATGATCCTGTGCAACTCGCGCGGCTGGGCGCCGGTCGGCCGCGTCGACGACCAGGTGATCTCCCACGACGAGGCCTTCACCGCCGTCATCAAGGCCGCGCTGGACAGCTGCCCCTGGGACGAGATCTGACCGCGGCCGCGCCGTGAGGGGGAGGTGCTCACGCGAGTGGGCTTGGAGATCGAGAGCCGGCCGTCAGAGTCGCCGTATATCGAACGGGTGTGGCGCAGCAGCAGCTCCGAGGTCAGCCAGATGACATCGATCGCCGCGGCGCACTGGGACCTGGTCTTCTGGCAGACTTACCGGCCGGCGCGGTAGCTAGCGCAGCTAACCGATCAGGTGCCGACCGGCGGTTCGCGGATGCCGAGCTCGGCCAGGCTCGGCGCCCGCCCCGGCCAGCTGCCGCCGCCGTGGCCGCCGAGTTCGGCGGTACTCACCCAGGCGGTCCGGTCGAAGTCGCCGTTCCACGCCCGCGCCAGCGCGCGGGGCAGCCCCCACCAGCCGAGCCGGGTCAGCCACCGCTGCTCGCTGACGGCGCCGATCGCCTCCCAGAACAGCAGCGCGACCTCGAACCCGCGGCCCAGTGACTCGTCGTCCGCCACGCCGCCGGCGAACGGATCGTAGGCCTCGGCCTCCTCGGCCGGTTCCTCCGTGCTCATGAGCTCGGGGCATTGCCTGGCGTACCTGACCAGGTCCCCGGCCGTGACGGTGGTGTTGACGCCGGAACGGACCAGGCCGATGACGGCGCCCGCCCAGTCCGCCGGGCGGAGCAGCGCCACCGGCTCGAGCGACGGCGAGTCGACCCCGACGTGGCGCCGCATCGTCGCCATGGCGCCGGCGGCGTCGAGCCACAGGTCGGCGTCATCGGCCGGTGACCGCTTGCGCGGCCGCTGGCCCCACGCGGCGCGGGCCAGCTGCCGGTACGGCCACTTGCGCACCGCCGACCTGAACCGGGCCGCCGCCACGGCGAGTTCCTCGGCGGGTACCGGCACCGCCTGCGCCTGCGGAAGGGCCTCCCGGAGCAGCGTGACCGCGTACCTCTCCGCGGCATCCCAGGCCAGGCTGAGGTCATCAGGACCGGGGGCGCCGCCCCCGACGTCATAGAAGCCTTGCTCGCCACCCATCGCCACTGAGCCTAGCTGGGTAGCTCACCCGATGCCGGGCTGAGGGCGTGATACTGGGCGTCATGGAGTTGAGCCCGTTCCGGATCGAGCGCTTCTACGCACGGTATGAGCACAGCACGCGGTTCATGCTGTCGAGCAGCGACTGCGAGTCGCGCACGATCGGCGCGCTGCTCGAGTTCGAGCCCGGCGCCCAGGAGCGGTTGCTGGAGACCTGGTGCGGGTACACCGAGCCGCCGGGCGGCCCGGAGCTGCGCGAGGCGATCGCCTCGCTCTACGAGCGGACCTCCGCGCCCGAGGTGATGGCCACCTCATGCGCGGAGGAGGGCATCTTCCTGCTCTACCACGCCCTGCTCCGGCCCGGTGATCACGTGATCGTCGAGACGCCCTGCTACGAATCGGCGCTCCAGGTCGCGCGCAGTACCGGCGCCGAGGTGAGCCAGTGGGAGCGCCGGTACGAAGACGGCTGGGCGCACGACGTCGGCGCGCTGGCCGCCCTGATCCGCCCGTCGACGCGCCTGCTCTACCTCAACCAGCCGCACAATCCCACCGGCACGCTGATGACGCGGCCGGTGTTCGAGCAGGTCATCGAGCTGGCCCGCGCGCACGGGCTGGTGGTGTTCAGCGATGAGGTCTACCGGGAGCTCGAGCACGACCCGGCCAGCCGGCTGCCGGCCGCCTGCGATGTGTACGAGCGGGGCGTCTCGCTCGGCAGCATCTCCAAGAGCTACGGCCTGCCGGGGCTGCGGACCGGCTGGATCGCCACCCGCGACGCCGGCCTGCGGGACGCCGTGGCGACGCTGAAGGACTACACGACCATCTGCGCGAGCGCGCCGAGCGAGTTCCTGACCGGGCTGGCGCTGCGCCACCGCCAGGTCCTCGTCGACCGCAACCTCGCGATCGTGCGGCGTAACCTGCCGCTCCTCGACGCCTTCTTCGAGCGGCACGCCGGGACCTTCGCGTGGTCCCGCCCGACGGCCAGCCCGATCGGCTTCCCTCGTGTCACCGGGCTCGGTGACCTCACCCGGTACTGCGAGCAGCTCGCCGAGACCGGCGTCCTGCTCCTCCCGGGCTCGGTCTACGACCAGCCGGGCCACGTCCGCATCGGCTTCGGCCGGGCCGACATGCCCGAAGCCCTCGAACTCCTCGAGGCCAGCCTCACTGGCGTTTCGCGGCTGGAATAGTACGTGCCGGACCCGCGTTCCTACCCTGGCCGATGCGTTAGTGTCCCCCGGGCCTAACCATTGCCTTCATGGAATACCGTCCGGCTGGAGCCATGTTGCGCCTTTCGCCGTGAGGCGACCTGCGCACCGGCCACGGCACGCCCTCGTGAGCACACGCTCCCGGGGGCGCTGTCATGTCCGGCCTCAGGACTTACAGACGGCGGAACTCGGGATGGCTGTCGTGCCAGATGATCACGATCGCCTTCCCGACGATGCTGGCGCCCTGGATGGGCCCCCAGTAGCGGCTGTCGCAGGAGTCCGCGCGGTTGTCACCCAGGACGTAGAACTCGCCCGGCGGGACGCGGTAGGGATGCTGGCGGCTCGCGATCGGCGGGCCGAGCGGGTCGTGGGCCGGCAGGTACGGCTCGGCCAGCAGGTGGCCGTTGATGTAGATGCTGTCGCCTGAGGAGTAGATGGTCTGGCCCGGCAGCGCGATGACGCGCTTGATGAGGTCCCCGTCCGGATCTCCTGGGCACTGGTCGAGCGGCGGGTGGGTGAACACCACGATGTTGCCCTCGCGGACGTCGTGCCAGCTGAAGAACGCCTTCTGCACCAGCAGCCGGTCGTACACCGACAGCGTCGGGACCATCGACGCCGACGGGATCCAGAAGGTCTGCACGACGAACGTCCGCAGCAGGAAGGCCAGCAGCGCCGCCGACAGCAGCGTGACGACCGTCTCGGTCACCCCTTTCCGCCAGCGCCTCATGGAGTGGACCCATGGACCGAGCTCGTGCTGGCCGCCCTGGCCGGTGCCGACTCGGCCACCAGGGCCGCCGACAGGCCGAGCAGGCACGCCGCGGCCAGCAGCGCCGCGGCCACCGCGCTCAGCGGGCGGCCTGGACGCGGGGTCAGCCACGCGCG
>Ga0335085_10007456_pt1 | contig 16952 bp, 11 predicted proteins | sample Lox_Sample_45_FD_206712 | JGI IMG/M metagenome (GOLD analysis project Ga0335085, IMG submission 206712) | Soil microbial communities from Loxahatchee National Wildlife Refuge, Florida, United States - Lox_Sample_4.5 | ecosystem: Environmental > Terrestrial > Soil > Wetlands | place: USA...
GCCACATCCATGTCGTGATAGCGACATCAGTGCCACATCCATGTCGTTACGGGAAGCGGCCCGGGCCGGGGAGGCGGCATCAGGAGGCACCGGGGCACCACCTGTCCCGCACCCGGGGTGCTGCCCGGAAGGACATGAGCGGCCGGCCACGTCCCGCACCTCCACCGTTGAAGATCCCCTAGGCGAGAGCCCCTCCTCGGTACCCCATGTGCCACCGGGTAGGTATTCCCGGGACGGCACCGGTGGTCCCCAGTGGGCTGCGGGGCGGATGCGGTCAGAATGTGGCGATCGGGTTGACCGGGCTGCCGGAGGTGCCGGCCAAGCGGACCGGCGCGACCGCGAGGTGGAAGTCCCACTGGCCGAGCGCGGCCGCCGTCGCCGCGCACGCCTCCAGGTCGCAGTTGTCGAGCAGCCACAGACCCATCGCGACGAGGCCCACGGCGTGAACCGGCATCAGCACGTCTTCGTATCCCGACGGCTGAACGTCCTGGGGGGTGTCAGCGCCGATCAGCGCGACCTCCCGTTCATGCAGCCACGGCAGGCAGGACGCGTGCCAGCCGGCCTGCGTGAAACCGCTGGCCGCGCCGGCCTCGGGCCGGGCGCGGCCATAGCCGGTCCGCAGGAGTACCGCGTCGCCGGATCGCACCCGCACGCCCTGGCGGCGCTCGGCCTGTTCCAGATCGCCGGGGAACACACCCTGCCCCGGTTCCAGCCACGGCACATCGCGGGCCCTCGCGATGTCCAGCAAGACACCACGCGTGATGATCCCGTTCGCCGCCGCCGTGACAGCTGCCCACGCCGATCCCGTCGCGGCGTCGACCAGCGAGTGCGGCCGCCCGTTGTACATCGTGCCGTCCCAGAAGATGTGGCACGGCGAGTCGACGTGGGTGACGGTGTTGCCGTGGAACGTGATGCCGAGCCGCTCGGACGAAAAGCCCCAGCGCCGGTCGTTACGGAATCCGGGCGCCGGCATGTCCCCGGCACCTGGCATGTCGGCGGCGCACGGGCACGTCGTCGTCGACCGCTCCATCTCCTCGGGTACGGCGACCTCCCACGCGCACGACACGCTCCGGCCGTGGCGCACGGCCCGCGCCGCCGCCAGCCGGATGTCGTCGGTGATGTGGTTCAGCGTCCCGAGCTCATCGTCGTCACCCCACCGTCCCCAGTTCGACAGCGCGCTGAAGTAGCCGAGCACGTCGTCCTGTGCGGGTATCGGCCGCCCGGCCGTCATCTCAGCATCGACTCCTCCGGTCACTGGCGGCGTCAGATGCGGGCAACGCCGGCGATGGTGTATTCCTCGCGCTGCGAAAGCTGCGTCGCTGCTGTCCAAGTCCGCCACTGTCGCGCGTCGACCACGCCGGGCGGCAGAATCTCCAGGGGACCGAAGAAGCTGGTGAACTCCGCGACAGAATGGTTGTGCACCTGCGCTACCGAGGTGGAGTAGTCGTCGAAGCCCTCCTCCGAGCCCTGTCTGTCGACGTGGATCGCGGAGAGCACGAGGAAGCTTCCCGGTGCTAGCGCCGCCGTATAAGCGGCCACGAGGTCGCGTGCGGCGTCGGCCGGGAAGAAGTGCAGCAGGTAGCCCATGACCAGGCAGACCGGAACCGACAGGTCGATGCCAGCGCTGACGCTGTCGAGGATCGCCGGTACCTCGCGCGCGTCACCCGCCACGACCGTCACTCCCGCGCAGCCCTTGGCGGTCAGTGCGTTCAGGTGGCTGAGGACGATCGGGTCGTTGTCGACGTACGCCCCCCGCGCGTCGGCGATAACCTCGCGGGCTGATTCAAGCGTGTTCGGCGTCGTCGGCATGCCACAGCCGATGTCGATGAACTGGCCGATGCCCTGTTTCGCCGCCCAGGCAACGGCACGGGCGAGGAACTGGCGGTTCTCCCGCGTGATGGCCGGGATCAGCGGAGCTATCGCTATCATCTGATCCGCCAGGTCGCGGTCGGCCGCGAAATTGTCCTTGCCGCCGAGGAAGTAGTCGTAGACCCGAGCGATGCTTGGGACTCTCGGATCGAATTCCGCCACGGAGGCAATACTAGGACGTTGACGCTGGTGAAGCCTTCGTCACGGGGTTTCGGTCCCGGCCGTGTGCTGATTGTCGCTGATCCACGCGGTCGCGTCGGCGTGGGCGCGCTTGAGCGTGGCGCCCACCCGCATATTGCCGCTGTAGATATTGTCCGGGCCGACCACGTCGGTCACGCCCGCGGTGCGGAGCTGCTCCTGAAGCTGTTCACCGGCCGACTCGATCACCAGCTTGCTGCCGGTGCTCGTGAGCGCGGTGCCGTAGCGGCACAGCACCTGCATGAACGTGGTGCCGAGATCGGTGCGGCCGCGCACCCTCAAGATGACCACCGAGTTGCCCGGGGCGCCGGCCGGGGCCGGCAGCTGTGCTTCGAACATCGGCGCAGCGGCGAAGAACAGGCTGCCGTACGGCTGGAGCACGACCACCTCGCCGGCCGGGAGCTCAGCCGGCGGGTCCGTCTCGATCAGGTGCCCGTCCGGATCGAGATGCTGGCGTTTGATGGTGACCTGGTTGGACTGGCGCACCACGTGCAGGACCATCGACAGGCCGACCCCCGCGAGCACCGCGTACTGCAGCGGGATGAGCATAGTAAGCGCGAAGCTGGTCGCCAGGACCGTCTTCTGGATGACGCCGGTCTTCCATACCGACCAGAGCTCGCGCGGTTTGATGGTCCGGCAGCCGATCAGGATGAGCAGCCCGGCCAGGGCGGGCATGGCGACGTGGCCGACCAGGCCGGTGAAGGCGAGGACCACCACCGCCATCACCACGCCGGCGGTCAGCAGGGACAGCCGCGTCCGAGCGCCTGCCGCCTTGTTCAGCGCGGTGGCCGACCCGGATCCGCCCACTGGCATTCCGCGGAAGGTCCCGGCGATCACGTTGGCGGCGCCCTGCCCGATGAAGTCGCGGGAGGCGTCGGGGGAGACCCCGCCCGGGTTGGGGAAGGCAGCGGAGATGGCCGCTCCCTGGACCAGCCCCACGAAGGCCAGCGACAGCGCCGGGATCAGCAGCGAGGGGACCAGCCCGAGGACCGGGGCTACCGGTACCGGCAGCGAGCGGGGAATGGCGCCGAGCTCGCCGACGGTGGCGACGCTGTCCCAGCCGAGGAGGGCGACGCCGGCCGAGGTGACGATGACCGCGAGCACCAGCCCGAGCGGGCCGAGCCTGGTCCGCTCGAGCACGAGTATCAGCACGATCGTCAGGACTCCGACCGCCAGGGACTGCAGGTGGATCTGTCCGGGATGGAGCAAGGTGTTAATCGCGCGGATGATCCGGTTGGCCCCGTCCGCCTTATAGCCGGTGAGGTTGGCCAGCTGGCCGAGAACGATGTTGACCCCGACCGCGGACATGAAACCGGTCAACACCGAGTTGGACACGAACCGCAGCGCGTACCCGAGCCGCAGGAACCCGGCCGCGAGCATGATCACCCCGGTGAGTACCGACAGGGTGAACAAGGCCCGCTCCTGATCACCGGCCGAGTGCACCGCAGGCACGTCGGCGACGATGATGGACATGGCGCTGGTGGCCTGGACGGCCATGAAGGTGGAGCTGGTGAACAGCGAGCCGCCGATCGTGCCGAACAGGTAGGCGTACAGACCGGCCAGCGGGCTGACTCCGGCCAGCAGGCCGGCCGCCAGGCCATCGGGAACGCTCTCCACGCCGAGGACCAGGCCGGCCACGGCGTCCTTGCCCAGCGTCTCCCGCCTGGTCCCGACGCGAATTTTCACGTTCCACTTCAACCGGCCAGCGCCGGGCCGGACATCACCCGCCGTGGGTGAAGCCTGCCCGCGACCCGGCTACTGGCCACCTGCGCGCCGGTCGCGCGGCGAAGCCCGGCAGGCCCAGGAGCAGGTGCGCCCGCAGCACGGATCCCGCGGCCGGGCTGCGGCTACCTTGACCAGCACCTCATTCTCGCTGACCGCTGGGAATTGGTGCGCTAGCTTGAAGTGGAATGCCTGAGATGCGGGTCGGGGCTCAGCTGACCGCGAGAGCGTGGCGAAGGGTTGTTCGTGCAGGTATCGACCGTTCCTGGCTACGGCCACCGGTACCGGCGGTGGGTGCTTGATTCGCTCAGGTACATCGACGTGCAGGACCTCGCGACCGGCGGTGATCACATCCCGGAACTAGCTGAGCTCTATGTCGATATCGCGCTGGTTCGCCAACCCTCGCATCAGGTTTCTGGTGACCTGCTCAGCCAGGCGGCCGAGAACACCGCAGAACGGCATTCGATCAGCGAAGTCCTCGACCGCCGCCCGCCCGTGGTCCTCGCGCTGATCGGCCAGCCCGGAAGCGGGAAGAGCACCCTGCTCGCCCACGCGGCCTGCCGCAGCGCCCAGACGGCCGTGCGCGGGCGCCTGGGCCACAGGCGCGTGCCCATCCTGCTCGCGCTGCGTGAGCACGCCGAGTCGATCGTCACCGACCCGGCAATCTCGCTGCCAGACGTCGTACGGGCCGCGGTCGGCGGCGGCCCGGGCAAGGAACCGCGCGGCTGGTGGGAGCGCCAGCTACGCCGCGGCCGGTGCCTGGTCCTGCTCGACGGCCTGGATGAGGTTGCCCGCGCCGACGACCGCCGCGCTGTGGGTGACTGGGTCGAGCGGCAGATCGCCGCTCACCCGGGTAACCACTTCGTGGTCAGCTCCCGGTCCTTCGGTCTCCCTGGCTTGCTGATCGCTCAGGCCGATGTTTTCGTGGTTCCGCCGTTTACGGCTGCTCAGGTCCGGGACTTTCTGGATCGTTGGTACCTGGCCGCCGAGCGGCATGCGACCGGCGGCTCCGGAAGGAGCGCACAGCGCGCCGTCCAGATACGGGCCCACGAGTCCGCCGCCAGGCTGACCTATCTCCTGGGGCAGCATCCGGTACTGCATGACCTGGCGGTCAATCCACTGCTGCTGACAATGATCGCCACGGCCCACCGGTACCGTGGTGCACTGCCGGACAGCCGCGCCGACCTCTACGGGGAAATCTGCCACGTCCTGCTTTCGCGTCGCGGTCAGGCCAAGGACCTCCCCCAACTGTGGTCCTGGCCCGCCAAACAGGCGCTCTTGGCCACGCTCGCCTACCAGATGATGCGCGACCACGTCAGCTACCTCCCCGCCGGCCGCGTCCAAGAGATCCTCAAGCCTCAGCTGGAGCGCTTCCCCTCGTCGGCCACCGGCGAAGCGTTCCTCGACGACATCTCGCATAACGGCCTGCTCATCGAGGTACCCTCGGGCGGCTACTCCTTCGCGCACCTGACCTTCCAGGAGTATCTAGCCGCCCGGCATGTCAGCGTCAGCCCCGATCTTGTGACGAGCCTCGCGGACAGCGTCGGTGACCCCTGGTGGCAGGAGACTATCCTGCTGTACGCGGCAGCCGGCGACGCCAGCCCGATCGTCCGTGCCTGCCTGGACAGCGGCACGATCCCCGCTCTCACCCTGGCCTTTGACTGCAGTGAAGCCAGCACCGAGATCGATCCTGACCTGCGCCAGCGCCTTGACCTGGAACGCCGGCGGGCCTTCGAGCCGGACTGCTCCGCCGAGCACCGGCGGCTGATAGCCGGCGTCGTGGCCTCGCGCCTCACGCGCCAGACCCTTACCACCGCCGCCGGGACCAGGATCTGTACTTCGCCTGTCCCCGCCGAGCTGTACTGGCTCTTCCTCGCCGACACCCAGGCGCCCCGGCCTGACAGCCCCTGTGACCCCCACTCCGGCCAGCCTGCCACCGGTACCTGGGGCACGGAGGCACAAGCCTTCGTCAGGTGGCTGAATTCGATCACCGCGACCGCTACGGGAATCGAGGTCAGGCTCCCGCGTCATGACGAGCTTCAGGAAGAGGCCATCGCCAGCGCGCTGAGCGGCCAGCTCCCCGACTCCGTGACGTCTGCGTGGACTCAGCCGCCCCCGGAACTGTGGCTGCGTCCTGGCCAGCCCCATCCGCACGAGCTGAGCGGCGCCGCGCTCCGTCAGGTAATCGCCGTCGACGCGGAGAACACCGCCATCGTGCCTCAGATACTCACTGCCGCAATCCTCAACGTTGCTCTCGATATCATCCGCGACCTTGACGACGTCCGTGCCCTCAGCGGCGCCCTAGCCGACGACCTCACCGCTCGCGCCAACTCGGGCGGGCAGGCAGTCGACCTCATGCATGCTCATGCGCACGCCGTTGTCCTCACCTATGGCCACGCCCTCGACCTCACTCGCGCCGACGCGATTACTCACACGTGCGCTGCCGACCCTGACCTCATCCATGCCCTCGATCTCGCTGGTGTCCGCGCCCTAGCCGACGCCATCGCCCACGATCTCGCGAGTGCCGTCGACCTAGCCCGCAGCCGCGCCATCGAACTCGCCAATGCCATCGATCTCGACCTGAGCGTCCTCAGCGCCTTCGACTTCGACATCGGTCACGCCAGCGACCTCGCCCGCATTCACGCGAGCGACCTCGACCAAGCGGACCGGCTCGCCCGCAGCGTCACTAACTACCCCGACCCTGACCTCGCGCGCGTCTTCGGCGCCAGTGGCGCCCGCACCCTCGACCCGGCGCTCCCGCTCCCCGGAGTCCTGGGACTGTCGCTGCGGTGGGCCGCTGACGGACCGCTCGCCAGCACCTTGCTTCAGGTGCTGACCGAAACCGCGCCTGCAAGCCCGGGAGCCTCCCCGCTGCCCGCCGACCTTTACCTGGCATTCGCACGCGCGCTTGTGTCCCGAGCTGGGATTCACGAGGCTACGCAGCTGAAGGCGGCCCTTGCCTATCCACTCACCGATGCGCTGCGCGAGGTGGAGGCAGCCGAGTCCCGTACGGGAGATCGTTCCCCCGATGGGACATGGGTAACGGGGTTCCGCCGCCTGGCGGACGCATGCGTGCCGATGTGCGGCACGCATCAGTCTCCGAGCCCGCCTGAGGCAGCGGCACTGAGGGTTGTCGCCCTTGCCCTAGCCGACAGCGCCACAGTGCCAGGGTCTGATGCCGCTAGCATCTTGCGAACAGTCGCCGCCACCGTCGCCCTGATCGAGAACCGGGGTAAGGGCGAGTCCCAGACCGGCGAGTCCATCATCCTGGCGCTGGCATAGGGATTATGTGCCCCGGGTTCGGCCACGTCGCTAGCCGTCACCTCAGATCACTTCGAAGACCTCTATTCCGAACGGGTCGAGGTTCACGCCTTCGGTAATCTCCGTGCCATCTAGCGTGACGAGCGCACTGGCGGTGCCGAGGACCGGCTTGGTCGTGAGCGGCTCGGCGGCATGGCTGGCCAGCACGGCGAAGCGGGTGCCATCGTCGCGGGTCAGGGTGTCGCAGGCGACCCGCGGGTCGTCCACGGTGACCTGGCGGCGCATTCCGGCGTGGCGGGCCAGGGCGTCGTAGAGGGTTACCGTGTCGTCGGGATTGACCTGCGGGGTCAGCGCGGCCATGTGCTCGACCGGGTAGGTGCACAAGATCAGCGAGCCGCGGCCGATCCGCCGCCGCAGCAGCGCGGGACGGCTGCGGCCGTCGGTGGCCAGCACCTCCGCACCAGCTGGCTCGGCCGGCAGGAATGCCCGGCTGTGCGGATCGCCGGCTGCCTTGAAGGTGAGCGCGGTTCCGCTGGCCAGGCCGCCGAAGTCCTGCTGCAGGGTGAAGGTCACGACGTCGTCCTCGACCGGGCTGCTGAGGCCGACATCGAGCTGGTGCCGGACGCCGAACATCTCATTGAGCCGCCCGTATGACGGCCCGCGGTGCCACGCGGTGTCACCCGGCGAGTAGGACACGTAGACGCAGGCGCCGCCGGCGGCGAGCCGTTCCAGCGCGGCGGCCGTGGGCGCGAGCAGCTGCTTCACCGACGGGGCCAGGTAAAGCCGCGCATCGCCATTACTGGCGATCCCGCCCGATTCCCTGGTGAGCGCGACCGGCAGGTCCGCCAGCCGGGCCGAGACGTAGGCCTGGGCCAGCGTCCGCGCGATGGTTCCCCGGTCGGCCGGATCGGCGAACGGGTAGGCCGTGTCCAGGTAGCTCGGGACGATCAGGGCGGCGTCGGTGTCGGACCGCGTGCAGCGGGTTACCTCGATCGCCGCCAGCGTGGCCGCGAACGCCTGCATCTCGCGCAAGGTGGCCTTGGGCTGGCCGGCCGCGTCGGTGAGGCCGAAGTGCTGCTCGAAGGCGTGGTGCCGGTACGGGTCCTGGCCGGCCAGGTCGAAGTCGGTGTTGTTCCAGGCGATCCAGCCGGTCGCCCCGGCCAGCAGGCTGTGGTGCAGGACGTGCCGGTAGTAGCGGGCCCCGTTCTCCTCCGACGCGAAGTCGGAGCTGACGCCGAACTCCTCGAGCACCACCGGCTGGCCGAACGTGCCGGCCAGCTCGCAGTGCCAGGCGGCCGCGTAGTACTGCCGGATCCGGTCATCGCCCACCGGGTACACGTGCGGGCCGATGAAGTCGCAGAGCGAGGCGGCGTCGGCGAGCCGGAACCCGTTCTCCCGCCCGGTTACCTCGAGGCCCCAGGCGCCGTCGCCGAGTGAGAACGGCTGGTGGCCGCCGGCCGCGCGCACCGCGTCCCGCATGATCTGCGCCCAGGCCGCGACGATCCCGGGCGGCGCCTGGTCCCCGCCGTACAGCGGCATCTCGTTGGAGACCAGCCAGCCGGCCACGGCCGGGTGCGGGCCGAACCGGCGCACCATCTCCCCGGCGAACCAGGCCTGCCGCCCGACCATCCACACGTCGGAATACAGGTCCCGGCCGCCCCGCCAGGCCGGGTCCCAGTTCTGCCCCGACATGTGCCCGACGATGAACGTGGGGACCGTGCCCAGGCCCCGTTCGGCATGGGCGTCGAGGAAGTCGGCGAACCGGGCCGTCATGTTCTCGTCAATCGCGTCCGGCTCGGGCATGAAATCGGGCCAGTAGAAGAACGACCTGGTCATCGTCAGGCCGTGCTCCCGCAGTACCCGCAGTTCCTCGCGGACCACGGCCGGGTCGTAGCAGCGCCACATATGCGGGCCCCCGGTCCTGGACCAGAAGTTGGCCCCGAGCCAGCTGGTCGGCTGCGAGTCGGCCACGATCCTGGCGGTATGCCTGCGCACCGGACACCGCTCCCTTCCCCGGATGGCTTGCCAGCCCTGCTCCGCACGAGCCGGCGCCTGACTCTTGCGTTGCGGTATCCGCGCCCTTGGCATCGGCCGGTGCTGAGATCGAATCACTATACCGGTTTAGTTGTCAATTGCTTACGCTGGATCTGGCAACCTTGAGTTGGCAGGCTAGCGAACCTGCGCGGGACTACGCGGACGCGGAGGGGATCAGCCGATGAGACGTCCGACCATCGCCGACATCGCCCAGCGAGCGGGCGTGACCAAGGCCGCGGTCTCCTTCGCCCTGAACGGCCAGCCCGGCGTGTCGGCCGCGACCCGCGAGCGCATCCTGGCCATCGCGGCCGAGATCGGCTTCGAGCCGAGCAGCGCCGCCCGGGCGCTGACCGACGGCCGCGCCGGGGCTTTCGGCCTCATCATCGACCGGCCGGCCCGCACGCTGGGCAGCGAGGCATTCTTCATGCAGCTCATCTCGGGCATCCAGGCGGAACTGGCCCAGAACCATATAACGCTGCTGTTCACCGTGGCCGAACACCAGGCTGAGGAGATCCGCACGTACCGCACCTGGTGGGCGCAGCGCAAGGTGGACGGCGTGTTCCTGGTCGACTTGCAGGTGCGCGACCGCCGGATCCGCGTGGTCGAGGAGCTCGCCATGCCGGCCGTGGTGCTCGGCACTCCGCGGGGGGCGGGCCGCCTGCCCGCCGTCTGGCAGGACGACCTGGCCGCCACCGAGACCATCGTCGGTCACCTGGCCGGGCTCGGTCACCGGCGGATCGCCCGGGTCGGCGGGTTCGCCCGCTACTGGCACTCCCGGCTGCGCACTGACGCGCTCGCCCGGGCGGCCGCCGCGGCCGGCATCGAGGCGATCTCGGTGGTTGCCGACTACACCGCCGAGCATGGCGCCGAGGCGACCAGGGACCTGCTCAAGCAGGCCGCGCCGCCCACCGCGATCTTGTACGACAACGACGTGATGGCGGTGGCCGGGCTCGGCGCGGCCCAGCGGATGGGCGTGCGCGTGCCCGCCGACCTGTCCATCGTGGCCTGGGACGACAGCATGCTCTGCGAGCTGGTCCACCCCGCGCTCACCGCGTTGCACCGGGACATCCCGGCGACGGGGGCACGCGCGGCCTGGATGCTCCGCGAGGCGGCGGCCGGCCGGCCGCCGGGCAACTTGCAGGAGGCGCTGCCGGTCCTGGAGGTGCGCGAGAGCACCGCGGCCGTGCCGAGCCCGTCCCGGGCCCGCAGCGCGTCCGCGGCCGCGGACGCCGGGTAAACGCCGGGACACCGTAACCGGACGCGAGGGCTGTGCAGCCTAGCGGCCATCTCGTTTACCTGTCCGATATTCGATCGTGATCTTAGCGATACGATTCTGCGGCTTTACTTAGCGCTTTCTTCTGACAACACTTAACCGGTATAGCTGTGCTCGGCGATTACCGAGGAGGTAGGAGCAGGTGAGACGCAACACGACGGCGATGAGCAGCAAGTGGGCGAGGAGCAGGGGCGCTCGTTGGGGTACCGTCGCGGTGGCGGCCGCGCTTACCTTGGCTACGGCCAGTGCCTGCACCAGTTCGTCGTCAGGCAGCAATCCCAAGTCCACCAGCGCGCCGTCGCCGTCGTCGACGGCCGCGCTGGCCGGGTTCCCGCGCAGCCAGACCCTGTACACCAGCGGCACGGCTTACGCGCCGCCGACCATCTGGAACCCGTTCGACCTGGGCAACTTCGCCACCGGCACGCAGGGACTGATCTACGAGCCGCTGTTCCTGTACGACCCGGTGAAGAACACCTACGACCCGTGGCTCGCCAGCAGCGGCACCTGGAGCGGCACGACGTACACCATCCACGTCCGCAACGGCGTGAAGTGGAGTGACGGTACGGCGCTGACCGGCGGCGACGTCGCCTACTCGATCAACCTGGCCATGACCAACAAGTCCGACCCGTACAACTCGAACACCTCGACCGTGAAGAGCGCGACCGCCAGCGGCAACACCGTCACCGTGACGTTCAACTCGCCGCCCGGTTACAGCGAATGGCAGGACTATCTCTGGAAGGCTCCGGTCGTCCCGCGGCACGTCTGGTCCAAGCTCTCCGCCGCGCAGCAGGTCACCGGGGCCAACACCCACCCGGTCGGCACCGGGCCCATGCTGCTCGACACCTACAACGCCACCGAGGTGGCCTACCAGGACAATCCGGGCTGGTGGGGCACCAGCCAGCTGGGCCTGAAGTTCAAGTTCAAGTACCTGGTCGACGTGGTCAACGGCTCCAACAACGTCGAGCTGTCGGCGCTGACCGCGGGCCAGGTCGACTGGAGCAACAATTTCCTGCCCGGCATCAACGAGCTCATCAGCGGGCTGGGCGGCAACGCCGGGTACGGCCTCAAGACGTTCTACGCCAAGTCCCCGTACATGCTGCCGGCGAACACCGTGTGGCTGGAGCCGAACACGACCAAGGCTCCGATGAACAACGTCAACTTCCGCAAGGCGATGGCGTACGCGATCAACCCGCAGCAGCTGGTCCAGGTCGTCTATAGCGGCATCACCGAGCCCGCCGGCCCGACCGGCCTGCTGCCCAACCTGGAACCCTACATCGACCAGGGCGTGGTCAGCCAGAACGGCTTCTCCTACAACCCCTCCCTGGCCAAGCAGTACCTGGCCAAATCGGGCTACCACGGCCAGAACCTCACCCTGGAGGTCCCGGACGGGTGGACCGACTGGATGGCGGGCGTCCAGGTGATCTCCCAGGACCTGGCGGCGGTGGGCATCAAGGTCACGCCCACCTTCCCGCAGGCCGCGGCGCGCAACGCCGACCTGACGAACGGCTCCTACGACCTGGCGCTGGACAACAACGCCCAGCTCGACTCCACGCCCTGGAGCTATTTCCAGCGGATCTACCAGCTGCCGATCGCCAAGCAGCAGACGGCCCAGCTCAACTGGGAGCGGTTCAGCTCGCCGTCCGACTGGGCCCTGGTGCAACAGGCGGGCAGCACGCCGGTGACTGACACGGCCAAGCTGAACTCGATCTACAGCCAGCTGGAAAAGGACTTCCTCACCCAGCTCCCGCAGATCCCGGTCTGGTACAACGGCGCCTGGTTCCAGGGCAACACCAAGTACTGGACCAACTACGCGCAGAGCGGCACCAGCAACGAGAACACCCCGGTCATGTGGAACGGCTACCTCGGCTCCATGACGACGGTGTACGCGCTGGCCAACCTGTCCCCGGCCCCGGCGCCCAAGCCCTAACCGACCGGCCACGGCCCGTCATCCCACCTGGCGGGGGATGACGGGCCGCTGGCCGCCGGCCCAGCCCAGGAGGGCGAGTGCGACGCTATCTGACCAGGAAAGTGATCACCTACCTGCTGGCCTTCTTCGTCGGCGCGACCATCGACTGGGGCATCCCGCACCTGATGCCAGGTAACCCGGTCCAGCTGTACCTGTCGAAGTTCCAGCTCCAGCCGGGCGGCTACGCGGCCCTGTACAAGACCATGTCCGAGGCGTTCGGCACCAGCCTGCCGCTGTGGGACCAGTACCTGCATTTCTGGTCCGGCCTGCTGCACGGCGACCTGGGGGTCAGCATCTACGACTTCCCTGGCCGGGTGACCACGCTCATCTTCGACGCCATCCCGTACACCCTGGCCCTGCTCGGGCCGGCCATCGTGCTGTCGTACCTGCTCGGCAACCGGCTCGGCGCCGCTGCCGCCAGGCGCAGGTCGCTCGACAACACCGTGCTCCCGGCCGGCTACGTGCTCCAGGCCATCCCCTATCCATGGCTGGCCCTGGCCCTCCCGTACCTGCTCGGCGTGGTCTGGCACGTGTTCCCGATCTCCGGGCCCTACGACCAGACCCTGCTGCCCGCGCTCTCGTGGCCCTTCGTATCGAGCCTGCTCTATCACTGGTTCCTGCCGTTCCTCACGGTGTTCCTGGTCAGCCTGGGCGGGTGGGCCATCGGGATGCGGAACCTGGTGATCTACGAGCTGGAGAACGACAGCTCGCGGTACCTGCGGGCACTCGGTGCCAGAGAGCGGCTAGTCCGGAGGCACGCCTACCGCAGCGCCTCGCTGCCCCAGCTCTCCGGCCTCGCCCTGGCCCTCGGGGTCGTTATCGGCGGCAACATCGTCACCGAGATCGCCTTCCACTATCCCGGCCTCGGCCTGCTGATCTACAACGCGATCGAGGACGAGGACTACTTCCTGCTGCAGGGCATCTTCATCTTCATCGTCATCGGCGTGCTGCTCGCCAACTTCGTCATCGACCTCGTCTACATCACCGTGGACCCGAGAACCAGGCTCAGCATGCAGGGAGCGGCGCAATGATCGAGCCGGTGAGGCGCGCCGCGGAGCTGCCCCCCGCGAGCCGAAGGGGCGCGTTCCCGTCTGGACTGAGGAGCGAGGAGCCTGCGACGAGCGACGAGGGAAGACGGGAACTCCGGGCGCCCCGGAGGCGAGCGGGACAACAGAGTGACCTGCTGTATTACGCCAAGCGCAACTCCAAGCTGGTCTTCGGCCTGAGCCTGGAGCTGTTCTTCGTCCTGGCCGCCATCATCGGGCCGGTCATCTCGCCGCACGGCACCGCCGAGTTCTTCCTCCCGCGCCAGCCGCCCTCGGCGCAGCACTGGATGGGCACCGACTACTTCGGCCACGACGTGTTCGCCCAGCTGGTCAACGGCTTGCAGCTGAGCTACCTGGTGGGAGCGCTCGGCGCGCTGTGCGCGGCGCTGGTCGGCATGGCGCTGGGCTTCACCGCCGGTTACCGCGGGGGGCTGCTCGACGACGTGCTGCAGATGATCACCAACATCATGGTGATGATCCCGTCCCTGGTGCTGCTGGTGGTGATCGGCGCGTACCTGAAGACCCGGGGCGTGGTGTTCGAGGGCGTGTTCATCGGCCTGACCACGTGGCCCTGGGTGGCCCGGGCGGTCCGCGCGCAGACCTTCACCCTGCGCTCACGTGAGTTCATCGACCTGGCCCGCCTGTCGGGCAGGCGGGCCAGCAGCATCGTGGTCAAGGACATCGCCCCGAACATGGCGTCGTACCTGTTTCTCGTCGTCATCCTGCTCTTCGGCAGCGCCATGCTCCTCGCGGCCAGCTACGACTTCCTCGGGCTCGGCCCGACCAACGGCATCTCGCTCGGCACGATGATGAACCAGGCCATGCTGTGGAGCGCCCTGCAGCTCAAGATGTGGTGGTGGTTCGTGCCGCCGGGCCTGGTGCTCACCGGCATGGTCGCCGCCCTGCTGATCGCCAACGTCGGCCTCGACGAGGTCTTCAACCCCCGGCTGAGGGAGCAATGAGCGTCAAGGTCGAGAACCTCAGCATCGCCTACCCCACCCGGGCCGGCCAGGTGCGCCCGGTCGATGACGTCAGCTTCTCGGTCGCGGACGGGGAGATCATGGGCCTGGCCGGCGAGTCCGGCTGCGGCAAGTCGACGCTCGGCAACAGCCTGGTCTACCTGGAAGGCCGGATGCGGCACCTGGGCGGCCGGGTAGAGCTGGACGGCGCCGACCTGCCGATCGCCGACGTCCGGGCCATGCGGCCGCACCGGATGACGAAGATCTCGCTCGTCCCGCAGTACGCGATGAGCGCCCTCAACCCCACTCGCCGGATTGGCCGCCTGGCCACGGACCTGCTGCGCAGCCACGGCGTGCGCGACCCGGGCGTGATAACCGAGATGAGGCGGCGGCTGGCGCTCGTCGGGCTCGGCGACGAGGTGCTCAGCCGTTACTCGTTCGAGCTGTCCGGCGGGATGCGGCAGCGGGTCACGATCATCTTGTCCACCCTGCTGAATCCGTCACTGCTGGTGGCGGACGAGGTCACCTCGGCCCTGGACGTCTCGACCCAGCGGGCCGTGGGGGAAATGCTGATCGAGTTCAGGGACCGCGGGTTCGTCAAGAGCGTGATCGCGATCACGCACGACCTGTCCATCCTGGCCCAGGTCGCGGACAGCATCCTGGTGATGTACGCCGGCCGGCTGGCCGAGAAGGCGAGCACCGGCACCCTGGTCAAGGCCCCGCTGCACCCCTACACCCAGCTGCTGCTGGCCTCGCTGCCCGAAGTCGGGGTCCGGCACGACCAGGTCACCCTGACCGGCATCCCCGGCCGCCCGCCGTCGCTGGCCAGCCCGCCGCCCGGCTGCCGGTTCGCCGCCCGGTGCCCGTTCGCCCGCGACAAGTGCGCCGGGCAGCGGCCTCCGTTCGAGGAGGTACTGCCCGGTCACCACGTGGCCTGCTGGAAGGTACGCGAGGGGTGGCCGACGTGAGCGTGCTCCAGGTCGACCAGGTGTCCAAGCTCTACCGGGCCAGCAGCTTCGGCGGCGACGTGACGCCGGCGCTGCGCCAGGTCAGCTTCGGCATCGGCGCCGGCGAGGTGGTGACGCTGATCGGCGAGAGCGGCAGCGGCAAGACCACCCTCGGGAAGATCATCCTGCGGCTGGCGCCGGCCACCAGCGGGCGGGTGCTGTTCGAGGGCAGCGACATCGCGGCCCTGCGCCGGTCGCGGCTGCGGGACTACTACCGCCACGTCCAGGGGGTGTTCCAGGACCCGTTCAGCTCCTACAACCCCATCTACAAGGCGGACCGCGTCCTGGAGCTCGTCCGCGGCGTGTACTTCAGGCACGTGGGAGAGCGGGAGTGGCAGGGCAAGGTTGAGTCGGCGCTGCACGCCGTCGCGCTCAACCCCGGTGACGTGCTGGGCCGGTACCCGCATCAGCTGTCCGGTGGCCAGCAGCAGCGCCTGCTCATCGCCCGCGCCCTGCTGCTCGACGTCAAGCTGCTCGTCGCCGACGAGATCATCAGCATGCTCGACGCCTCCACCCGCGTCGACATCCTCAACCTGCTCGTCAGCCTCAAGCGGTCCGGACTGGCGATCCTGTTCATCACCCACGACCTGTCGCTCGGCCACTACGTGAGCGACCGGACCGTCATCCTGCGCCGCGGCGCGATCGCCGAGATGGGCGACACGGGCCGGGTGTTCGGCAATGCCCAGCACCCGTACACGCAGGATCTCCTGGCCGCCGTGCCTGAGCTGCACAAGAAGTGGCACGTGGCCGCCGGGAGAACACAGGCCAATGGCACGGGCGACGTCAGGACAGCCACCCCGGACGGCGCCGTCCGTGACCGCGCACGCTCGCTGACCAGGACCGGACGGCCGCACCGGCCTGCCGGAACGTTCGAGCCCCCGTTGCTGACGCAGTTCGAAGAGGATCATTTCGTCGCAGCCGCAGAACCCTGACGCCAGGCACGCGCATAACCCCGTTCGTTGGTAATGGTTTTCACGGTCGACTTAACCGGTTAATCAAATTCGTTAGGGATTACTCGAGCAAGGGAGTGGCAATGGCCGAAGTGTCCGTGAAACCGTACCGTCTGCGCACGCGGGTGGCCCCGAGCGGGCGACGAGGCCGCCGGGCGGTGCTAGCCCTCGGCCTGGCTGTCACGATGACCACGGCAAGCGCCGCGACCGCGGGCGCGTCGGCGCCTGCCGGCCGACCAGGCCGCGTACTGCCGACGCTGGCCCTCGGGCTCAATGCCGCGCCCTGGGACTACATCTACGCCGCGAACACGTCAGCGGGCGGCGGCGTGGACGTGATCCAGCCGCTGCTCAAGGCGGCCGGCATCGGGTTGCTCCGCTACGGCGGCGGCTCGTACGCCGACTACTACGACTGGCAGACCAATACCGACATCCAGACCTGCATCTGGGGCAGCCCCTTCGGCAGCTTCACCGGTGCTCCGTTCCCCTACGACACGACGGCGCCGTTCACCGGGGCCAGTTGCGACAGCACCGACTCGCTGCCCTTCGACCAGTTCGCCGCCCAGGCCAACGCGATCGGGGCGCAGAGCTTCGTGACCGTGAACTACGGCTCGGGCACGCCCGCCGAGGCGGCCGCCTGGGTCAGCCACGCGTCCGGCCGCGTAGCCCG
>Ga0335085_10007458_pt1 | contig 16951 bp, 15 predicted proteins | sample Lox_Sample_45_FD_206712 | JGI IMG/M metagenome (GOLD analysis project Ga0335085, IMG submission 206712) | Soil microbial communities from Loxahatchee National Wildlife Refuge, Florida, United States - Lox_Sample_4.5 | ecosystem: Environmental > Terrestrial > Soil > Wetlands | place: USA...
CTGGCGGCCGCCGGGGAGGTGCGCTACGCGGTCCTCTCGGCCCCCTGCTCGCCGCACTCCTCGCCCAGCAACCCGGACTGCTCGGTCGCCGCCCGCTGGGTCGTGGCGCAGAGCACGAACGTAAGCGTCCCGGCCGGCCTGGGCCCGGGGCTGACACTGTGGCGGCTGCCGGAAGCCGAGTCGGTCCGGGCGCGAACGGGCTAGACGACCCTAGGCCTGCAGGAGCGGCAGGCCGAGCTCGCCGGCCAGCGCCGGGAGCACCAGCTCGAGATCGCCGTCGAGGCGGACCGCGGCGATCTCGTCCAGCGGCGTGGGCCCCTGGGTGACGATCGCGACCCTGCCCCCGGCGCGGTGGGTCAGCAGCGGCAGTGAGGCGACCGGATGGACCTCCAGCGAGGAGCCGATGCACAGCACCAGGTCCGCGCCGAGGCAGAGGTCGTGGGCGCGCTCCAGGGCGACGCGCGGAAGCAGCTCGCCGAACAGCACCACGTCCGGGCGCATCGCCGCGCCGCACCCCTCGCAGCGGGGCACGCCGTCGGGGGATCCGGCCAGTCGTGCGCGGACTGCCTGGAGCTCGGCCTGCCCGCCGCACGCCGAGCAGGAGCAGGTGGCGATCGAGCCGTGCACCTCGACCAGCTCTCGTGTGCCGGCGCGGCGGTGGAGCATGTCCACGTTCTGGGTGATCACGGCCTTCAGCAAGCCGGCCCGCTCCATCCGCACGAGCGCCAGGTGGGCGCCGTTCGGGCGCTTGCCTTCGAGCGTGGCGAAGCGCTCCGCGTAGAAGCCCCAGAAGGCCGAGGGGTCGCGCACGAAGGCGTCGATGTGGGCGACCTCCATCGGATCGACTTTCTCCCACAGTCCGGTTCCGGGGCTGCGGAAGTCCGGGATCCCAGAGGGGACCGAGATGCCGGCGCCGGTGAGGGCGACGACGGCGCGGGCCTCGCCCACCAGCTCGGCCAGGCGCGCGAGCTGCGAACTGGTGGCGGCGGCCGTCATTTGCCCGTGAAGGTGGGGCGGCGTTTGCCCAGGAAGGCGGAGATGCCCTCCTTGGCGTCGGCGCTCCTGAAGGCGGTCGCGAAGGCCCCCTTCTCGGCCTCGATGCCCTCGTCGAGGTCTCCCGCCCCGGACACGCGCTTGATCTGCTCGACCGCCACCGGTGCCTGCCCGGCCAGCCGCCGCGCCCAGGCGAGCGCGGTGTCGAGCAGTTCGTGGTCCTCCACCAGGCGCGTGACGAGACCCAGCTCGAAGGCTTCCTCGGCCAGGATCGGGTCGCCCACGAGGTTCATCTCCAGGGCCTTGCCGGGCCCGACGAGGCGCGGCAGGCGCTGGGTGCCGCCGAACCCGGGCAGGATGCCGAGCTTGATCTCGGGCTGCCCGAACAGCGCCGAGCGGGCCGCGATGCGCACGTCGCAGGCCATCGCCAGCTCGCAGCCCCCGCCGAAGGCCAGGCCGTTGACGGCGGCGATCGTGACGACTCCCTGTGAGCCCAGCTCCCGCAGCAGCGCGTGGCCCTCGTGGATCAGCTTCGCGCCCGCGTCTTCGTCCATCGTGGTGAAGGACTTCACGTCCGCGCCGGCACAGAACAGCATCGGGTTGGCAGAGGCGATCACGAGCGCCCTCACGGAGGCCGAGCGGATTGCCTCCCACACGCTGCGCAGGTCCTGGATGACCTGGGGCGAGAGCGAGTTCATCTGGCCGTTGGCCAGCCACGCGATCGCGATCCCGTCCTCACGGGTCTCGAGCTTGACGGTCTCGGCCGGCTGCTCGGCGTCCGGGCGGGGATAGGCGTAGAAGCCCTGGCCGCTCTTCTGGCCGAGCCGGCCCTGGGCCACCAGACGACGCAGGATCGTGGGCGGCGAGAAACGCTCGCCATAGCGCTCGGCGGCGTTCTCCATCCGCTCGAGGACCGTGTCCAGGCCCTCGCTGTCGGCCTTCATGAACGGGGGCAGCAGCCCACGGCGGGGATCCAGCCCGGCCCCGGCCATCATCCCGAAGTCGATGTCGCGGTGGGTGGCGACGCCCTCCTCGAGCACCAGGCACGCCTCCAGGAAGGTCTTCAGCGACAGCATCTCGACGAGCTCGGCCACGTCGGGCTCGTTCTCGCCGGAGAGGTTGGGCTGGCCCTGGGGGTCGTAGAAGCCGTCGCCCCCGGTCTTGGCGCCCAGTTTCCCGTCGGCGACCAGCTTCTGCATGCCCTTGGGGACGTAGAAGCGTTCCTCACCGTAGGACTCGACGAGGTGCTCGGCCACGTGCAGGACCGTGTCCAGTCCGAGCAGGTTGATCAGGAAGTAGGGCCCCATCGGCGTGACCTTGGCGGCGCCCACGCCCTCGTCGATCAGCTTGATCGAGAGCCCCTTCTGCTCCTGCTCGCGCCAGATCTCCGAGACGCCCGAGTTGAGTACCCGGTTGACCACGAAGCCGGGGACCTCGGCGCAGGTGATCGGCTGCTTGCGGATCGCCTGGGCGAAGGTGATGGCCGCGGCCACGGTCTCGGCGGAGGTCTCCTCGCCTTCCACGATCTCCACCAGCGGCATCACCGAGGCCGGGTAGAAGTAGTGGAAGCCGACCACCTTTTCCGGGCGCAGGGTGGCGTCGGCGATCTCGCTGATCGACAGCGAGGAGGTGTTGGAGGCGAGGATCGCGTGGCCGGGGGTGCAGGCGTCGAGCTCGGCGAACACGGCCTGCTTGACGTTCATCCGCTCGGGCACGGCCTCGATCACGAAGTCGACGTCCCCGAAGCCCTCGTAGGAGGTGGTGGGCTGGATGCGGGCCAGCGTCTCGGCCACCTGGGCCTCGCCCTGCTCGGCCGTGAGGCGGCCTTTCTCGACCACTTTCGAGACCTGGCCGGAGGTCACGTTGCGGGCCTCCTCGATGCCCGCCTGCACGAGCGCGTCGTCGATGTCCTTGAGGATCACCGGCACGCCGGCGGCGGCGATCGTCTGGGCGATCTGCCCGCCCATCGTCCCGGCGCCCACTACCGCGGCCTTGAACACGAACATGCCTGGGAAGCCTCCTCTGCTGGATGGTTGTCGCGGGCGCGTACCCGCGCGCACTCTAGGTCCTCGCGGCCTGCGGCCGCGCTCTCACACCGGGTCCTCGCGGCCGTCCGCCGCGGTCACGCTCAGGCGGCGACGGTGGCCGGCTCCTCCACCCTGCGCGGGAGGAGGGTTTCGCGCGCGATCACGAGCCGCTGGATCTGGGAGGTGCCCTCGTACAGCTGCATGATCTTCGCGTCGCGGAAGAGCTTCTCGACCGGGTACTCCTTGATGAAGCCGTACCCGCCGTAGACCTGAACGGCTTCGGTGGCCGTCTTCATCGCCGTGTCGGCCGCGAAGCGCTTGGCGTGCGAGGACACGAGCGTGTTCCGTTCGCCGTTGTCGAGCATCGCCGCCGACTTCCACGTCAGCAGGCGGGCAGCCTCGATCTCCGTAGCCATGTCGGCGATGATGAACTGGATCGCCTGGTGCATCGCGATCGGCACGCCGAACTGGACCCTTTCGCGGGAGTAGTCGACGGCGAACTCGAAGGCCGCGCGGGCGATGCCCGTCGCCATCGCCGCCACGCCGGGGCGGGTGCGGTCGAGTGTCATCATCGCGAGCTTGAAGCCGCCGTTTTCTTCACCCAGGAGGTTCTCGGCGGGGACCTCGACGTCGTTGAACGTGATCGTGGCGGTGTTCGAGGCGCGCTGCCCGAGCTTGTCCTCCTTCTTGTCGACCACGACGCCCCAGTCGCGCTCGACGACGAAGGCGCTGATACCGCGGTGGCCGGCGTCCTTGTCGGTCTTGGCGTAGACCGTGTAGTAGTCGGCGTGGCCGCCGTTGGTGATGAAGCACTTGGAGCCGTTGATGACGTACTTGTCACCCTTCTTGACGGCCGTCGTGCGCATCCCCGAGACGTCCGAGCCGGCGTCGGGCTCGGTCAGGCAGAAGGAGGCCAGCTTGGGGGCTTCGGTGAGCATCCCCAGGTACTTGCGCTTGACCTCCTCGGAGCCCCCGATCTGGATCGGGGTGGTGGCCAGGCCGTTGCAGCCGAGCGAGGTCTGGATCCCGGAGCAGCCCCAGGAGAGCTCCTCCTCGATCAGGCAGCCGTCGAGGAAGCCGGCGCCGGCGCCCCCGTACTCCTCGGAGATGTGGGAGTTCATCAGCCCGAGCTCCCAGGCTTTCTCGATGATCTCCTGCGGCCAGGTGCCGTCGCGGTCGTACTCCCACGCGACCGGCCGGATCTCCTTGACGGCGAAGTCGTGCGCCATCTCGCGGAGGCTCTTCTGCTCGTCGGTGAGCGTGAATTCGACCATTGCTGCAGTCTCCTAACGGGCGGTCGGCCCAGAGTAGATTGACTGGTCAGTCAACCAGTGTGTGGGCTGGAGGGTAGCGGAGCGACCGGCGATCGGCAACAATCAGCGGAGTGGACAGTGCACCGGCGTTCCTGGTGGGGATCGTCGAGAACGGCTTCACGTTCGTCGTGTTCGGGACGGTTGCCTTCTCGCTGCTCATGTCGGTCCTGTTCCTGGTGACGAAGGGCAGCGACTCCCTGTACGACCACATCGGCCAGGGGGGCATCTCGCGCGAAGACGACGCCCCCGGGCCCGGGGGTCCGCAGCTCGACACCGCCGCCGCCCGCGCCGAGCAGGAGGAGGAGATCCGCCAGATGCTGGGCGCCCGCAACGAGCGCCTGCTGCGGCGGGGGGAACCGGCACTCGACGTGGATGCCGAGGTCGCCCGCCTGCTGGCGGCGACGCCCGAGGCCAAGAACCACGACGCCGCGCTCGTGGAAGAGGTGCGCCAACTGGTGATCGCGCGCAACGAACGCCGGCAGCGCCAGGGCCTGGGGGAACTCGACGTGGACAGCGAGGTGACGCGCACGCTGGAAGAGCTCGACCCGTGAAACCGACCGCGCCACGGTCGGGTATAAACGCGCCATGACCAACGCCCGCCGCTTCGCGCTGGATGAGCTGACGCTGCGTCCGGGCACCTATTTCAACCCCCAGACGGAGATCATGATCGTCGTCGACGACTCGCCAGAGGTCGACCACGAGCTGTTCGACCTGGACGAGTTCGACAGCGACGAGTGGGTCCTGATCGCCGAGGACATCCCGGTCGACGAGAGCCGTCGCGACGATCTGGTCGAGCGCTTCCAGCGCACCCACCAGGACGCCGGCGCCGCCGCCGAGGACGAGGGTGACCCGGACCTCGACGTCGACCTCGACGAGGACGAGGAGCACGAACTGGACGAGGAAGAGGAAGAGGACGAGCTCGACGGGATGGAGCTCGAACACGAGTGAGCCCCGGCGGCTAGGAGGCTCCGGCGCGAGCCGGTTCGCCGAGCGCCGAGAAGCTCATCCTCAGCGAGACCGTGACCGCTGCGGCGGAGTGGCCCGTACCGGGACGTGGGTGCAGGGACACGCGCGCCGCCAGGCTGCGCGGCAGCCCGCGGCTGCGTTCGGCGAGCAGGTCCACCGTCCCGACGCCGGACTCCCCGGCGGCGGCCCCCGAGAGGGCGAGCGCCGGCGAGGAGGTGCCGGGCCGGCCGGCCGTCGGCTGGAGCCCGCCCTCGGCGATGCCGGCCGCCCGCCCGAGCCCCGCCGCCAGGGTCGCCAGACGCGCGACGTCGGCGAGGAACGGTGTGAGCGCGAGGCCGGCGTGTACGTGGGCGAGATTCCCGGCCGCGGGCGGGGCCGAGGACGTGAAGCGGGGCGCAACCAGCCAGGCGGCGGCGTCGAGGCCCGGTGGCGCGATCGGGCGGCCGTGGCCGGCCGCCGTCCTCGCCACGAGCTGGGCGTAGCCGGCCTGCAGGGCGTGCTGTACCTGCGGGCTCGCGTGCACCGGGTGACCCTGGACGCTCAGCGAGATGCCGTGTGGTCCCGACGCCAACGCCACCGTGAGCCGCTGCGGGCCGCTCGACCCGCTGCGCGAGAGCGTGGCCAGCGAGAGCGCCAACGTCGGCGTAGCGGCCGCCGCGGTGACCCGGAAACGGGTAGCGGAGTGCAGCGTGAACGACTCGCGGATGCTCGGCGCCAGCAGCGACAGCGAAAGCTCGACCTGGCCGCTGCGAACGGCAGACCGGCCGCCGAGCGCTCGCGCGACGAGCTGCGAGGCGGCTTCCGGCGCGGGAGGGCGGTGGGAAGAGCCGCCGCAGGAGGCCGCCAGCGCGAGCACGCTCGCCGTGAGCGCCGCCACAGCGCAACTGACGCGGGTCGGACGGTTTCCGGGGGTCATGCTCTCACCCCTGCAGCCGTCGCAGCGGCCCGCCGGCGCGGGCGGGCGAGCCTAGCATGGCCCCCGTGCACGCCAAGCTGATCGGCCGCCGGCTGCTGTCGCCCGCAGTGTTGCTCGCGGTGCTGCTCGCCGCCACTGCGCTGCCTGGGCCCGCGAGCGCGGGGGCGGCCTCCACCCACGGACCGACCGTCAGTGGCGCGCTGTCGGCTCTGCTGCGCGCCGGGAGCATCGAACAGACGGTCTACAGCCAGGACCTCGCGACCTACGTGGCGGCCAAACGCGCGGTCGGCAACCTGTCCGGCACCCGCCGCGCCGAACTGCAGGCCGTGCTCACCAACACCCAGACGCTGGCCGCCTCCGGGCAGCTGATCCCCTCGAGGTTGGCGATCGCGTTCCTGACGCTCGCACGCAACCGCCAGTGGTGGACCACCGAACCCCTGCTCGGCGCCTCCCAACGGGTGTCGTTCCCCGACAGCGAGCTGGTGTGGGAGCACTATCCCGGACAGGGGATCCAGATCCAGTGGCTGGGGACCTTCGGAGAGGGCAACGGCTACTTCGCGGCGCACGAAAACACGCACCTGCACCAGCTGCTCGCGGAAGTGCTCCCGCTGGCGACGGCCCGCGCCGGGGGGATCGCCTGGGAGTACATGTTCACCTTCGACAAGGGCTCTCCGCCGTGGACCAGCGGGCTCTCCCAGGGCACCGCGATCCAGCTGCTCGCACGCGCCTACTCGCGCTACCACGAAGCGGCCCTCCTGACCGCCGCCCAGCAGGCGCTCGGGATCTTCAACACGCCGCCCCCCCAGGGCATACGCGTCGACGCCGCGGGCGGGGCTGCGCTGTACGCGCAGTACTCCTTCGCCCCCTCGGACCGCATCCTCAACGGCTTCATCCAGGCGCTGGTGGGGCTCTACGACTACACCCAGATCACACAGGACCCGCTCGGGCTGGCGCTCTTCCAGGCCGGCGACACCGAGGCCCGGGCCCTCGTCCCGCGCTACGACACCGGGTCCTGGAGCATGTACGACCAGCACGGGGAATCGAGCCTCGGCTACCACGAACTGCTCGCCGAATTCCTGCAGCACCTGTGCGAACGGACCAGCAAGGGCCCGCCGTTGGGGACACCCGCGCCGCTCACCGCCGACGGCATCTACTGCACCACCGCACAGCGCTTCACCGCCGACCTGACGACCCCGCCGGTGATCTCGCTGCTGTCGCGCTCGCTGCGCACGAGCACGCGCGCGGGCGTGACCGTGTCGCTGTCGAAGATCTCCTACGTCAGGCTCTCGATCAAGCGCGGCTCGAAGGTGGTGTGGACGGTGGCTGCGACCGTCCCCGGCGGTCATCCGAAGCTGCTGTGGCAGACCCCCGGCTCGCCCGGGAGCTACACGGCGACGCTGAGCGTCAGGGACCTCGCCGGCAACCCCGCCAGCGCGTCGGGCACGATCACGCTGAAGCACTGAAACGGCGACCGCTCGCGCCCTGCGAGCGGGGCACGCGCCGGCGAGCCACGGGCGGCGCCCACGGGCGGCGCCCACGGGCGGCGCCTATCATGGCCTCCTTATCGCAACGTCCGCCGAACAGCCCTCGACTCCGGCCTCCGTCGCCGATCTCGCCGGCGGCCTGCGCGACGTCGGCTATCTGCCGGGCGAGTCGACGGCGCTCGTCTCCTACCTGGCGGTGAAGCTCGGGAAGCCCGTGCTCGTCGAGGGTCCCGCCGGCGTCGGCAAGACCGAGCTCGCGAAGGCGCTCGCCGCCCATCTGGGGCGCAACCTCGTGCGGCTGCAGTGCTACGAGGGCCTGGACGAGGCCAAGGCCCTGTACGAGTGGAACTACCGCAAGCAGCTGCTGCGCATTCAGACCGAGCAGGCCGGGGCCGGGTGGGAGGCCGTGCAGGAGGACATCTTCGGAGAGGAGTTCCTGCTCGCGAGACCGCTGATGACCGCCATCACCTCCGAGCAGCCGGTGGTGCTGCTGATCGACGAGATCGACAAGACCGACCAGGAGTTCGAGGCGATGCTGCTGGAGGTCCTGTCCGACTTCCAGATCTCGATCCCCGAGCTCGGCCGGCTGAGCGCCCGCACTCACCCGGTCGTGCTGCTCACCTCGAACAACTCGCGCGAGCTTACCGAGGCGCTGAAGCGGCGCTGCCTGTATTTGTGGCTCGACTACCCCGCCCTCGAGCACGAGCTCGAAATCGTGCACCTGCATGCACCGGACCTGTCCGAGTCGGTCGCACGGCGGCTGGTCGAGGTGATCGGCATGGTGCGCGACCTCGACCTCAAGAAGCCGCCTTCGATCGCGGAGTCGATCGACTGGGCCCGGGCCCTGCTGCTGCTCGGGGTCAAGGACATCGACGCCGACACCTTCAACGAGACGATGTCGGTGATCGTCAAGCACCGCGCCGATATGGACGTGGTCGCCGAGCGGGTGGGCCTGAAGCTGCGCTCGCCCGCCGATGTCGCCTGATCTCACCGGCGCCGCTGATCGCGCCGGGGGCGGGTTGACGGCACCCGAAGACGGGCTCCCGGCGCGCATCCTGGAGCTCGGAGAGGAGCTGCGACGCGAAGGCGTGGCAATCGGCACCTCCGAGATCCTCGACGCCTTCGACGTGCTGGACGAGATCAGCTGGACCTCGAAGGAGGACTTCCGCGAGGCGCTGGCGTCGACGCTGGCCAAGAGCCAGGAGGACCGTCGCGTGTTCGAGCTCGTGTTCGAGCGCTTCTTCTTCCGCACGGTCGAGGTGGCCGCCCAGCGAGAGGGGATCAGCGAGGAGGACTTCGTAGGGCTCGACGAGCTCTCCGAGGACGAGCTCGAGGAGCTGCGCGCGCAGATCGCGGCCGCGCTGCGAGACGGCTCGGAGGGCGCGATGCGAGACCTCGCGAGGCTCGCGATCGCCGCCCTGGCGCGCCGCCAGGAGGGCTCGGGCGTGATCGGGGTGGACGTCCAGCGCATCCGCCGGGCGCTGGGGCTGCGGGCCGAGCCCCAGCCGGAGCTGCCGGAGGGAGATCCGCGCCGCGACGGCCTGCCACGCGATGCGCTCAGGCGTTTCGAGGCGCTGCTGCGGCGGGAGCTCGAACGCTCGCAGATCGAACGCACCGGCAAGCTGCCCCCTTCGCGGCCGCTGGGAGAGCTCGACCGGGCGCTGCCGTCGGGCCCGCTCGCGGACCTCGCCGCGGTCCACCGCGTGGTGGCCCAGCTGCGCCGGCGGCTGGCCACGCAGGGGCTGCAGGCGCGGGGGCACCGCCGCCACGCCCACGTCGACGTGCGCCGCACGATGCGGGCCTCGCTGCAGACCGGCGGTGTCCCCGTGGAGCTGAAGTTCCGCCCCCGCCGACCGCGTCGCCCGGAGATCTATGTGCTCTGCGACGTGTCCACGAGCGTGACCTCGGCGTCCGTGTTCTTCCTCTCGGTGCTGCACGCCCTGCACGACACGTTCCGCAAGATGCGCTCGTTCGTGTTCATCGAGCGCATCTCCGAGGTCACCGACATCTTCGAACGCGAGCGCAACTTCAAAGCCGTCAGCGAGCGCATCTCCAGCGACGCCGGCGTGGCCGACATCTCCGGCTACACCGACTACGGGCGCGTGTGGTCGGAGTTCCTCGAGCACGTCGAGGACGATCTGCACCCCCGGGCCACGGTGATCGTGCTCGGCGACGCCCGCACCAACGGGCGCGACCCCCGCGCCGAGGTCTTCGCACACGTCGCGGCCCGCGCCGGGCGGACGTTCTGGCTGAACCCCGAGCCGCGCCTGTACTGGAACTACGGCGACTCGGTGATCGCCGCCTACGAACAGCACTGCATCGCGTTCGAGTGCTGGACGACGGCCCAGCTCGAGGATTTCGTGCGCGCGCTCACGCGCCCGGTGGTGGGCGCCGGGCGCTAGCATCGCCCCTGCACAGACGACACACCAGGGGTGCTGGCGGGCAGGCTGGCTGAGATGGCGCACGGGAAGCTCTGTTTCCCCCGGCGTCGACCCTTCGAACCTGTGGGGTAATGCCCGCGAAGGGAGCGACGTGACAACCGCAACCAGATCTCGCGCAGGAGCTCCGCCGCTCGTGCCGGCGGGGGGCTCTGCCCCCCCGCCGGGGCGGGATCTCGTCGTGGACGGGCTCGAGTTCACCTACGCCTCCGAGCGGGGGGCGCCGGTGCGGGCCCTCGAGGGGGTCTCGCTGCGGGCGTGCGCCGGGGAGCTGGTCGCCGTCGTCGGCCCGAGCGGCTGCGGCAAGACGACCCTGCTGGAGGTCGTCTGCGGACTGCTGACGGCGGACCATGGGACCGTCACCGGGCCCCCGGCGGTGCTGATGCCCCAGCGCGACCTGCTGCTGCCGTGGCTGGACGCGCTCGAGAACGCGGCCCTCAGCCTGCGGCTCGCCGGGCAGCGGCGCAGTGCAGCGCGCGCGAACGCCCGGGAGCTGTTCTGTGAGCTCGGCCTCGACGGCTTCGAGCGGGCCCGCCCGGAAGAGCTCTCGGGTGGGATGCGCCAGCGCGTGGCGTTCGCCCGCACGCTGCTGTCCGGCAAGCAGCTGCTGTGCCTGGACGAGCCCTTCGGGGGGCTCGACGCGATCACCCGCAGCGAGATGCAGCAGTGGCTCGCCCGCAGCCTGCAGCGCGAGCCCCGGACGGTGCTGCTGGTGACCCACGACGTGGAGGAGGCGATCGTGCTGTGCGACCGTGTGCTCGTGCTCTCGCGGCGCCCGGGCCGGGTGCTGGCCGAGCTGGAGGTGCCGCTCCCGCGACCGCGCCGGGCCGGCGACGCGGAGGTGGCCGAGCTGCGGGCGCTCGCGCTGGAGCATCTCGCCGGGGGCGGGCCGGGCGACGGTGTCCTACCCGGGGCACCCGCATGAAGCGCTCGCTCCGTCGCATCACCCCGGCGGCGCTGCTGGCCGTGGGCGTGCTCGGGCTGTGGGAGCTCTACTGCGACCTCGGCGGGGTCGAAGCAGCCGTGCTCCCGCCCCCCCACGAAGTGGCGAGCGCGCTGTGGGACAACGCGGGCCTGCTGGCCCACAACTTCGCGGTCACGGCCGAGGAGGTGGTGCTCGGGCTGGCGCTCGCGCTCGCCGCCGGCCTGGCGATGGCGATCGCGATCCACGTCTCCCCCGTGATGCGGCGCGCCTTCTACCCGCTGGCCGTGGGCTCGCAGGCGGTGCCGATCCCCGTGATCGGGGTGCTGCTCGTGTTCTGGTGGGGCTTCGGGCTGTTCCCGAAGCTCGTGGTGATCGCGCTGATCTGCTTCTTCCCGGTGCTCGTGACCACGATCGACGGTCTCGCCTCGCTGGACCCCGAGCGCGCCAAGCTGCTGCGCACGCTCGACGCCTCGCGCTGGCAGTCATTGCGCTTCGCGGAGCTCCCGGCGGCGCTGCCGGCGGCGCTGAGCGGCGCCAGGATCGCGCTCGCCGTGGGCGTGATCGGCGCCTTCATCGCCGAGACGAGCACGCCCACGACGGGTACATACACCGGCCTCGGCCGCGAGATCATGCTCGACGCGGGCGGCTTCCAGACGGCCCGTGCATACGCGGCCACGGCGGTGCTGTTCGCGTTCGCGATCGCCTGCTTCTACAGCCTCGCGGTGGCCGAACGGCGACTGGCGCCGTGGCGGCGGACCCCCGCCGTGGGGGTGGCGCGATGAGGCGCGCGCGAACGCCGAGGCGCCCACGTACGATGAGGCACGTGCGGACGATGAGGCACGCGCGCGGTGTGCTGCTCGCCTGCATGGCGGGCGCCTGCCTGCTGGCTCTCGGGGCCTGCGGGGCCAAGCACGACACGCTCAGCGCGTCGGGCACCAAGCCCTTCACGGTGATGCTCGACTGGTTCCCCAACGCCGATCACGCCGCCCTGTACGCCGCGCTCGCGCACGGTGAGTTCCGTGCCGTGGGGCTCGACGTGAAACTGCTGGCACCGTCCCAGACCGACGAACCACTGAAGCTGCTCGCGGCCGGCAAGGTCGACATGGCGATCTCATATGAGCCGGAGCTGTTGCTGGCACGCGACCAGGGGCTGCGTGTGGTCTCGATCGGGGCGCTCGTACAGCGGCCGCTGACCTCGATCATCGCGCTCCCGGCGGCGCACGTGAGCAGCACGGCCGACCTCCGCGGCAAGACGGTGGGGACGGCCGGGATCCCGTACCAGACGGCGATGCTGACGGCGGCCCTGCACGCCGCCCATCTCAGCTCCTCTGCGGCCAAACAGGTCAACGTGGGCTTCAACCTCGTGCCGGCGATGGTCTCCGGGAAGGTCGACGCCACGCTCGGCGGGTACTGGAACTACGAGGCGATCCAGCTCGCCCTCGCTCACCGCTCGCCGACGGTGATCCCGGTCGACAAGGCGGGCGTGCCTACCTACGACGAGCTGGTGCTGGTGGTGCGCGAACACGACGCCCGCACCCGCGGACAGGACCTGCGCGCGTTCCTGCAGGCGCTCAGCCGCGGCGAGCGCGAGGTCCGCGCCGACCCGGCGGCCGCGGCCGCGCTCGTGATGAAGGCGAACCCGTCGCTGCAGCGCAAGCTCCAGCTGGAATCGATCCGGCGCACGCTCCCCGCCGCACAGCCCCCGCCGGGTAAGCCGTTCGGCTGGCAGGATCCCACCGCATGGGCCCACTTCGCCGAATGGATGTACGCGCAGCGGCTGACCAACCATCCGCCGGGAGCGGAACTGCCTCCCTTCAGCAACGAGTTCCTCCCCGGGCAGGGGCTCTGACGGCCCCGTGACGCGCGTCGGACTGCTCACCGGGGGCGGCGACTGTCCCGGCCTGAACGCCGTGATCCGCGCGACCGTCCGCCGCGGGCTGGCTGGCGGAGGCCATACGTTCGTCGGCTTCCGTCACGGCTGGGCGGGCGTGCTGCGCGACGACGCGGTCGAGCTGGACATGCAGAGCACGGCCGGGATCCTGCCCCGTGGGGGGACGATCCTGGGGACATCGCGCACCAACCCGTACGCCGACGGCGCGGACGGGACGGCGGCCGTCAGGCGCACGCTGCAGGCCCGCGAGGTCGATGTGCTGATTCCGATCGGGGGCGAGGACACGCTCGGGGTGGCGCTGCGGCTGCACGGCGACGGCGTGGCGATCGTGGGCGTGCCCAAGACGATCGACAACGATCTCGGCGGGACCGACGTCACCTTCGGGTTCCAGACCGCGGTCCAGATCGTCACCGACGCGATCGACCGGCTGCACACCACGGCCGAGTCCCATGACCGCGTGATGGTCGTGGAGGTGATGGGCCGCCACGCCGGCTGGATCGCCACCCACGCGGGCATCGCGGGGGGCGCCGATGCGATCCTCGTGCCCGAGCGGCCGTTCGACATCGACGACGTCGTCGCCCACCTGCGCGCCCGTCACGCCCGCGGCCGCAGCTTCTCGATCGTGGTCGTGGCCGAGGGCGCCACGCCGCGGGAGGGCACCCTGCAAGTGCGCGAAGGGACCGCCACCGACGCCTTCGGGCACGCCCGCCTCGGCGGGATCGGGGTGCTGCTCGAGAAGGAGATCGAGGCCCGCACCGGTTATGAGACGAGGGTCACGATCCTCGGTCACGTCCAGCGCGGCGGCACGCCGGTGGCCTACGACCGCGTGCTCGCCACCCGCTTCGGGGTGGCCGCCTTCGAGGCCGCCGCGGCCGGGCGCTCGGGCCACATGGTCGCGCTGTCGGGGACCCAGATCATCGAGGTCCCCCTGGAGGAGGCGCTGCGCGAGCCGAAGCTGCTGGACCCCGGCCTGTACGAGACGGCCGAGCTGTTCTTCGGCTGAGATTCGTCGGAGCGGTGATCCGCCCCCCGTGGGCGAATCCTTCCCCCGCACCGATCACCATCTTTCGCCAACAGCGGACTTTCTCGCGGGTCGCCTGGGAGTACGCTGTGTAGTGTCGCCTCGCAAATCGAAGAAGCGACGTGCGGGGAGAGCGGCAGATGAGTCTGCTGGGACGAAAGCTGTTGGCCGTCGGCGCCGCGGTGATCGCGGTGGGGTTGCTGATCGCGCTCTACATCAGCAGCTGGGCCACGAGCTTCCCGGCGTCGGTGGCGGCGACGCCGGCGCCGCGCCAGAGTGGCGCGAACCTGACCCTCATGACGGTCGCCGCGATCGGGCCGAAGTACAGCCCCTCGCACCCCGAATGGGTCTCCTACCTCGTCCGCCGCAACGGCAAGTGGGTCCACAGCACGGATTACTCGGTTCCCGCCCACTCGCTCGTGCACGTCACGGTCTACCAGTACGACGGCGACAGCGGGCTGCGCAACCCGTTCCTCTCGCAGGTCCAGGGCACCGTCGGCGGCACCGAGACGATCGACGGCAAGAGCGTCCGGGGAATCCCCCCCGAAGAAGCCTCCCACACCTTCGCGATCCCGGAACTGGGCATCCTCGTGCCGCTCCCCGGGGTCCCCGAAGAAGCCAAGAACCAGTGCGAATTCGCGCCCTGCGAAGGAGCCGCGCACCGCACGATCACCTTCACCTTCCGCACCGGCGGCAAAGGCCGCTACCACTGGCAGTGCTTCGTGCCGTGCGCGGCGGGATGGATCAACGGCTTCGGCGGGCCGATGCAGACGCTCGGCTACATGGACGGCTTCATCGACGTGACCTAGCCGTATGGGAGAGCCCAACCACGCACGCCGGCTGACGCTGATCTGGCTGATCGCCACGCTGATCGCCACGCCCCTGGTGGTGGTGCTCGTGGGCCCGATCCTGCCGCCCGGGCACGCCAGCGAACAGGCTTCCGGGCACGTCACCGACAACACCGTGCTGCTCGGCATGGCGACACCGGTGCTGCTGCTGGTGGTGATCTACCTCGCCTACGCGATCGTGTATTTCCGCCAGCCCCGGGGGGCGGCGCTCGAAGGACCGCCGATACGCGGCAACACACGCATCCAGACCGTGTGGCTCGTGGTCACCTCGTCGCTCGTGCTGGTGCTGGCCGTCTACGGGACCGTGAGGCTGCTGGCCGACAACGGTGCCGGCTCGGGCAGCGGGCCGAAACCGGTGGCCAAGCCGCCGGGCCCGAAGCTGCCGGTGCAGGTGATCGCGCAGCAGTGGGCCTTCACCTACCGCTTCCCCACCTACGGCGGGGTTGAGACCCCACACCTCGAGCTCCCCCGCGGGCAGATGATCGAACTGCACGTCACCTCGCTCGACGTGATCCATTCGTTCTGGGCCATCCAGCTCGGGGTCAAGGCCGACGCCAACCCCCAGGTGGACAACGTCGTGTTCGTGAAGCCGGCCCACCTGGGTCGCTTCGAAGTGCGCTGTGCCGAGCTGTGCGGCATCTGGCACGGGCAGATGTTCGACTACGGCCACGTGGTCAGCCCGGCGGCCTTCCGCACCTGGATCCACCAGCAGCAGGTGCAGTTCGCGCCCGCCACCAAGCAGCTGCCGCCGTACAAAACGACCTACCTGCCCGAACCCGTGAGGCGCGGCGAATGAGCGCTGGCGCCGCGGCCACACCCACCACGCCCACGCCGCGGCCGCTGTGGCGGCGCCTGATCGGCTTCAACCTGCTCACCGCGGTGGTGCTGGGCGTCGGCGGCTACTACCTCGGGTGGTTCATCGGACACCAGATCTCCAGCCCGACCTTCGCCTACGAGGAAGCCACCAACGAGAACGACGTCGCGCTGCTGCTCGCCTACCTGTTCGGCGTCGCCGGCTTCCTGATCGGGATGGGCTTCGCCAACTACCCGGTGGTGCGGCTGCTGGGACGGCCGCCGTCGCTGCGCGAGAAGGAGGAGCAGGGCGTCAGCCGCTACTTCGGGCTCTGCACCGACCACAAGGTCGTGGGCATGCAGTACCTCGTGGGCATCGGCGTGTTCTTCTTCATCGGCGGCCTCAACGCGATGCTGATCCGCATCGAGCTGCTGCACGACACGCCGACCTTCGCGGGCCCCAACCAATACCTGTCACTGGTGGGGATGCACGGCACGATGATGATGGGAATGATGACCTCGGCGATCCTGGGGCCGTTCGCCAACTACTTCGTGCCGATCATGATCGGCGCCCGGCGGATGGCCTTCCCGCGGATCGAGTCGCTCACCTTCTGGCTGCTGATGGCGGCCGGCTTCATCCTCGTCTCGACGATCTTCTTCGGCGGCTTCCCCACCGGCTGGACCGGCTATGAGCCGCTCAACGACCAAGCCGTGATGGGGATGGACTCCTACATCTGCTTCTTCGCCCTGGTGGGGATCTCGATGGCGCTGCTGGGGCTGAACATGCTGGCCACGATCATCACCATGCGCGCCCCCGGGATGACGTGGTCGCGCCTGCCGATCTTCGTGTGGTCGGTGTTCGCCACCGCGATCCTGATGGTGCTGGCCGCACCAGTGCTGATCGCGACCCTGACGATGGCGGCGCTGGACCGCACGATCGGGACGACCTTCTTCATCGTCGGCGGCGGCGGGAGCCCATACCTGTTCGAGAACCTGTTCTGGTTCTTCGGGCACCCGGAGGTGTACGTGCTCGCCCTGCCGGGATTCGGGATCGTGCTCGAGCTGCTGCCGGTGTTCACGCGCAAGCCCCTGTGGGGCTACCGGCTGGCCGTCTCGGGGATGCTCGGGGTAACGCTGCTGAGCTTCCTGGTGTGGCAGCACCACCTGTTCGTGAGCGGCATCAACGCCGACCTGCGGCCCTTCTACATGCTCTCCACCGAGATCATCTCGATCCCCACCGGGTTCATCTTCCTGTGCGTGATGGGGACGCTGTGGAAGGGACGGGCGACGTTCACGGTGCCGATGCTGTTCTGCCTCGCGTGGACCTTCAACTTCCT